>ERZ1673744.171-NODE-171-length-99580-cov-107.059472_pt1 | contig 99580 bp, 81 predicted proteins | sample MGYA00580207_ERZ1673744 | MGnify/ENA primary metagenome ERZ1673744 (study PRJEB41218, sample SAMN15661751) | gut metagenome | host: Homo sapiens | place: Canada: London | collected 2015-08-20/2019-03-30 | study: EMG produced TPA metagenomics assembly of... | reverse complement strand
TTTGCATAGCAATAAGAAAACAACAAAATATCACAAGATATGGAGAAAGAGTTGAACATTGATTGGGCGAATCTGTCGTTCGGGTATATTCCAACAGACTACAACGTCCGCTGTACTTACAAGAATGGCGAGTGGGGCGAAATCGAAGTCTCTTCGTCAGAGTTGATACCAATGCACATGGCTGCAAGCTGTCTGCACTACGGCCAGGAGGCTTTTGAGGGATTGAAAGCGTTCCGTGGCAAGGACGGTCAGGTGCGCGTGTTCCGCATGGACGAGAACGCAAAGCGCATCCAGCGTTCGGCTGAGGGCATTATGATGCCGGCGTTGCCAGTGGAGAAATTCATGGATATGGTGAAAATGGTTGTGCGTCTGAACGCACGTTTCATTCCGCCTTACGGCAGCGGAGCATCGCTCTACATCCGTCCGCTCGAAATCGGTATGTCGGCTCAAGTTGGCGTTAAACCTGCCACGGAATATCTGTTTGTGATTTTCGTTTCGCCGGTTGGACCTTACTTCAAGGGCGGATTCAAGACCACGCCTTACGTCATTACCCGTAAGTATGACCGCGCCGCGCCTCTCGGCACAGGCACATTCAAGGTGGGCGGAAACTATGCCGCAAGTCTGCGTGCAAGCTGCGAGGCTCACGCTGCCGGATATTCGGCAGAGTTCTATCTCGACGCACGCGAGAAGAAATATATGGACGAGTGTGGCGCTGCCAACTTCTTCGGAATCAAGGACAACACATACATCACTCCGCTGTCTACGTCAATCCTTCCGTCAATCACCAACAAGAGCCTTATGCAGCTCGCCGAGGATATGGGCATCAAGGTGGAACGCCGTCAAATCCCGGAAGATGAGCTTTCGACGCTTGAAGAGGCTGGCGCTTGCGGAACGGCGGCTGTAATCAGCCCTATCGAGCGTATCGACGACCCTGAGAACAACCGCTCTTACGTAATCTCGAAAGACGGCAAACCGGGTCCTCTCAGCACAAAACTCTACAATCGTCTCCGCGGCATCCAGCTTGGAGAGGAAGAGGATGTGCATAACTGGAACACAATTATCGAGCTGTAAGCGACCATGATAGGAAATCTTTCGGCTAAAGACGTGCTGCTGAAGTTCTATGACGAGGACAGCGACCTTTTCAAGCTGCTTTGGCATCACAGTTGCCAGGTGGCTGAAATGGCGCTCGACATTGCGTCGCGTTTCCCGGAAGCCGACCAGGATTTTGTCTACGACGCGTCTCTGCTCCACGATGTCGGAATTATAAAGACGCATGCGCCGTCGATTTTCTGCAACGGCGACGAGCCTTATATCCGTCACGGCATCCTCGGCGCGGAAATGCTGCGTGGCATCGATGCTTCAATGGAGTTGTACGCGCGGGTTTGCGAACGTCATACGGGCGCGGGAATATCGGCTGCTGAAATTGAACGCGACAACCTTCCGCTGCCTCACCGCGACATGATTCCGGTGACGCTGGAGGAGAAGATTGTATGCTATGCCGACAAGTTTTTCTCAAAGTCGAAAACCGACACTGTGAAGACTGTCGACAGCATTCGCGAGGATCTCGCCAAGTTTGGCGAAGACCAGTTGGCACGTTTCGACGCTATGAACGCCTTGCTGAATCACTGACGGCAGCATTGTTATAAAACAGAGCCGCCTGCAATCCGGATTGCAGGCGGCTCTGTTTTTAACCATCGGTCTACAAATCAATGTCGACCTCCACGGGACAATGGTCTGAGCCGAAAATCTCGGTGTGTATTTTTGCATCTTGCAGCTTGTCGTCGAGGCGTGCCGACGTGAGGAAATAGTCGATGCGCCACCCTGCGTTCTTCTCGCGGGCATGGAAGCGATACGACCACCACGAATATATGTCGGGCGTGTCGGGATGGAAGTGGCGGAACGTGTCGGTGAATCCGGCGTCGAGCAGCTCGGTCATCTTTCCGCGTTCCTCATCGGTGAATCCGGCGTTGCGGCGGTTGGTTTTCGGGTTTTTAAGGTCGATTTCGCGATGCGCCACGTTCAGGTCGCCGCACACCACCACGGGCTTCTTGCTGTCGAGCCCTTTCAGATAAGCCCGGAAATCATCTTCCCACGACATCCGGTAGTCCAGACGGCGCAGACCATCCTGCGAGTTTGGCACGTAGACCGTCACAAGGTAAAACGTGTCGTATTCAAGCGTTATCACGCGGCCCTCGGTGTCGTGGTCGGCAATGCCGATGCCGTATGCCGCCGACAGCGGTTCGTGGCGGGTATAGATGGCAGTGCCGGAGTAGCCTTTCTTCTCGGCATAGTTCCAGTAGGAGCGGTAGCCGTCAAACTGCAAGTCGAGTTGACCAGCCTGCATCTTTGTCTCCTGCAGGCAGAAAAAATCGGCGTCGAGAGCGTTGAACGACTCCTCAAAGCCTTTGCCAACGCAGGCGCGAAGCCCGTTGACGTTCCAAGATATAAATTTCATAAATGTAGTCCTGTTATAACCTTTTATGCAAACTTACACAACATTTTCGGAATAAAAAAATTCACTGTTGCAGCAAAATGGAATAAATTCAGTAACTTTGCAACCATTATTAATGAATTATTATGAATTTTGTATATAAAACAGTGGTTGTCGCGGCGACAGTGCTTGCAGCCACATCATGCATTCAGGACGAGGCTCTCAACACGGAATGCGACATCATAACCTGTTCGTTTCCGTCGGAGATCGTCGTTTCTGACCCAACAATCACCAACAATCGCGTGACGGTAAACGTCGTGCCTGACGCCGACATCTCGAAGCTCGCGCCTACGTTCACGCTGACCGAAGGCGCTACAATCAGTCCGGCAAGCGGCTCGGTCCAGAACTTCCTGAACGCTGATGACCACACTGTGAACTACACCGTGACTTCGCAGGACGGCGAATGGCACAAAACCTACCGCGTGCAGGTGGTGCAGCAGCTGAAGCCGAGCGAATATCTGTTCAACAAGGTGGAGCTCGACCCTACGAAGAAATATTCAATCTTCAACGAATACGACGAGAATGGCAACTTCCTGATGGCTTGGTCGTCGGGCAATCCGGGCTATGTGATGTGCGGCGAGGCAAACAAAGCGGCGCGCGCTGCATACGGCAAAGATAACTACAAAGACCATATCTGGGAATTCTTCCCCACGCTGGCTGTTTTCCCAGAAGGCACCACGATGAAGACCGACAATGATAACGTGACCAGCTTCGTGAACGGTGGGAAGTATGCCCAGCCGGAATACATCCGACTGGTGACGCGTTCAACCGGAGGATTCGGCGCACAGGTGAAAATGCCTATCGCCGCCGGCAACATCTTCCAGGGCGAATTTGACTTGGGCAGTGCCGTCTCCCAACCTCGTGAAGCCACTCGGTTTGGCGAGCCTTACAACTACAAGCCCGTCAAGCTGTCGGGCGAATACCGCTTCAAGGCCGGCGACGTGTTTACCGACGGCAAAGGAAACGTAGTGGTCGGACGCAAAGACATTTTCTCAATCTACGCAATCTTCTTCGAAAGCGACGACGACGTGAAGTTTATCGACAGCAACGTGCACTACAACGACTTCATGCACCCCAATATGGTGGCTCTCGCCAACCTGACCGACGCCCACGAGACTGGACTGGGCGACGACGACTGGGTGAAGTTTGAAATCGAATTCGACTACGACAAATACAAAAAGGCAGTAAATGCAGACCTTCTTGCGAAGGGTGTCTACCGGCTGGGCATCGTCATCGCTTCAAGTGCCGAGGGCGACTATTTCCGCGGTGCCGTAGGCAGCACGCTCGATGTGCGCAACATCAAAGTAACCAACGAATAAAAAATGACTACAATGAAGAAGATATATGCAGTTATCATACTGGCGGCGGCAGCATTAATCCCATCTGCTGCGCAGGCTCAGCAGAGCCGCACACAGAAGATTATCAACGCCGCCCTCAAGGGATGGAACATTGAGCTACGCGCGGGCTACAACATCGGCGGCACATCGCCGATTCCGCTGCCTGTTGAAATCCGCGAAATCAAGAGCTACAAACCATCGATGGGTTTCTCTGTGGAGTCGGACTTCACTAAGTTTTTCGACGAGAAGTGGGGCTTGCTTGTGGGCGTGAAGCTTGAAAACAAGAATATGGAGACCGACGCCCGCGTGAAAAACTACGGTATGGAAATCCTCAGCGAGGGCGCCATTGCGAGCGGCCGATGGACTGGCGGCGTGAAAACGTCGGTGCGCAACGCATTCCTGACGTTCCCGGTGCAGGCTGCATATAAGGTGCATCCGCGCACAAACCTGAAACTCGGAGTGTTCCTGTCATACCTTATCGAGGGCAAGTTTGACGGAGTGGTCTACGACGGATATCTGCGCAACGGCGATCCGACGGGTGAAAAGGCAGTGTTTACAGGCGATGCCACGGCAACTTACGACTTCTCCGACGAGCTGCGCAAATTTCAGTGGGGACTTCAAGCCGGAGTCGACTGGGAAGCGTTCAAGCATCTGAAGCTCTATGCCGACCTTTCGTGGGGATTGAATTCGGCTTTCCCCGAAAGCTTCAAGACGATAACATTCAGCATGTATCCGATATACTTCAACGTTGGAGTAGGATATTTGTTCTAACATAAAAGCAATCAGAATATTATGGGAAAAATCATACTTACGGGCGACCGCCCTACAGGAAAACTTCACCTTGGTCACTACGTAGGCTCGCTGCGACGTCGCGTTGAGCTGCAGAACTCAGGTGAGTACGACAAAATTTTTGTGATGATTGCCGACGCTCAGGCACTTACCGACAATGCCGACAATCCAGAGAAAATCCGCCAAAACCTCGTTGAGGTTGCGCTCGACTATCTGTCGGCTGGATTGGACCCTGCCAAGACTACGATTTTCGTGCAGTCGGCGGTGCCGGAACTGACAGAGCTGGCATTCTATTATATGAACCTCGTGACAGTGTCGCGCGTGCAGCGCAACCCTACGGTGAAGACAGAAATCAAGATGCGCAACTTCGAGACAAGCATCCCTGTGGGATTCTTCTGCTATCCGGTGAGCCAGGCTTCCGACATCACCGCTTTCCGCGCCACCACAGTGCCTGCCGGTGAGGACCAGGAGCCGATGATTGAATTGACCCGCGAAATCGTGGGACGCTTCAACAACGTGTACGGCGAGACGCTTGTTGAGCCGGAAATCCTGCTGCCTACAAACGCTGCCTGCCTGCGTCTGCCGGGAACCGACGGAAAGGCAAAGATGAGCAAGTCGCTCGGCAACTGCATCTACCTCAGCGACACATCAAAAGATGTGGCAAAGAAGGTGAAAGGCATGTATACCGACCCTCTCCATCTCAACATCAGCGACCCCGGACACCTTGAGGGCAACTGCCCGTTCATATATCTCGACGCATTCTGCACCGATGAGAAATTCAAACGTCATTGCTCGGAATTCGAGAGCCTTCAGGATTTGAAGGACCGTTATTGCGCCGGAGGCGTGGGCGACGGCACGGTGAAGAAGATTCTCATCAGTGTGCTTGAGGAAGAACTCGCTCCGATTCGCGAACGTCGCAAACAATGGGAACAGGATATCCCCGGCGTGTTCGAGATTCTGCGCCGAGGCAGTGAGGAGGCACGCGCAGTGGCTGCCGAGACTCTTGCCGATGTGCGCCGTGCAATGCGAATCAACTACTTCGACGATCCTAAGCTGATTGCTGAGCAGGCAGCCAAGTATGCCGGCAAATAACGCTTAGACAATACGTTACAATATAGGACAGGCATATACGGGTGGAGAAACAACCTGTTGTGTGCCTGTCTTTTTCCCTCCAAACCTCAGTATGGACACAGCAGTATTTCTCGGCACCGCCGAAAACTTCGTATACGGGCTTTGCAGCGCATATTTCATCTATGAGAGTGCGACATACTTCCGCCACCGCCGTGAGCAGCGCTTCTACCGCACGGCAGCGGCGATAATGGCTTTTTGGTTCTTGCTGGTGCTGAAGGATCCAATCTATTCGTGTATCGACACGCAATTGCATCGACACCTATACCGCACGTTGCTGCTTGTTGACATGTCGGCGGTGTTCACATGCGTGTTTTTTGTGGTCGAGCTCTTGTCGCCAATCTACATAACGTGGTCGCGCATTGTGCAGAATTCGGCATTCTACCTGCTGATGCTCGTGCTCTACATCGTGACGGCAAACGACATCTTCTTTGACATCAACATCGTTGGTATGGCAGTCTACTGTCTGATATGGGCGGTGCGCATCGCCGTGCTGACAAAACGCTACCACTACATCGTGCGGCAAAACTTCTCGTCGGCCGACAAGCGGTGGATGTGGCGGGCGATAGCGATGTTTCTGTCGGTGCTGGCGGCTTGGATATATTCGTGCTATGTTGAGTCGAGCATTTCCAATATCGCATATATCGTGATTGTCACGGTGGTTTGGGCTGCGGTCAACCATCATTACCGCAAGGTTGGGCGCAGCATTGACGAAGTGAGGCAGATTATGTCGGAAAAGCAGCCGGCGCTGGAAGGTATGCCCGACTTCAGCGCGGAGGTGGAGGCACTGTTTGTTGAAAAGAAACTGCACCGAAACCACGATTTGTCGGTAAGCCAGCTGGCACGCGAGATAGACACCAACCGCAGCTATTTGTCGGCATGGCTCAACAATACGCTCGGCACTAATTTCTGCGACTTTGTCAACGGCTACCGCATTGCCGATGCGGAGGCGATGCTTGCCGGCGGCGACTGCTCCATGACGCAGGATGAGATAGCCACAACGGTGGGTTTCAATTCGCTCAGCACGTTTCGGCGCGCCTTTATCAAGAAGCACGGAATCACACCACGGCAATATTGCCGCGACAAACGGCATAAAAAATAGTTGCGGGCGCGGAAAAAGGGGCTCTTTTTTGCGAGCCAGCAATTAAATGTATAATTTTGCGGACTGCGGACAGGCTGTTTTTTAGGTCTGCCGGGTTTGACATTTTAACAATTCGAAGCAATGAGATACAGACGTAATTGGATTGTGCCTAAGGGCAAGGAACTTACGGACATGGACCGCAAGATTTTGTTTTATCAAGAGCACGGACACCTTGTGCCGTCGCCGAAACTCATAAAGACACCAGAACAGATTGAGGGTATCCGCCGCAGCGGAAAAATCAACACCGGAGTGCTCGACCTCGTGGAAAAGGAAATACATGCCGGAATGAGCACGGCGGAAATCGACAAGCTGGTGTATGACTACACTGTCGACCATGGAGCCATCCCGGCGCCGCTCAACTATGAGGGCTTCCCTAAGAGCGTGTGCACGTCGATCAACGAGGTGGTTTGCCACGGCATTCCGTCGGAGGACGAAATCCTCGAGGAAGGCGACATCATCAATGTCGACGTGTCGACGATTCTCGACGGATACTATTCCGACGCCTCCCGCATGTTCATAATCGGGAAAACCACGCCGGAGAAGGAAAAGCTTGTGCGTGTGACAAAGGAATGCCTTGAATTGGGTATGAAGGCGGCAAAGCCTTATGGCTTTGTCGGCGACATCGGACACGCTATCGAGCGCCACGCCAAAAAGAACGGGTTCTCTGTGGTGCGCGACCTTTGCGGACACGGCGTAGGACTGGAGTTTCACGAAGAGCCTGAGGTGTTGCACTTTGGCCGTCCGGGAACGGGAATGCTACTCGTGCCGGGTATGGTATTCACCATCGAGCCGATGATCAACATGGGCAAATGGCAGGTGTTTGTCGACGAGGAAGACGGTTGGACCGTAGTGACCGACGACGAGTTGCCGTCGGCGCAATGGGAACACACGTTCCTGATGACCGAACGCGGGTTGCAGATTCTTACTTATTGACAACCGTCGGGCGAAAACATAACGGCAGGGGAGAGGCATGCAGGTGTTTCTTTCCTGCTTTTTGTTAAAAACAACATTAACTCTTGTTAAACGAGAAAATACCGCTTAAAAATTTATTTTCTCAGAAAAATAGTTGTAGCTTTGCAAGCATATTATTGTTGTTGTATGTAATCAATGGAGTATTAAGATCTACCTTAAAAGAAGAATAGCGCAGAATCTATGCCTTGAATCTGCAATAACGATATGCACAATAGAGAATAAATTGAGATTATTAAATACCTATGTAAAACTTAATCAATTCTTGAATGAAGAGCTTTAGTTTTCAGTTGAATCGTAGGGGACTTATCACGTTGCTTATGGCGATGTTGTTTGCGCTGCCTGCGTTTTCACAGAAAATGGCTGTACAAGGTACGGTCATCGATGAAAATGGCGAACCAATAATTGGTGCCAGTGTTGTTGATTCGAAGACGAAAGCGGGAACCGCTACCGACTTCGATGGAAATTTCGTGTTGAACGTTGACAAGAACGCTGTCCTGCAAGTCACTTATGTTGGCTACAAGACACAGAACGTTAATGTTGACGGCCGCAACAAATTAACAGTAAAACTTCAAACCAACAGCGTAGTGCTCAACGAAGTTGTGGCTATCGGTTACGGTACAGTGAAGAAGGAAGACGCCACTGGCGCCATCTCTACTTTGAAACCGGACGAAATCGAAGCCGGTCTTGCAACTTCCGCACAAGACCTCCTCGTTGGAGCCGCTCCTGGTGTGGTTGTCACATCAAACGGTGGCCAGCCTGAGGGCGGCGCTACAATCCGTATCCGTGGTGGTGCTTCTTTGAACGCAACCAACGACCCGTTGATCGTGATCGACGGTGTGCCTATGGACACAAAGGGAACACTCGGTTCGAGCAACCCATTGTCGTTTGTATCGCCTGAGAACATCGAGAACATGACAATCCTCAAGGATGCGTCGGCAACAGCAATCTACGGTTCGCGTGCATCAAACGGTGTCATCATCATCACTACAAAGAAAGGACAGAAAGGCAGACCACAAATCAACTTCACTGCCAACGCTTATGTCAACACTCCACGCAACTACGTGAATATGATGACAGGCGACGAGTTCCGTTCTTTCATCAACAATTATTATGGAGCAGAGTCGGCACAGGCACAGGCACTTGGCACATACAACACAAACTGGCAGAAGGAAATTCTCCGCACGTCTGTTTCACATGACTACAGTCTCGGCATCGGCGGCACCGTTGGATGTCTGCCTTATCGTGTGAGCCTTGCCTACACAGGCAACAACGGTATCATCAAGACTTCAAAGATGGACCGTGTCACTCTCGGCGTCAATTTGACTCCAAAGTTTTTCGACGACTTGTTGGCAGTCAACCTCAATCTTAAAGGTGCCTACGTAGCCAACCGTTTCTATGACGGATCGGCACTTGGCAACTCAATCGGTTTCAACCCGACTCTTCCTGTGAAGAACCCTGACGGCAACGCTTTCAACGGTTGGACAACATACGTCAACACTTCTGTTGCCGGTCCTAACGACCCAGGTGCGTCAATCAACACATTGAAGGCTCTCAACCCGGTGGCGTTGATTCAGGACTACGACAGCCGCTCTAAAGTATGGCAGAGCATCGGCAACTTGCAGCTCGACCTTGCAATGCCGTTCCTCCGCGACTTGCACGCAAACTTGAACCTCGGTTACGACTACAGCAAGTCGGACGTTACAAACATTACCGGAGCAAACTCTCCAATGGCTTGGAAAGAAGGCTACACCATCAAGAACTCAGACGGAAGCACTTCAATTATCCACGACGGCGCAGAAACTACAAAGTTTGAATGGCAGGAGAAATACAACCTTCTTCTCGACTTCTACCTTAACTACAAGAAGAACGTGAAGAGCATCAACTCCAACTTCGACATTACCGGTGGTTACTCTTGGCAGAAATTCCACCGCATCGGTCATGACTACAACTATGCAACAAGCGGACAGTATGCCGGTGAGAAATATCAGGGTGTGGCTACAAACTACTCTGGCTCACAGAACCAGTTGGTATCTTTCTTCGGACGTGTAAACTACTCTCTGCTTGACCGCTACTTGCTCACTGTCACAGTGCGTGAGGACGGAACAAGCCGCTTCTCCGAAGAGCACCGTTGGGGTACATTCCCATCGTTGGCTCTCGCTTGGCGTTTGCTTGAAGAGCCTTGGATGAAGGGCGCAAAGAGCGTGATGAACGACTTCAAGATTCGTGCAGGCTGGGGTATCACCGGTCAGCAGGACCTCGGCGACGACTTCTTCCCTTATTTGCCGGTTTATATGATTGGTAAAGACCAATACCGCTATCCAGACGGAAACGGCGGCTGGAACACAGTTATCAAAGCCAACGGTTACAACGCCGACCTTAAATGGGAGGAGACAACTACTTGGAACGCCGGTATCGACATGGCATTCCTTAACAACCGTGTGACTACAAGCATCGACTTCTACAAGCGCAACACTGAAGACTTGTTGAACTGGGTGACTGTCGACGCTGGTTCAAACCTTACCAACGCAATGAACGCAAACATCGGTTCGTTGGAGAACATCGGTGTTGAATTCGCAATCACTGCCCGTCCAATTGTAAAGAAGAACTTCACTTGGACAACTTCTTACAACGTGGCTTGGAACAAGAACAAGATTACAAAACTGCTCAAGGGTGACGACAAGGATTACTTCGTTGCTACTGGCGACGGTATCTCTGCAGGAACAGGCGGCACAGTGCTCGCTCACAAAGTGGGTTATCCGGCAAGCAGCTTCTATGTTTACGAGCAGGTATATGATGAAAACGGAAAGGCTATCGAAGGCATGTTTGTTGACCGCAACGGTGACGGCGTGATCAACTCTGACGATAAGTATATGTACCACAGCAAGGATCCTAAGGTGACAATGAACTGGACCAACACGTTCAACTTCAAGAACTGGGATTTCGGTTTCGCATTGCGTGCAAGCATCGGCAACTACGTGTTTAACGATGTTCAGGTTGGCAACTCTTCAATTTCTTCTACAGCGTCTCTCCCAGTCAGCAACTTGATGGCAGACACTCAGCTGTTTAAGGAAATCAACTTGACACAGGGCACAAGCGACTACTTCGTGCAGAACGCAAGCTTCGTGCGTTGCGACAACATCACGCTCGGCTACACTTGGCCTACTCTTTTGAACAACAATCTCCGTCTGCGTCTGTATGGAGCAGTTCAAAACCCATTTGTAATCACAAAATATAAAGGTCTTGACCCAGAAGTCGGTGGCGGTGTAGACAAAAACATCTACCCACGTCCTGTGACATTCTCTCTCGGTCTTGTGGCTCAATTCTAATCATTAAATCGTTACAGACATGAATAAGAAATTCAGAAATATATTGGCTTACGGATGCCTCGCATTCTCAATGATGGCTATGCCTTCGTGTGTGGGCGACCTTGATATGAAGCCAAACGACCCGAACAGCAAGACCGAACTCAATTCGGCTGCTGAATATGAGGGCTTCTTCTATCAACTTTACAACGGACTTGTAGTTTCTGGTCCTCAAGGTGGCTCTGACATCACTGTAGACGACGGCGGTGCCGGTACTTACATGCGTCAGCTTTGGAACCTTGAGGAGCTTCCGACCGATGAGGCTCTTATCGGTAAGAACTGGAACGACGCCGGTATCGATGAGCTCGACTTCTCTACATGGAGCCCTGACAACCACTGGCTTTATGAGGCAATGTCGCGTTTCACGTTCCAAATAAATATGTGCAACGAGTTTATCCGCACCATCGACAAGGCTGCAGGTATGATTTCCGATGATGAAATTGCAGCGATGAAACGTGAGGCAATCGTATTGCGCGCATTGTCTTACTATCACTTGATGGACAACTTCGGCAAAGGCCCGTTCACCGATGAGAATTCTACGGTAGGAGCAACGCCTCCAACGTTGACACGTGCTGAGATGTTTGAGAGAATCGTGCCTCAGCTGGCAGAGACAGTGAAGGATCTTACTCCTGCATCGGCTCAGAAATACGGCCGTCTGTCAAGAGAAGCCGGTTATATGCTGCTTGCAAAGTTCTATCTTAACGCGGAAGTCTACACAGGCACTGCCCGTTGGCAAGACTGTGCAAACGCCTGCAACGAGATTTTGAAGACTATCAACACTCTCGCGCCTGAATATAAATATCTCTTCTGTGCCGACAACAATCGTTTTGTAGGTAATGGCGAGATTATTTGGGGTCTTCCTCAGGATGAGAACAACCAGCAGACTTACGGCGGCACAACTTACCTTTCTATAGGTGCCTACAATGCCAATGTCGTTGCAACAGCACAAGGTTTGCAAGGCACAGGATGGGGCGGTCAACGTATACGTCCGGAACTCGCAGATATGTTTGAGAGCGGCGACAACCGCTACCTCATCAGCAACAACGGTGGCAAGCTCAAGAACAATCTTGAGGATCTCGGCGACTGGGGTGCCGACGGTTGTGGTTTGATGTGTATTAAGTATGTATATACAAAAAGCGACGACTATTACAACACAACAGGCGCAACTCTGGTCAACACTTACAACGGCACCGACTATCCATTGTTCCGTCTTGCCGACACATTCTTGATGCTCGCCGAGTGCGAACTCAACGGCGCAACAGGCTGCAACGGTCAGGATATGTTTGACAAGGTGCGCGCACGCGCAGGTTTGGCTCCTATCCTTCTCACTAAGGACAAACTCTTCGAGGAACGCGCCCGCGAGCTCTACTGGGAGGGACACCGCCGCAGCGACATGATCCGTTTCGGCAAGTTTACAGGTAGCTCCTACAAATGGTCGTGGAAGGGCGGCACACTCCGCGGACGTTCAATTCCTGACTACCGCAAGGTTTACGCTATCCCAACCAAGTTTGTCCCGACACTCGGACAGAACGAGGGATACTAACATCAGTCTAACTCTACTAAACACAAGAAAAAATGAAAAAGTATATAAATGTATTGATGCTGCTGGCGGTGGTGGTGTTCGGCCTTTGCTCTTGCGAGGACGACAAGGATCCGGTGCTCCAAAAACCTACCGAATTTGTGCTCAATCAGCCAGCCACTTCTGAACTTTATTATGCTCTGAACCCAACGGCAACATTGAACCTTACGTTCTCTCAGCCTAACTATGGTCCGGGCATCATCGCAAAATATTTCGTACAGGTGTCGCTCACTCGTGAATTTACCGATTTCGTGCAACTCACAGGGGAGTATACCACTTGCTCTGTCAACGTTCCTGAGAGCAGCATCGCCGAGGCTATGTGCAAACTCCGCGGCGTTACAAACGAGGACAACTACACTGACGAGCCTGCACGTCCAGTTTATTTCCGCGTGCTCTCTACTGTTGAAGATTATCTTGGCGGCAAGGAAGACGCTGCCGGCTATTCAATCCTCTCAAATGTTGTTTGTCTCAGCCAGGTGAAGGACTACTACGCAGTTAAGTTGCCGGGCAAGATTTACTTGGCTGGTGACTGCTCAGGATGGAATGAGCCGTCGAAGGCAAATGCCGACAAGTATGTTGGTTGGACGCTTTCAGAGGCTGACGACGCTATCGACAGCAAGATTTACACAGGCGTGTTCGATATTCCTGCAGGCAAATTCCAATTCCGCTTCTATCGCTCTCTCTCTGGTTGGGATGTTGATTCAATCGGTGCGCAGGTTGATGACAATCCTGTTGATATCGAATGGATCGACGGTGTTGGCTACAAAGGCGCTGTTGTGGAAGGCAAGGGCTCGTTCCAGTACAGCAGCTGGGCTGGCGGCAAGGTGAAAATCACCGTCAACCTCAAGGCAATGACCGTAGAAATGGTTCCTGCCGAATAATATGAAATCAGGCTTACCGCGGCGGTTGGCAGCAACCGCCGCAAGGAAGCCGGTTATTACAGAATTTACAAATAAAGACAAAAAATGAAAAAATTCAGTATATTACTTTCATTGGCATTGGCTGTAGGTTTCACAGCCTGCGACGATATCGAGGATCCAATGCCACCGCAAAGCAATCCGCAGGAAGCGATTATGGCTGCAGACGGTATCGCTGTGGCTCATGCGTTGCCTACTGATTTGAACCTCAAGGACTTCGTTGATAGCGAGCTGGGTGTGCCAGTGCTCAAAATCACCAGCGTTGATAATCAGCCTGCCGGCAGCGAAGTGAATGTTGAAATGCAGGTTTCCGCCACAGAGGATTTCAAGAAGCCTGTCAGCGTGCTTACAACAGTTGTCGACAAAGTGGCTTATGCCAACTATCTCGACATTGACAACGCTCACCGCCAGCTGTTTGGCAAGAGCCCTGCCGCAAAGACCACTTATGTGCGTTTCGAACTCACGTTGACCCACAACGGAACAACAGTGCGTTTCGGCGGCGCCGACACATATTTCGACGCTTCATCGGTAAATGTTACGCCTATTGACCTTGGCATCAAGATTGAGTCGGCATACTACGTAATTACCGACGCTGCGTTTGGTGACGGATGGGATGCTTCAGCCATCAAGCTCGGACATAGCGACCAGAACGTATACGATGATCCTGTATTTACATCTATCTGCACTCTCCCTGCCGGCTCAATCCAATTTATGGGCGCAGAGTCGATGGTGAAGGCTAAGGCCGACGCAGGCAATGAGTTTATGTATGCTTGGGGTCCTGCTGAGTCGGCTATGAGCGGTGAACTTATCTACGGTGAGAACTCACGTCCTGTAACTATTGCAAAGGCAGGAGAGTATACCGTGACAATCAACATGATGGAAGGCACATTCACTGTCAAGGCTTACTCACCGAAACTCTATGCTGTTGGTGGATTCAATGGATGGGGTCACGATGTAAACGTGTTCATCTACGAGCGCAACGGCGGCGTACACAGCGGTTTGGTTGACATGTCAAAGGCTGGCAACAAGGCATTTGAATTCAAATTCTCGACACAGCCCAACTGGAACGAAGGCAGCACTGCCTACGGTGTCGGCGCAGAAGCCAACCTGTTGAGCACTGACCCAGGAGCCAAAAACTTGAAACTTGACAAGGGTGGTATCTACTACTTCAAAGTCGACACAGACAAAATGACTTGGGAGGCGATGGAAATCACTTCGTTCGGAATTGTCGGCGACGCTACTCCTGGCGGATGGGACGCTGAAACGCCACTTACTTACGCCGGTGGTCTCGTTTGGAAGGGTGAGGTTGCTCTCGTCGGCGGTAAGGAATACAAGTTCCGCGCCAACAACAAATGGGACTTCAGTCTCGGCGGTTCGCTCAACAATCTCAACGAGAACAACGCACCAAACTTCAAGTGTGCAGAAGACGGAACGTATGAAATTACGCTCAATCTCAGCAACAACCAGACTTGGAAAGCGTCAGTTGTGAAGAAATAATACTCCAATTGATATAATTTGTATTGAAAAAGGAGCCGTCTCAGGGATGAGACGGCTCTTTTTTTCTTGTTTTGTGGCATAGTGTTTTCATTTGTAAACTGAAATTTGTAACTTCGCACACAAACTTTCAGAATATTAATCATAAACTAAGCAAAATAATGGAAGACGAAAGACAAAAGCAGGAAGCAGGTATTCCTGAAAACGCTTTCCGCGAGCTGAAGCCGGGCGAGGAGTATATCCCCGTGATGCGCCCCGACCGTCAGTATCCGGAAGTGACTCCCTACTCTGTGATAATGGGTCTTGTGATGGCGATTATCTTCAGTGCCGCGGCGGCATATCTCGGACTGAAAGTGGGGCAGGTGTTTGAGGCGGCAATTCCTATTGCAATCATCGCAGTCGGAGTGTCGGGCGCGTTGAAGAAGAAAAACGCCCTCGGACAGAACGTGATAATCCAATCTATCGGCGCCTCGTCGGGAATCGTGGTGGCAGGAGCCATCTTCACCCTCCCGGCGCTCTACATCCTTCAAGCCAAGTATGGCGACGCCATTACGGTAAGTTTCATTGAGATATTCCTCAGCTCGATGCTTGGCGGCGTACTCGGCGTGTTGATGTTTATCCCGTTCCGCAAATATTTCGTTTCCGACATGCATGGCAAGTTCCCGTTCCCGGAAGCCACAGCCACCACACAGGTGCTTATCTCCGGCGAGAAGTCGGGCAGCCAGGTGAAGCCGCTTATCATTGCGGGCGCTGTCGGCGGTATCTACGACTTCCTTCTCTCCACATTCGGATGGTGGGCTGAGACATTGACGTCGAAAGCGACAGAATTCGGCGCCCACGTGGCAAGCCAGGCCAAGATGGTGTTTAAAATCAACACCGGAGCGGCGGTGCTCGGTCTCGGCTACATCGTAGGTTTGAAATACTGCTTCATTATTTTTGCAGGTAGCGCGTTTATCTGGTATGTCATCGTACCGTTGCTCGGAATGAGCCCGGAGGCAGCCGCCATCGATCCCGAGGTGCTGTTCAAGACACAGGCACGCTACATCGGTATCGGCGGTATCGCCATGTCGGGCATCATCGGCATCATCAAGTCGTGGGGCATCATCCGCTCTGCCGTAGGTCTTGCCGGACGTGAATTCCGCGGCAAGGGCGGCAATGTGGCAAAAGTGAAGCGCACACAGAAAGACATTTCGATGAAAGTGCTTGCCTTCAGCCTTATCGCAGCGTTGGCAGTGACATTCGCATTCTTCTACTTCGGCGTAATCCACAACCTCTTCCAGACCCTTGTGGCATTCCTGGTGGTTACGGTGATAGCGTTTCTCTTCACCACGGTGGCTGCCAATGCAATTGCCATTGTGGGATCGAACCCAGTGAGCGGAATGACGCTGATGACGCTGATTGTAGCCTCAGCGGTGTTTGTGGCAATCGGACTTAAAGGAGCCAGCGGCATCGTCACTTCGATGATTATCGGAGGCGTTGTCTGCACGGCTCTCTCGATGGCAGGCGGTATGGTCACGGATATGAAAATCGGCTACTGGCTTGGCTCCACTCCGCAAAAACAGCAGCAGTGGAAACTTGTCGGCACACTCGTGTCGGCAGCAACTGTCGGCGGCGTTATCCTGATTCTTGCAAAAGTGTATGGCTTCTCAGGGCCGAACGCACTTGCCGCACCGCAGGCCAACGCGATGGCAGGCGTTATCGAACCGTTGATGATGGGTGGCGACACGCCGTGGCTGCTCTATGGCGTAGGCGCAATCCTCGCCGTGCTTCTCAACTGGCTCGGTGTGCCGGCATTGGCTTTCTCGCTCGGTATGTTTATCCCTATGGAGCTCAACGCGCCGCTGCTTGTCGGCGGTTTGGTCAACTGGTTTGTGTCAACCCGTTCGAAAGACAAGGAACTCAATGCGGCACGCACAGAGCGCGGCACGCTTCTCGCCAGCGGATTTATCGCCGGTGGAGCATTGATGGGCGTGGTCAGCGCCGGAATGCGCTTCGCAGGCTTTGAGTATACTTGCGGATTCAGCGAGTCTACGCTCCAGATTGGCGGTGTGGCTGTCTATGCGCTGCTCATCGGCTATCTCGTTTGGGACTGTATGCGCGGAAAGAAAGCGTAAGCGGGGGCAACCTCCTGAGCTTGAAAAATCAAAGAAAAATGTCGTGGATGCATCATGTGTGTCCACGACATATTATTTATTCTTTTTATTTATCAACAAATTAATTTAATGAACAAGACAATTTTCAACAAGCGTGCAAGCCTGAAGTTCTCGCACTTCTCCAACAAAGGCTACTCCTTGTTTTCTGTGCTTGGAAGAGTGGTGGCTATCGGTGCGCTCAGCGTAACCACGCTTACCTACGCCAAGGCAGAAGGCATCAGCGTGGAGGGAGCCAAGGCTGATTCAGTCTTTATCCGTGGAGGAAAGGCTTACGAACTGGATGGTGTGACCGTAACGGGGTCGCGCGCGCCGATGACAGTCGAGCTGTCGCCAAAAATTGTGACGGTCATGACCCGCGAGGACATTCAGCGGTCGGCGGCACAAACAATCAACGACGTTTTGAAACTGGCTACGGGCGTGGATGTGCGTCAGCGTGGAGGTTTCGGGGTGCAGACCGACATTTCGATCAACGGCGGCACCTTCGACCAGATTGCAATTTTCCTTAACGGAGTGAACATCTCCAATCCGCAGACGGGGCACAACGCCTCCGATTTTCCTGTCGCACTTGCCGACATCGACCATGTGGAGATTATCGAGGGCGCATCGTCGCGCGTGTTTGGCACATCGGCGTTCAATGGCGCCATAAACATTGTGACTAAGAAAGCAAGCGCAAGCGGCGTCGAGGCAAATGTGGAAGCCGGCAGCTTTGGCAGCCTCGGGGCACAGGGCAGGCTGCAGATGGCTTTCAGAAGCGGAAAGTGGGAACAAGCCTATTCCGTAAGCGGCGGATACAAACGCTCGGACGGAGGCACCGAAAACAGCGACTTCGAGAAAGGACAGGGCTATGCCAACTTGTCGCTGAGCTACGACCGCCGCCTCGACATCGGGGCGCAGCTGGGCATAGCAACCCAAAGTTATGGCGCAAACACATTCTACAGCGCCAAATTCAATAACCAATATGAGAAAACCGACCATGGAATCGCTTCTCTTAATGTGAGCGTCCACAACCAAGGCAGGACTTGGGAAGTGACGCCTGCGGTATATTACAACAAATTCAAAGACCATTATCAATTGACGCGTGGCAAGGAAGGCGCCGCGGCGGGAGAGAACTACCACAACCTTGATGTGTTTGGCGGTGCGGTCAACGCCTATGTCGACTGGATTGCAGGAAAGACCGCCGTCGGTGTCGACATCGGTAAGGAACGCATCTATTCCACGGCTCTCGGCAACCAGCTCGACGCGGCCGACTATAAAAGCATTCCGGGCTCCGACAGGCAGTACACCCGTAAAGGAGAACGCACAAATACGAATGTGATGCTGGAGCACAATTTCATATTCGGAGGGTTCACACTCTCTGCCGGAGTGCTTGCCAACCGCAATACTGGACTCGACAATAAATTCAGATTCTATCCGGGAGTGGACGCCAGCTACCGTCCGAACGCCAATTGGAAGGTATACGCCTCATGGAACAAGGCTCTCCGCATGCCCACCTACACCGACCTCTACATAAGCAATGCCGTGCAGCAGGGCGACGCCTCGCTGAGTCCGGAGAAAAACTCCGCATTCAAAATAGGCACACGCTATCGGCAGACGGGATTTTCGGCGGTGCTTAGCGGATTCTACACACATGGCAAGGATATGATTGACTGGGTTCAGACTACGGAAACAGAGCTGACCGACAGCAAATACCACGTGATGAACATCGGAAAACTCGACAATATGGGCTTCAATGTTGACGCCGAGATATATATGAACGAGCTGTTGCCGAGATGCTTCGTGACAAACATCAGACTGGGATATGCCTACATCAACCAAAACCACGAGACGGAAACAGAGATACTGAAATCGCTGTATGCGTTGGAATATCTGCGCCATAAGGCCGTGTTCGGCTTGGACCATAAGATTTGGAGCAAGCTGTCGGCGTCGTGGAGCGTAAGATGGCAGCAACGGATGAACGGCTATCATCCGTACACGAAAGTGGACTGCAAGGTGATGTGGAACGACCGGAAATATAGCGTATATGTAAAGGCCGACAACATCACGTGCCACCGCTACTACGATCTCTCTGCCGTAAAGCAGCCGGGGCTGTGGGTGATGGCAGGTGTAAGTGTGAATCTTGGATGGTGACAGCCGTCGCAGGAATGAAAGCAAACGGGAAGCAGCATATTGTTTCCCGTTTTTTCGTTTGAGCCAGCGGTGATTTTGAGAATCGGCGACGACACTCTTCCGTGGCCCGCCACTGCAGGATAAAACAGAATAAAAATAGCCGGCATACTAAAATTAAAAACGAGCAAGCTCTTTTTCTTTGATAAAACTGGCTACACCTTGGAAAAATTGCTCAATCCAGATTACCACTGCAAGGACTATTCTCAACAGTGGAGACCCGGTTGACATTTCCGTGTGGAAAGCCAACGGCGAGATTATGCTCCTGCAAAACTGTATCTCGCTCCGCTACGATTTCTATGCCGGTACTCGCAACATCAAGTTGCTCACATCGGGACAAATCCGAAAAATCCGCGACTGCTGCATTTTCTCAGTCAATGACTGTGAAGTATTTCTGTAATTTTGTATATTTGCAGAAACCAACTAAATACATAACAATGAAAAGATTAGTTATCCTTTTTGCCCTATTTTTTGCCGGCATTTCAGCATTCGCTTATGGTGAAGAATCTATTGGACAAAAAACGAATACAAAAGCTGGACGTTATGAAATTATCATTCCTGATAATATGATTCGTTATACATTTAGATTAGACAAGTTCACAGGTGACATTTGGCAACTTGTAAAAAATAGTGATGATAGTTCCACTTGGCAAAAGGTTTATAGAGAGCCTTCTTATTTTGATTCAACTGACGAAGACAAGATTAACTATCAGTTAATAGTTCCTGCTAATGCAGCAAGGTTTATTATGCTTATAAACATTAATAATGGAACAACTTGGCAAATTTGTAGAACAAAAGACGATGAAGTTGCTTTTCAACTTGTTTATTAATCATTAATTTTAGTGTCTTTTCGCAACTTATATCGGATCCATAACTTTGGAGCAAAAAGCTCTAAGTTATGGACTCACTTAATTATAATTCCGTTGAGGCGCTTCCGGGCTTTAATGCTCGGGCGGCTTTTCAAGTAAACTCCGCATCGGTGTTCAAGGAAGATGTGGATATTCTGCCTATACCCATCGACGACCAACTCTCATACGTTCCGTGGGGTGGCGACAACCAAATGCCCTTCGACATATTGAAGCTCATCGAGGACGACGAGACGCTCTCCACGTGCCAAATGTTCAATGCTGAATTCTGCTTCGGCAGCGGTCTGCGCTATGACACTTGTCTTGCGACTGCCGCCGTCAAGAGCGAAGTCGAGGACTTCTTTCTTGACAATGACATCGCCTCATACTATCTCGGCGTTTGCCAAGACTTCAAGCATTTTGGCTTTGCCGTGAGTGTGATTATACTTTCTCGCGACGGCACGAAAATCGTGCGTCTGCTCCGCAAAGAGGCTTGTTATTGTCGCTTCGCTCCTACCGGCAAGGACGGCAGAATAACTCGCTTACTCTATGCGAATTGGAGAAAGTGCATCGCCTCACGGAGCGACATTGAGGTGATTGAGATGCTTGATGCGGCTGCCCCATGGCGAGACCTGCAAGACAGGCTTGCCAAGAACACGACCTGCCGCAAGTTTGCAGTTGTCAGCCGTATTCCTACGCCTGACAGCACTTATTATCCCATTCCTTATTACGCTTCGCTTTTCAAAGGGAAATGGTATAACATCAAACAACTCATCGGACTTGCCAAGAAGTCGAAACTCCGCAACTATCAAGTATCAAATCGAGATTTCCCAAAAGTATTGGGAATCGATTTTCCGCAGTGAGGGCATCACCGACTGCCGCAAGCAGCAGGAACGCATCGTGCAGGAGAAGCAGAGCATTCTCGACTTCCTCACCGGGGCGGAGAACAGCGGCAAAGCCTGGTTCTCCACGTTCTACATCACGCCCGACGGCAAGGAGCAGCACGATGTGGTCATCGACAAGATTGATGACTCAAAGGAGGGTGGCGACTGGAGCACCGACATTCAGGAGGCGTGAATATGTTCTGCTTTACTATGCGCGTGCATAGTAATCTTGTCGGCAGTGTGCCCGGCAAGTCGCAGACCAACAATTCCGGCTCCGACAAACGAGAACTCTATACTATTGCACAGGCGCTCCAAAAGCCGTATCACGACTTGCTTTTCACCGTCCATCGAATTATCATTCGCTTTAATGGGTGGAAAGGTGTAGTGCCTGATTGTCCGTTTATTCAATTAACTACGCTCGACGAACACGCCGACGCTAAACAAGTTACTACAAATGGCAAAACTGATAACGAATGACGACACACTGCGGCAGTACCTGCCTAATGTGTTCGCAACGGTCAAAGGCGAAGTATCGCTCTTTGATAAGGTCAAGGTCGATATTAACCTTGCGGAGAACTGGGTGATTGAAACTTTCGTTTCAACGAATACTTTCAACACTATTTGCGGATATGCCGAAGATAATCCGATTAAGATAATCACTGCAAAACTCATTGCCACGGAGGCACTTAGTTGGGCTATCCCCTCGCTCGATTTGGTGCTTACTCCAAATGGCTTTGGAGTGGTTAGCACCCAAAACATCGCTCCGGCATCGAAAGAACGTGTTAACCGTCTGATTGGCTCACTTGCCGACTACCGCGACGAGTGCATCGGCAATATTCTCCCGGCACTTGGCGGTGAGAGTCAGTGGCTCACTTCCTCGCAGGCTTTGTTCTTTGGTGAAACGCTGTTTCCCGACCTCGCCATCACCGACCAAGTGAAAGGTACAGGCTCGAAGTGGGAGCGTTATCTCGCACTTCGCCCCAAGATACTCGACATCGAGGCATCGCTTGCCGAGGAGTTTTTCTCACCCGAACTGATGGTGCGGTTGAGAAACGAGGTGCTGCGGAAGACGCACACGGCAGACCTTGCTCGCGTCATCAACGCCATCAGGGGGCAAGTCGTTGATTTGCTCAATGGCGGCTTAATCAGAATGAGAGATATGATAGACGTGGTAAACCACATTCGATGCTATCCTGATTTGTTTCCTGAGTGGCACGCATCGGAAACGGCGAAGTTGTTCAGTCCTCCAATCTTCACTAACCTCAAAACCAATAAGGGTTATTGGTTCTGAGGTGGTTAGAGGTTAGATAAAAGCCTTAGGCTTGGTTAGTTGTTAGTTGTTAGTGAAATATAAGTTACTAACTTGCAGTGTGTTGGAATTTTTATGTTATAAAACATATAAAATAATTTGGTTATATATATATATATTGCAATATTTTAACTATATAATGTATTTTCGTCATGAGCAAAACAGCAAAAATTCTCGTTACTGTATTAGTACTTGTTCTCTTCTTTGCTATATTTAGTGCAATTGTGGGTGTTCGTTCTGATTCCGGGAATTCTACACCTGGCATTTTGGGCTTAATAGTATTAGCCGGTATGATTGGAGCTATCAGAGCCATCTGGAAATCTAAATCAAATGATGACAATGGAGATTCAAATAATTCCATTCTCCAAAAATAAATGTTTGTTGATTACTACAAAATATTAGAAATTGCATTTCCTTCTACTGCAGAGGAAATAAAAAAAGCGTATAGACAACAATCTTTAAAATGGCACCCTGACAAAAATCCTGGCGTGGATACAACTCAGAGAATGCTAGATATTAATGCGGCATTTTATCTTCTAAAAGACCCCATAAAAAAACAACGCTATGATATAGAATACCAGATATTTTATAAAACTAAGATACATAACAACGATTCCTTCGGTGTCCACACAGAATGTTGTCAGAGTACTTCTACTCAGCATTGTGAAACATATAATTTCCACAATGAACAGGTTAATGATGACATTAATGAAGCTACTAAGTATGCGAAAAATCTCGTTGATGAGTTTATTAGACAATTTAGTAAATCTTCAAAAGATGCTGCAAAAGGAGCATGGAGTGAGATGTATCCCTATGTTATAGTTGCATTAATTCTACCAATATTATTTACATTAATACGTTCCTGTCAATGAAATATTTATCAATTATTCTCTCTTTACTATTTTTCTTATTTACAAGTTGCAAAGAAAAAGAAGTTACTTATAAGCAGTTTAGTGCAAACGACAAGTCGTACACCGTGCATATTCCTTCTGATTTTTCTTTAGAGAATAGCATTGGAAATTCTATGGCGTTTGTAAAGTCAAATTCTAACTCCAAATCAGACTTTTCAACTATCCTGATTTATGAGACAGATAATGGGCTAAGACAATTTGAACAATCACTTACTACGAATCCAAAATTTGAGTTTTCAATATATAAACATACCGAAAACGGAATTTATGCTGAATGCATTAAGGGTATGTGGAGTGCAGTTCAAATTGGTTTGCTAAAGACAATAAATTGCAAACAATTTATAATAAAAGTCTATACCCAAAAATCTCGTAGCGAAACTGAAGAAATTGCAGAACACATTTTTAATACAATGTCGGAAGGAATTCCATCAGAAGTCTCACAAAATAAAGATAAGTCTGACAACAATTTGTTGAGTTATTCAAATCCGTACTACTCAATCTCTTACCCCAAAGATTGGACAATTGTAAACCAACCTGATGAGATGTCGGATGTTTATATTGGAAAAACCGATGGTTCGTTAGGTTTTACTATAGTTCGATTTGATACTGATGCTACTTTGGCAGAAATTGTATCTGAAGCCAGATCTAATTCGGAATTATCCGGAATGGCAGTTAAAAGTTCCCAAAGCATTTTAATTAATGGTATTAAGTGCAATAAGATGGTGAATGAATATGAATTTCAAGGTATTCTTATTAAAACGATTGCTTATAACTTTAAAAGAAACAACACATTTTATTCGATTAAATTCGGCACTCAAAAGAAGTATGTTGATGATAATATAGAATTAATTGAAAAAATAGTTAGAACATTAACATTTAAGAAATTATGAAAAAGATATTTTGTTTAATGGCTGCATGGATTATGTGTTTCTCGAATATTTATGCATCTGAGCCGGGAAACAATTTAAATAAAAGTCTTTATATAATTCAGCAAGAATTTCCAGATTGTATCTTTTGGTGTGAATCAGGTCGTGGGAAATACTATAAAACAATGGATGATGACCTTCCAATTATGTTTGAAATCAAAAATAATAAAGTTATCTCCGAGTTTATACTTATTGAGGGACCTGGAAGTTTCGCCAAAGATTGGTACATAGCTACTGTAAATGCTTTCTCAAAATCGGACTATCAATATGTGTTGCCAAGTGATGGAAATAGCTACACATTTTTATATTCTTATTTTACTGTATATATCAGTTATGATGATTTTGAAAACAATGCGTCAATAACATACGAGCTTCTTCCAAAGTATATAAATTAGAATCGTGTCTTTTCGGCATAGAGTGCTTGGCTATACCTTTGCGGTAGTCAAACTCAATGTATATGTCGGTGACGGTATGGCTACTGTGTCCGAGTGCGGCTGCTATCGTTTCCTTTGGTATGTCGAGGCTTGCCGCTATTGTCGCCCACGAGTGGCGTGCCCAGTAGGTAGTCAGCGTGTCAATGTTTGCAACATCCTTTTCTACAATCCGCTCACGGATAGCCTTCAATCCAGTGCAAGTATTCATGTAGAATGAGCGATAATCCTTATATGTGTCCATATAGTTAAGTAAATGATTATCGCCACGATATTTGTCGATAATTTCCTCTATTTCCGGCTCCAACTTGATAGAATAGGGCTTATGAGTTTTTGCTCTAACGTACTCAATGCGACCATTTCTCACGTCAGAGAGGTTGCAGAGGTCAACGAAGTTGATGCCTATTAGCATAAATGTGAGTTTAAACAGATCACGGTATTTTTCCATCCAAGGGTCGAGAACATCTGCGTTAAAGATTGCACGCAATGTTTCCACATCAAAGTTGCGTTTACGTGTCGGCTCACTCTTTATCTTAAAGCGGCGGAATGGATAGTTTGTTGTTATCTCATTGTCAATGGCAAAGTTGAATACCGCACGGAAATTGCGCATATGTATGCTTCTGGCATTAGCAGATGGAGCGGTTTGCGCAAGATAGTTGTTGAAGCGGTGAAGCCACTCAACGTTCACTTGCTCAAATCGCAAGCGGTCAGCCTCTTTGCCCCAAAAGGCTCTTATTTTCTTCTCGGTGCATTGGTAGAGGTTTTTCGTTCGCCCGGTCTTATGTTCCATAAATCGGTGGAAAACACTCATCACGCAGTTGTCGTCAATGCGAATTTTGTCGGAGTTTTTCCAGTCCACGAGCATATCGCGCAGCTCATTTGCTGGGACTGTGGACAAGTCATAATTTGCACTTATCTCCGACAAGATGACTCTATACTCAGACAAAGTAGTAGAAATGGTGTCGTTGATACTTTTTCGTTTAGGGTGTTGCACTACTTTACAACTGTCTGCATTCCATTGCGTAGTCTTAATGCTTATGCCTAACGGAATATAAGCCGTTTTTGATAGATTCGACACTGCAACCTTTAAGGCTGACTCATTCGTTTTGATGCAGACGTGGCGAGCATCAAGAAAAATTTTCAAGTTTGCCATAGTTTAAAAACGTGCCCATGTTATTATGATTGTGATTTTCAGTAACTTAACAAGACAAATTGATACAAAAGATTTTCAAGTTTTTTTCAATCTTTTTCTCTGCAACAATCGTAAAAAGTCGTCATTTAATCGGCACAAATCGTAATTTCGGGGCTTTTTTTTACTTTTGACAAGAATTACTTGGGGAAATAAAAACACGCTAACTTGTTGATGGTTAGCGTGTTTTTGCGGAGTGAGCGAGATTCGAACTCGCGATACGCTTTTGGCGTATACACGCTTTCCAGGCGTGCCTCTTCAGCCACTCGAGCATCACTCCTCGTTTTTGCGTTTGCAAAGATAGTGCAAATTGAGAGAAGAAAAAAGAGCTTGCTTGTTTTTTCTTCCGAAATGCAGCCTATCTTATTGAAAGATAGTGCAAATTGAGAGAAAAACTGTGCAAACCGAGCGAAAAATGAAGATTTCCTTCAATTTTTCCGAGGTGCAGCCAGTTTTATCAAAGAAAAAAGAGCTTGCTTGTTTTTTCTTCCGAAAAGACAACGATTTTAGTCAATGCCAAAATCGAAGGTCCCGCTGTAGCCGCCAGTTCCCATAGAGTTGAAGATTATGCAATATTCTCCGGGTTCAGCGGTGATTTCCATTATATAAACGCCCTTTTCAAGTTCTTGGGCTGTCGCTTTGACTCGGTCAGACTCTTTTACGCCTGTTGATGATGTGCCAAAAGGTTTGATTTTGACCGTTACAAGATATCTTTTATCCTTCTTTACCTCAAATTGAGCAATGCCAAAGTCGTTGACGGAATACATCGGCGCAAACATATAATGTGTCATCGAGTGATATGCGTCGACTGCGCCAAAGACGAATTTGAATTTTGCAGTTCCTGTAAATCGGTTTTGGCTTTTAGCATCAGCAAACTCTAATCGTGCAGTCTTGCTGAACGTTCCCGATATTTTTATATTCTTATATTTGATTGGAGTCATTGCCGTTTCCGTGTCTCCATTTATCATATATAATCCAACGGCTTGCTGTTGTGCAAAAGATACAGCACTGCAAATAATTGAAATTAGAAGAGAAATGATGATTCTCATATTGCGTAAAAGACGATAATGTTTGTTTTGTAAAATTATATATTTTAATTGAACCGACAATGAAAAATGAGAGGTATTATAAACATATCCATATAATAAATTGTGAGATTCTTATGCCATGTTATTTCCGCTTCACGCCCCTTACGGCTTCGGCGTCGAGAGGATTTTCCGGCCAATAGTGCTTTGGGTAGCGTCGCTTCAGCTCTTTGCGCACCTCAAAATAGGCATTGCTCCAGAAGCTGTCCATGTCCTGGGTCAGCTGCACGGGTTTGAATCCAGGCGACAGGAGTTCCATAAGCACGGTGCGTTTTCCTCCGTCGACACAGGGCGTGTGGAGCATCCCGAAGCATTCCTGCAGGCGTACGCTCAGCACCGGTGCTTCGGCGGCTTTGCGGTAGTCCACACGGATTCTGCTGCCTGAAGGCACGGTGATGTGCGATGGGGCGAGTCGGTCTACCTCTTGCTGCATGTCGTAGGGGATGAGAGCCCACAAAGCATCGTGCAGATTTATCTTTTTCAGCTCGGCTGCCGTTGTCAGCACTTTTCCGTTCTGCTCAATGTAGAACGGCAGCCATTCAGAAGCTGTCGACAGGACGTGTTCCGTAGACAGGTCGGGTAGAGCCATTTCCGGATGCCATTCCGCCACCGCGTCCACACGCTTTTGAAGCCTGGCAACGTCGTCGCTCCAGTCGAGCAGTCCGAGCCCTTCTTTCTGCACAGCCTCGCAGACCGTCGAGACAACAGCGCTTTTGTCGGCATTGTGCAGAGGCTGGCTGTCGACAGTCAGCACCCCGATTGTGCGTTCGCGCAGCATCGCCACACCGCCGTTTTTTGAATCCCAGAAAATCCGTTCGCGTTGTCGTGTCTCGATGTCCTCTGGCCGCAACGGTGCGGCGAGAAACACCCTTCCGCATTTTTCGGAAGCGTTGAGGGCAGCCACCGCCAGCCAGTCGTAGGAAGCAAGATTGCTACCGTTGTCAATCTGCACGTTGACGCCCGAAGCCAGACGGAAGTGCCCGATGCTGTCAATGGCTTTAGCCACCCGTTCAGGATATGCCGTCGCCACAAGGCAGCCGGCATCCTCCGGGCATATATCGTCGTTGCATTCTGTGGCTTTGATCATATTTCGATATTCCTCGGCAATCTGCGCTATGCGCGACCATCTGCCGAGCCTGTGCTGTCGCCGCGCCGTCCGGAGCAGGCTGATGCGCAGGCATAGGTCGGCGGAAGTGTCGTCGGTCAGAGGATCCTTCTCCTCCAGTATGGCGGCAATGTCGCAGGCGAGACTTTTCTGCGCAGGCGATTCGGCGCGCACCATCATTTTTGAAATATGCGGATGGCACGGCAGTTTCGACATCTGCCTGCCGAGGCTTGTTATGCGGTTCTGGCTGTCGACGGCACCAAGCGTTGTCAGCAGTTTCCGGGCTTGCGCAACGGCTGATGGCTGAGGTGTTGTCAGCCATGGCAACACCTCTGCGTCGCTTTCACCGAAAGCCGCAATGTCGAGTAGTGTAGGCGCAAGGTCGGCATCAGAAATCTCAGGACGCCGGCGCTCGTTCATGCGGTGCTCCGAGGCTTTTGTCCACAGTCTGTAGCAGATTCCAGGGGCCACGCGTCCAGCGCGTCCCGACCGCTGCGTCGCCATGTCGAGGCTTATGCGCACCGTCTCAAGGTGGCTAAGTCCCGACCGGGGATTGTAGACCAATTGCCGGCAATATCCCGAGTCGACCACAATGCGTACGCCTTCAATCGTAATCGATGTCTCTGCGACAGGCGTTGCAAGCACTATCTTGCGCTCGCCTTTGCCCGATGGCGCCACCGCCCGCCTTTGCTGCTCCGGCGACAGATTGCCGTAGAGAGGGAATACGGCAGTCGGCGACAGTTTGTCGGCAAGCAGCCGCTCGCATTGCGCAATGTCGGCTTGTCCGGGCAGAAAAGCGAGAATGTCGCCCTCGTGCTGGCTGTGAACCTTGCTTATCGCCGACGCGACTGCCGTCGGGATGTCGGCGGGCGAAATGTCGGTCGTCGCATAACGTGTCTCCACAGGAAACATCTTGCCCCGGCATTCGATGAGAGGAGCGTTGAGGCTTGTGCAGATAGACGACGTGTCGATTGTAGCCGACATGATGACAATTTTCAGGTCGGGACGCAGAATCTGCTGGCATTGGCGCGTCAGGGCGAATGCCAAGTCGGAATTGATGCTGCGTTCGTGGAACTCATCGAAGATTACAACCGACACCCCTTCGAGCAAAGGGTCGGCGATGAGCATACGCGTCAGAATTCCTTCTGTTATCACTTCGATGCGGGTGGACTCTGACACACGGTTTTCAAAGCGCACCCGGTAGCCCACCGAGCCTCCCGTGTGCTCCAACAACATATCCGCCATGCGCTCAGCCACTTGCCTGGCAGCGAGACGCCTGGGTTCGAGCATGAGAATCTTGCCGTCGGAGGGCAGGAATCCAGCCATGACGGTAAGCGGCAGAAGAGTGGACTTTCCCGCTCCCGGAGGCGCGGTCAAAACCACGCATCCGTTGGCGGTCAACGCCTTGTTGACGTCGGCAGCAATCTCAGTCGTCGGCAACGAGGCGGCGTTTCTGATTATGTCGTTAAATTCCATCATTGTTTCTGTCTGAAAATAAATTTCGCCAGACCGTACACATAACGTCGTAATCCAGGTCGGTAATTAAGGATTTTGTCAAACCAAGCCATATGCCTGCCTGCTATTTTCACAACGACTCCCACATAGAGCATAGCGAACAGTGTGCCCACACCAACGATATACCATTGCCATGCTCCGAAAAACACATAGCAGAAAACCACGGCGAGAACCACCAGCGAGCAGTCAACAACAATTTTTATTTTCGGGAAGTCGATGCCTGTCACGCAGCTTACCGCCACCGGGAAACCCTCACCAGGCATTGTCACCGAGCCGCATCTCACCTCAAGGGCGATGCCGATGCCCAGGACGGTGCATCCCGCAATCTGCGCCAGTGCTTGCTCCGTTATGCCGTCGAGCAGAAGCCACGATGTGAGAGCCATATTCAAGTCGATGAGTGATCCGAAAACGAATCCCACCAGCAGCTGGAACAACTGAACCGGTTCGAAGCGGCGGCGCAGCACGGCAATCTGCCCAGCCACCAGAATGGCGTTCATTATGTAAGTGTATTGTCCGATTGTCAGCGACGGAACTCCAAGTCCACGTTTGCCGGCAGTCTCGAAAACGTAAGGCAGAGTGGAGATTACGCTTGATCCCAACTCGCTCTTTACGCATACGGCGACACCGAGAGTCATTATAAACAAAGATACAAGTAGCCATAGGTGCTGCCACAAAAAAGAGATTGTCCGTTCTTTCTTATTCATAGATGAAAAATTGTAGATAATGATAGTTTTAATGACTTGTTTGGATGTGGTGATGATTGTTGCAGAATTGTGTCGAAAACGACATAACAAAGTTACGAAAAAATGTTGAAACCCCTGTTGGAATACGTTGTTTGTTTTTTTTGTCTGCCTAAAATTTGCGGTGCCGTGAAAACTTTGTAATTTTGGCAGAGCAAACCAACACGGATATTTTTAACCCTAACATAAAACTTAAAATCTATGACAAAGCAAACATTTCTTACATTGGCTTTGAGCATGCTCGGGGTGGCGGCAATGGCGCAGCCACGCAGCGCAAGCGAGCCAACGTTGCTCATCAAGTCTTCTCAAGGACTGATGGCACCTGTGTGGTCGCCAAGCGGCGACAAGATTGCAGTAACTTCCGACAATTATGACGGCATCTGGGTTGCTGATGCCGACGGCAGCAATTTGCGTCAGGTGACCTGCTGCTCAGGTGCCGGCTACAAGATGCAATGGAGTGCCGACGGCACAAAACTGCTCGGCAGAACCAATGTGGTGTCCGACAATCGTGTTTTCCACGAAGTTAAGGTGTGGAATGCCGCCGACGGCGCAGAGACCACGTTGGTTGGCAAGACGCGTGAGCTTACAGGAACACCGTTGTGGAATGACGCCGAGCGCGTGATGATTTCAGACGAGCGTGGCGCATCGAGCGTCAACACACGCAGCCTCAAGCGCACATCCGCGACAGCTGCCGATGTCTACACAATGATGGTCAATGACCCGGCAGGTGTGGCCGACAAAGTGGCTTCGTTGAAAGAATTCACAGGAGCGATAATCATCAATCCGGCATTGTCGCACGACGGCAAGCAGGTGGCTTTCCAAGTTCCGGGCAAAGGCATCTTCACATGCAATTCCGACGGCAGCGGCGTGGCTTACCTGTGCAAGGGCTCTCATCCGGCATGGCTGCCCGACAATTCGCTGATCTACACCGTTGTCACCGATAATGGCGAAAGTTTTACGGGCTCCGACATCTATGCTGTCGATGTTGCCACAGGCAAGGCAGTCCTTCTGACCGCCAACACCGATATGATTCCGTTGACGCCAGCCGTGACACGCGATGGCAAACGGGTCGCTTTTGAGAACGCAAAAGATGCTTGCATCTATGAAATTACCCTAAAATACTGATAATCGATGAAAAAGAACAATATTACAAAAATGGCAATCGCTGCCGCCGCATTGATGACGGCATTCCCGGCTGCTACAACTTATGCTCAGAAATCAACAGGCTGGGGCGATTTCAAACTGTTTCTCGACCCGGGACACTCCGCAACTGAAAACCGTGGCTTGTGGGGCTATTCCGAGGCGCAGAAGGTGTTTAGCGTGGCACAGTATATCAAGGGATATCTGACGGAATATACCGATATGCCGGCAGAAAATCTGAAACTTTGCCGCAACAACGAGGTCGACATTGTAGGACTTGAGGAACGTTCCGACATGGCGAATGCCTGGGGCGCCGACTTCTTCTATGCTATCCACTCTGACGCTTCTTCCGACAAAAACACAACCGTCACTCTCTTCGGAGGATGGCGCAAGGATGGCAAAGAAATAGAGAAAACGCCTAACGGCGGTAAGGCTTTCGGAGAGATTCTCAACCCGAACCTTACAGGCGTGATGCGCATCACGACACGCGGCAACTGGTACGACCGTTGCTATTACGACCGTGCCCCTGAAACCCACGCCAACCAATATCCATATTTGTCGGTCAACCGCCGCACAAATATGGCTTCGCTGCTCAGCGAGGGCGGCTACCACACAATCGCCTCTCAGCAGCAGTTGAACATCAATGCCGACTATAAGCGTCTGGAGGCTTTCGCCGCATTCCAGTCGATATTGAAGTTCCGCAACATGGCCAATCCAGAGCAGACATTCCTTGCCGGTATCATCAAAAACTCAGAAAACGATGTGCCTATCGACGGTGTGACTGTAAAGGTGGGCGACAAGACGTATGTTACTGACACATGGGAGTCGACATTTAAGAAATACACCAACAACCCCGACCTTATCCATAACGGATTCTATCTGTTTGAGGGACTTAAAGCCGGCGATGCTGTCTCGGTGGAATTTACGGCAACCGGATATGAGCCAGTGACAAAAACCGTTGTGATAAAGTCGAATCCAGCCGGACAGTCAAACGACAACGTTACATGGCTCGACATCACGATGACATCTAATGCACCTGCGAAAGTGGCGTCGATTTCGGTGGAAGACACAAAGGCAGTCAGCCTTGTTGACCCTATCGTCATCACGTTCTCGCGCAAGATGGACAAAGAGTCGGTCGAAAAGGCATTCTCTATCGACAACGACGGCGAAGTGACATTGACATGGATAAACGACTATACGCTCAGCGTCGACGTTTCCAGACTCGTCCCGTTGAAGACATACAACATCAAGATTGACGGCAGCGTAGCCAAGAACTCCCAGACAAACCAGCCGTTTGACGGTAATGGCGACGGCAATGGCGGCGACGACTATACGCTCTCAATCACAATGAAAGAGGCAGACACTACACCTGCGCAGGTGGTTTCTACCGACCCTGTCATCGACGGCGATGTGGCATACACGCTGCGTCCGGTGGTAAGAGTGGAGTATGATGAGATTATCGACTGGAACGAGGACAAGAACGCCGACTGCATGACGGTGATTGACCCGGAGGGTAACACTTATGCTGGCACACTGACTCATTCGGTTGTAAACGGCGCTTCGGTGCTGCAATATTTCTTCAGCGAAGACCTTCCTCTCGACAAGTGCTTCCTTGTTACAGTGAAGCCGGGTCTTGCCGACTTGTCGGGCAACTTGACCGAAGAGTTCAGATTCCGCTTCCTGTCGGAGTACCGCCCTGTCGTTGAGTCGACCGACCTGCTTCCGCTCGACAACGTGACGGGATTCTGGGCGCCTGACGGCTCAGGCTCATCATCAGGCTTGACACAGGAAGCCAACTCGTTTACGCGCGCCAACATCGGTGTGCGTCCGGAAAGTCCTAACAGCGCATGCCTGAAGTATGATTTCGATCCTGATTTCGCTGCAGGTGTATGGCAAATCCGTGAGTATCACTCTTCGCAGAACATCGACGGCACAACCAAAGACGGCGTGCTTACGTTCTGGCTCTATGGCGACGGCTCAAACAACAGCGTCAGCGCTGCGTTGCGTGTGCGCACAAACAATAAGAACGGCGGCATCAAGTACAACTTGAAGCCGATCAACTATCGCGGATGGCATCTCGTGTCATGGAACCTGGCAAGCGATGAATACCAGCACTTCACCGGCACCGATGAAATCGCCGACAAGTGGCGTTTCGACAGCTTCTTCTTGAAACACGAGAAAGCTCCGGAACAGGCGTGGAAGGGAGAAATCTACTTCAACCAGATGCAGTTTGTCAAATTCGACAACACGGCAGTACGCAAGGCTGTGCTCCACGACTTCTCATCTGTCGAGACTTTGAAATCCGCCGATGGCGGCATCGTTGTGCGCTCGCTCGGCGATGTTGTGTCGGTGAAAGCCGACGGCAATATCCGCTCGGTAAATGTCTACAATGCATCCGGTGCGATGGTTGCTTCGGCAACACCTGCCGGACAGACAGCAATGGTTGCCACGGGCAATCTGGCAGGTGGCGTTTATTTCGTTAATGTAGTGGCCGACGGCGGCATCAAGACTGTCAAGATTGTTAGATAGTCAGGGACGCTTGATTGAATTAAAAAAGGCTGGATTCCGATTGGAGTCCAGCCTTTTTCAGTGTCATTTGTCGTCGTCGGAGAAATACGACTCCTCAAGATTGCTCTCATTTCGGCGTACGCGTTCGTTCCAATACTTTCGCGACTGCTTCTCGAAAGCGAACATATTGACGGTGCCTTCAATTGTGGCTTCAAACGTCAAACTGTTTTTCACTCCAATCTTTCCAGCCTCAAGCGCTGCATCCTGGTTTGCACCGATGTAGGTGAACACCCAGCCCTTTTTGCACAGGCGGTCAATCAGTTTCTTCACCGATGCGCCGTCCCACTCGATGGAGTCGTTTTCATAGCCGTCGGTGATGATTGTTACAAGCACCTTGTTCTCCTTGCCTTTGCTTTTTTCAAGGTCGGTGACCGATGTGCCTATGGCATCGTATAGGGCAGTCATTCCGCGGAGCGTGTAGTCGTTGGGGGTGAGAGGCGATGTCTGCTAGGCAATGGTGTTGCGGTAGGCATATTGCAGAGGTTCTCCGCCGCTGGCGAAGGAGAGCACGGTGACCGACTGCTCGATTTTGTCGCTTTTTTTGGCTTCCTCGCGGATGGTTGACAGCGTTTCGTTGATGCCGGCAAGCGCTTGTTCGTAGATTGACGTCATTGAACCCGATGCGTCGACGATGATGAGATTGTGTACTTTAAATTGTGCCATGATTTTGATGTGTTTAGTAGTTAATAATGCTTGGTTGCGTAATTTTGACGCAAATATAAAGACGAAGAAATAAACAACAAAATTTAATGCGTAAAAAATACGCAAATATGCTCATTTTTAACTTTTGTTTGCGTATCCATGACACAAACGTGCGTTTTTGTCGGAAAATAGGCTTAAATTTGTATTGTTGAAAAATAAGGGGTAGAAAATGTACAGTTATGAATATCCACATCCGGCTTTGACCACCGACTGCGTTGTGTTCGGATTCGACGGCTCTGGGCTGAATCTGTTGCTTGTAGAGCGAGGGTTGAAGCCGTATAAAGGCAAATGGGCTTTGCCGGGCGGCTTTGTGAGAATTGACGAGACGCTGGAAGAAGGAGCATTGCGCGAGTTGCGCGAGGAAACAGGAGTGATGGATATCTATATCGAGCAGCTGCAGGCATTCAGCCGTGTGGACCGCGACCCTCGCGAGCGTGTGGTTACGGTGGCGTTTCTTGCATTTGTGCGTCAGGAAGACTATGAGGTCATAGCCGGTGACGATGCCGCTAAGGCACAGTGGTTTCCGGTGGATATGTTGCCTGATTTGGCATTCGACCATAGCGAGATTGTACGTGTGGCACTCGACAAACTGCGGTGGAAAATCACCTATGAGCCGTTGGCATTCCGTTTGCTCAACAAAGAGTTTACGATGACACAGGTGCAGACCATTTACGAGGCGGTGCTCGGGCAGAAGTTCGACCGTCGCAACTTTTACAAGAAGATGACCGCCATGGGCTACATTGTGGCAACAGATGGTGTGGGGCGGCGAAACTACGAAGCGTTCGATATTCTTAATGAGTATCGTTGCGCAAAAATGCCGGTGTTGGCAGCGCGCGCGCCGCGCGGCAGCGGGCGTCCGGCTACGCTCTACACATTTGACGAGGCTAAATATAGGGAGCAGATAAACAATAAAAATGTTTTGTGATGGAAGAATACCATGTGAAAATAACCGTTGAGCGCGGCGGTGAAAGCCAATGTGTCAACACGACGGCGAAGACGGCGATTTACCTGTCGGTGCTCGGTTTTGTTCTGGTTGGCATCCCGTATGTCGGATGGCCATACCTCGCATTGTGTTTCATTGTTGCAATCAAGGCGTTGAGGCGCAAGCCGCGAGGACTGGCACTGTTGGCGTTGCTGATCGACTCCCTTTGTCTTTTCGTGAAATACGTTATGACCTCGGTTTAGAAAGGCGGCTGCCAGCGAGTGAGAGAATCTCGTCTTGGTTCTCATTTTTTAAGATTTGTTCCAATAAATAACTACTTAGTAAACTTTTGTTAGTGTTTTTGGGATATTGCGCTTTTTTATTAGTCGTTATTTTCTGGAAATTATATGCAAAATGCTAATTATTAGGATAAAAATTCTATCTTTGTGCATAACGGCTGATCTCTAAAAGATGAGCGTAAGATTATAGGTATGACTACAGATTTTGTTTTCTCTTGGGCTGAAAACGAGCAGGGAGATATGGTGCATGTTGACGAAGTTCCCAGAGGGATTGCCTGTGGGTGCAAGTGCCCTTGTTGTCATGAACGTTTGCTGGCGCGCCATGGAGGCGTGAAGCAGCATGGTTTTGCACATCACAGTGATACGCGTAGGGCGAATTTGGAGATATGCTATATGGTTACTATGTATAAATTGGCTGAGCAGATTGTTCAAAGGGCTAGGCGTGTCTATACGCCTTCTTATTATGGAATATATCCAGAGAAAGTTATTGAATTCGACAATGTGCGAATTGATAATAGCTTTGAACGATTGGATAAACAACCAGATGTCGTGGCGACAACTGAAAATGGTCAGCAATATCTGATTGAATTCAGGTTTCAGTATAAGGTGCAACATAAGGCAGCGATTGATTACAAGAATATGAATTGCTTGGAGATAGATTTGTCCGGTCAAAGACTAGAAACTATTGAATCTTTTTTGTTGTCTTCTCCATCAAAAAGAAAATGGGTGAACAATGTAACTTATTTTTCTCAGATAGAATCTTTGTATGGGCATGCTTGTAAACCAATCAGAGTGGTTGAAGAGTCTGAATGTAGACACTGTGAATTGGGGCGTTTGAGCCAATGTGCTGGCGTTCGCTCGCCAAACGGGAATTGTTACTTGTCCATAGAAAATAACGGACGTACTTATAGGATGTGTAAATTGGAAGTATTCCAAAACGGTCAACAAAAATTAGAACAAGAAAAGACGGAACGGAAAAAACAAGAGAGTGGGCTTGAAGGATTAGAATTGGGGGCGAGAAGGAAAGAAGCGGAAGACTTTTGTGTTGCCGGAGTGGAACGAGATGCCGAAAAACGGGGAGTTGCTGATAAGCAGGAGATTCCTGTGGACTCATCTGTCCGCACATGTTTTCAATGTAAATATAATCTCAAATGGGCTAATCGTGATAGTTTCGCCAATTGTGGTGCTTGGGAAAGTATAGGAGTTTCTCAGAAAACATCTCCAGACTCCGCTCAGACGTGCAAACGCTTTAGTAGAATTCTTCCTTGATTTTTTTCAGAATCGCTTTTATTTTGCTCTATAAATTTCCCCGTTATCGTTGAGTCTAAAATTGAATTCTCTAACAGGAGACAACCTGGATTTCGTATTGGCAAAAATTTTGAGCAATGGTCCTATTGAATCTGAAGTTATTGTTGCGATGTAAAAATCTGTTATAAATGGCTCATTTTTGATGCTTTCTAATGCTTCGATAAATTTATCTCTGTACAGCAGAATCTCCTCTTCGTTAACACAACCATTGATAAGTAATTTATCCACATCATAAGCAACACAATTAGCGACATATTTGGGTGCATTGGCATATTTATCTTCAATTGGTATTGGCGTAAAGGAGTAAGTCTTGTCTATTATTTCCATTTTATAATATGATAATCCTCTGCCTTTCATTGTGTTCATTATATAATCGATTTCTTCCTCATGCATTCTGTAGCCGAAATAAATCCCTGTAATAGCTCTGTAATCAATGTCAAATAATCCATTTCTATCAGCAATCAAACGATGCTCTTGTTCATGCTTCCATGATTTTGATTTCGTTCCTAAAAAAGTCTGTATAATTTTAATAGTGTTTTTTCTATTAAATAAAGTTATATCAGCGGTAGGGATTGTTTGGGAATAATTAACGTCGAAATTAAAAAAATGTTGGAAATATTGATTGTAGTTTAGTGAATCTTTGAGCAAATCGATATCATATTCTATTGCAAAACCGGAATGGGAACCACCATAATAAGCCCATAACAATTCATTGGTTACATTGTTGCTGCAAGAATAAATACCAGCTTTCCCAAGCATTTCAATCAACCTTTCGTATTGTCGTTTTACTGTGATGGAAGAATCTTTTAGTTCCTCAAAAAAGGTTATAATCATATCATCGTTATAAAAGCCTTCTGTTGGATCATTTAATTCTCTTTTTGTGGGAAGAAAAATTTGATTATTAGCAAGGGTGTCTATGTCCCGCTTAAATATTGAATTTCCATTCTTGTCGCAGGCGTTGATTCCTTCTCGGTATTTGTAGCATTTCTTCATGATGTTCAATGTGTTATTGGTCTTGGCTTTAGCAAGACAGAAATTGTTTCACACACTTTTCCATATTGTCAAATATTTCTATAGCATCTTTTCTTTCCAGTCCGGCCTTTATTGCCACGGCAAATAAATCCTCCTTCGTCGGTTCAATGCTATCATTGATTGAGGTTGTGCGGAATCCGTTTATGCCATCACTTGGCAGCAAGTCGTAAGCCGGTGCGAAATGCCAATCTCCATCACGATAAATGAAAGCGAAATTCTTGGCGTGGTCGTCTTTGTTGTCTATCAAAAAATTGAATACCATCAAACGATAAACTTTCCACATTTCGGCTACATTGTGTGTTAAAACCGCGCATACCTGAAAAATTTGGGTGTAGTCTATGCTTGGCAAACGATAGTCTGCCCCAATAAGACCGGCAACACTTGCAACATGCAATTTACCATTCGGAGTGCGGTCGAAACGTTCCACTCCAAAATACTTATCTTCGAACAGCCGTGTCGCGGGCATCTCAATTCCGCATTCTTTGGCAAGAATGGAATAGCGGTATTCTTCTGTGCCAATGCGTTTGGAATCCATTTTTGCCCGAAATTTCACCAGCCATTCCGTTCCGTTGTGGCGCATGAATATTTTCGGACGGGCACCGCCTGGAGAACCTCCCCGATATTGGAACTCGTCAATTCCTTCACCGACATAATCTTCACTGTCAAGAATTTGTTCGGCTTCCAAAGCCAATTTCTCGAAGTCGACATATTCTTGATTTGATATGACGCTTTTGTTTGGGCGGAACTCCAATGCTCCGCGTCCAGTAGAACCTACCAGCGCAAGACGGTCCAATAAAGTCAATAATCGAGGATTGATGCCACTTCGCTGTAAGAATCTGTCCAAAACAAGTAGTCCCCAACCATCAGGCAAACAATCGTCGAACACTCCGAAGCCACCCTCAAATGGATGAGGTCTTGCTATAAAGACGCCGTTGCGTAGGGGAAGCTCGAATGGGGAAATTGAGAAACCTGAATTTAGCCATTCTGCTGAATACTCGAATGCGCATTGCCCTTCTTTTGACAAAGCCAACCGCCCCACCAAACGATTGTCATAAATGACCTCTATTTGTTTTATGCTATTCATTTTTATTGCCTCTTTTGCGTGAAACATGCTGCTCATTTAACACATCGTCAAGGGTTTTATATTGCTTTTGCGCAAACAGATTGTCAAATTCAGAAAGTGCATTCAAGGCAAATCCGATTTGTAGCAAACCCTTCAATGAGATTTCACCAGTCTGTTCGAATCTACGATAGGTGGCAAACTTGACTCCAGACCTTGCTGCCAACCCCTCTTGGGTTAAGTCAAGTTCCAATCTCCGCGACTTTACTCTTGCTGCAATCTGCAAGGCAATATCTTTAGGGGAAGAAAAGCTAAATGCTATTATATTGTTCATAGTTCCAAATTATTCGTTTGAACAAATAAAATATTATCCGTTGCAAAGATAGTGCAAATCGAGCGCATAACATTCAAACTTGTCTGAAAATGTTGTGCCGAGATGCAACTATGAGCAAGGCTGTGACGATGCGGCAAGCGGCAATTCCTATGGCAATGGATACGACGACTACAACGGCTACAGTTGTCAGCTCAATGCCAGCTATTGCCAGGGCTACGCCGACGGCTATGACGATAGTTACTCTGAATGTGAAAAGGACGGGTAGATAAAGCGGTGGCGTCAAAAACGCATCTTTTTTCATAGAATAACCAGTCGGCGGGGAGTAATTCCGATAAATATGTGTAAATTTGTGTGTGAATAAAAGGATATAACTATGTTTTCAGGAATAGTAGAGACTGCAGCCACAGTGGTTGCGCTGAGAAAAGAAGGCGGCAATCTGCACATCACAATGAAGTGCGACTTTGCCCCGGAGTTGAGAATAGACCAGTCGGTGGCCCATAATGGCGTATGCCTCACGGTGGTCGACCTTCCTGGCGACGGCACGTTTACCGTCACGGCGATTCAGGAGACGCTCGATCGCTCAAACCTCGGGTTGCTGCAGGTTGGCGACCTTGTCAACCTTGAGCGTTGCATGCCGATGAACGGACGTCTTGACGGCCATATAGTGCAGGGGCACGTAGACCAGACCGCAGTGTGCTGCGAGGTGCGCAACGTTGAGGGCAGCCGCTATTTCAAGTTTGCCTACGACGTTGATGCCGAAATGGCGCGCAAGGGCTATGTCACAGTAGAGAAAGGCTCCGTCACAGTCAACGGCGTCAGCCTTACGGTGTGCAATTCCCAGCGCGACAGTTTTGAGGTGGCAATAATCCCCTACACCTTTGAGCATACCAATTTCTGCCGCATAAAGGAGGGTACGGTTGTAAATATAGAATTTGACATCATCGGCAAGTATCTCAGCCGTTTGATGGAGTTTTCAAAATAAGCGATGACCGATTTTTATAAACTTGTTGACGAGCGTCAGAGCGACCGTGGCTACGACACGGAGCGCAGCGTGCCGCGTGAGGCGGTGATGCGCATTGTCGACGCAGCCCGCCGGGCGCCGTCGGCATGCAATTCCCAGCCGTGGCATTTTATCGTGGTCGACAAGCCGGAACTTTGTGCAGAAGTGGCAGATGCCCTGACGTCCATAGGAATGAACAAGTTTGCCTCACAGGCTCCATGCTTCATCGTATTGGTGCAGGAGGCGCCCAATTTCACCGCCCGTCTTGGCGGATGGATAAAGAACAAGCATTTTCCGCTCATCGACTGCGGCATAGCAGCGTCGTATCTCACCCTCGCAGCCGCAGATGAAGGCCTTGGCTCGTGCATGATGGGATGGTTTGACGAGAAGCGGCTGAAACGGTTGCTTGGAGTGCCGCGCAGCCGGCGAGTGCTGCTTGTGGTGTCGCTGGGCTACAGCACCCAGCCGTTGCGTCAGAAACAGCGTCGCGCGCTCGATGCCGTGATGGGCGACAATAAATATTGACTATGCAGAAGAAGCTGAAAAGTTGGATAGAGGCAACCCGACTGCGCACATTGCCCGTGTCGACGGCAGGGGTGATTGTAGCGTCGGGCTGTGCCTATAGCGATGGCTCGTTCAAGTGGCAGCCGGCGTTGTTGTGTTTTCTTTTTGCCGTACTGGCACAGGTGGCGTCCAATTTCGCCAACGAATATTTCGACTATGTCAACGGTTCAGATAAAAAAGGACGCGAAGGCTTCCGCCGCGGTGTCACCGAAGGCGACATCACGCCGCGGGCAATGCTGTGCGCCACGTTTGGCACCCTTGCCGCCGCCTGCGCCGTGGGCTGCTGCCTGATTCCGTTCGGAGGCTGGCAGCTGATACCGATAGGCGTTGTAATCGCTGTTTTCGCACTCGCCTACAGCGCCGGACCCTATCCGCTGTCGCGCGTCGGACTTGGCGATGTCGCGGTGTTTGTGTTCTTCGGCTTTGTGCCTGTTTGCCTTACATATTATGTGCAGACAGGCGAGATTACCGGCAATGTGGCCGCTGCATCGGCAGCCGTGGGGCTGATGGGGTGCAACGTGTTGATTGTTAATAACTACAGGGATATGGAGGATGACCGTGAGGCGGGAAAACGCACCACTGTGGTGCGCTTTGGGCGCCGTGTCGCCGCCATTGCCTACCTCTTGTTCGGAATTGCCGCCGTTTGGCTGACTGCACCGTTGTGGGCAGAGAAGTTCTGGATATTTTTCATAGCACCCGCGATTTATTTGTGCTTGCATTACTCCACGTGGCAACGCATCCGCCGCAGCCGTGGCGCAGCGTTGAATCCGCTGCTTGGCGCCACCGCCCGCAATATGCTGGTGTATTCGTTGTTGTTGCTTGCGGTGTGTTTGATATAGCATTATGACAGAATCCGGTTATATGCCCGACGACGCAGCCTCATTCTACGAACAGCTGGAAACGCTGCTCGACAGTGGTTGGGAAATCCGTAAAAAATATGACGCGCTGCGCGACGCGTTCAAACGCGCAATCAATCAGGAGGTGGGCTTGACCAACCTGAATTTCTCGGGAACATTTGCCAAATTGGACTATCTGATAAAGGAAAAAGGCATTTCCGAGGCAGAGTCGGTGCGTCTGCACGGCACTCGCCGCACACTCAACACCCTTTCTGAAATTTCCGACCGGCAATTGCAAGATTCAATCGGCAGCGACGTGAAGTCGGCGGCGATGCTTGTTGAGGCTCTGCTTGGCGAGCCGATTCCGAAGTCGCTGCGGCGTAAACTGCCCGTCGACGACAAGCCACGGACATGGGGCAAGTTTGACAGCGGCAACCTGCGGTGCGTTGTCGACACATGGGACAACGAATATATCCACGTCACGGAAGAACGCGGCGGCTTGCCGCTGACCGTGTGCTACGGACAGCAAAACGTCTATCTGACACGCGAAGGCCGTGGCGACTGGTCGTATCTGTCGTTGCTGCTCAGACGCGGCGTGCAGCTCAACCTCGTGCGCGTGCGCTATGACGGCGAAATCTGTATGCCGGAACTGATAATCTACGAGCCCGACTATCTTGTGAACGTCACGACCATAGCGTCGTGTTTCGAAACCTATGCTGAATCGCCGCTTGTGGCTTTGGTCAATAAATTCAAGCCGCAGCCCAACACCTTGCCCATACATCTTGGAAATCTTTCCGGGCAGTATCTCGACGAGACGGTGCATCGGAGCACCCGTTCGTTTGAGGAAGGAATGATGGACTTTTTCAGAAACAATGCCTTGGGGCTTGTGGCATGCGAAGCTATGCGCAGCCGGGAAGACGTGGCAAAATTCTATGCCGATGCCCGTATGCAGAAAAGCAATGTAGAGAAGCTCATAGGCAATGACTTGCCCAAAGCCGTTGGCGGCATCGATATGAAAACGGCAGTGCTTGAGCCCACTTTCTTCAGCGAAGTGCTTGGCATACAAGGGCGTCTCGACCTGTTGGTGGAAAAAGACGGCGAGGCGGTGATTGTGGAGCAGAAATCAGGAAAAGGAGCGTTTGTGCCGACCGCCTTGCCACATTATAATCCAAACCGTCCAAAGCCACAGGAGAAACATCTGGTGCAGCTGATGCTCTACCGCGCCCTGTTTGTCTATGAGTTTGACAAATATGCCGGACAGCTGCGCCACGTCATGCTCCTCTATTCGCGTTATCCCGAGGGCCTTGTGTCAACGGCACAGCGTCCGGAACTGATGCTTAGGGCCATACGGATGCGCAACTTGTTGGCATATAGCGAAATCCTATATGCTTCAGAGGGCGTCGGGATGCTTGACGGACTGACCCCTGAACTGTTGAATGAGAAAAACTCCAACGGCGTGTTGTGGACAAGATACACCCGGCCCGAGCTCAACGAAGTGCTGTCGCCGATACAGAATGCGTCGCCGTTGGAACGCGTCTATTTCTTCCGTTTTATGCAGTTTCTCGAAAAAGAGCATCTGCTGTCGAAGATAGGCAACAAAATCAAGGACAACAGCGGGTTTGCATCAATCTGGCTCGATTCGCTCGAAGACAAGATTGCTTCAGGCGGCATCTATTGCAACCTCACACTCGACACAGCGGCTTTTGCCGATTCTCCGGTGACCGACGTGACACTGCGGTTTGCCGATACTGACGCCGCCGACACCTCTAATTTCCGGGTGGGCGACATCGTGGTGCTTTATCCGTATAAAGAAAACACCGAGCCCAACGCCTGCGCATGGATGGTGGAACGCGGCACGATAGCCGATATCAGTGTAGACGGCGTCAGGGTGGCACTTCGCAATCCGCAGACAGACAGCCGCGTGTTTCCTCAGACCGACGGCATTCGCTGGGCGATAGAGCACGATTTGTTTGACTCGTCGACAAATGCCCTTTATGCAGGGATGCACTGTTTCCTAACCGCACCCATACGGCGGCGCGATATGCTGCTGTCGCAGCGCATGCCCGAAATCGACTCCGGCAGATGCCGCAAGGGCGACTACGGCGATTTCAACACCCTCGTGGAGAGAGCGAAGCAAGCCCGTGAGCTGTTTCTTGTGATAGGCCCTCCAGGCACCGGCAAGACGTCGTTCGGACTGCTTAACATCCTGCGTGAGGAACTGCTTGAGGCAGACACCAGCATACTGCTGCTGTCGTACACCAACAGGGCGGTGGACGAAATTTGCAGCAAACTTAAAGAACAGGGCATCGATTTCATACGTATCGGTTCGGAGATTTCGTGCGACAAGGCGTATCACGCAAACCTTCTTCGCAACAAAATCCAGCAGTGCCGCACGGGCGACGCTGTGGCGGGAACACTGAAAGACGCGCGTGTGGTCTGTGCCACCACCGCAGCGCTTAACTCCAATGTCAATCTGTTTAAAATCAAACGTTTCGACCTTGCTATTGTCGATGAGGCGTCGCAAATCCTCGAACCCCACCTGCTGGGGCTGATGTGCGCGCGCTCAGGCAATGCCGACGCCATCTCACGCTTCGTGCTTATTGGCGACCACAAGCAGTTGCCAGCCGTTGTGCAGCAGACCGAAGCAGAGTCGAGAGTGACAGAGCCGGAGCTGCTGTCAATTGGACTGACCGACTGCCGCCGCTCACTGTTTGAGAGGTTGCTGTCGTCGTTTAAAACCGTTGACGGATATGATTGTCGCTATGTTTATATGCTTACACGTCAAGGTCGTATGCATCGCGACATAGCCGACTTTCCCAATGAGGCGTTCTATGGCGGCAGACTTGACGTGGTGCCGTTGCCGCATCAGCTGGCGGCAAACACAGCCTGCACGTCGACCGACGGCATCTGCCGACTGCTGCAATTGCGCAGGGTGGCATTTGTGGCATCGGAGAAGCCAGAAATGTCGGTTTCAGCAAAGACCAATCAGGTGGAGGCCGACATGATAGCCGCTATGGTGGAGAGAATCTTCAGGCAGGCAGACCACTTCGACGACAGTGCGACGGTAGGAGTTATCGTGCCTTACCGCAACCAGATTGCAACCGTAAGAAACGCAATCGACAGATATGGCATCCCGGCGTTGCACTCCATAACAATCGACACCGTGGAACGCTTTCAGGGCAGCCAGCGCGACTACATAATCTACGGACTTACAGTGCAGCAGCGATGTCAGTTGAACTTTTTGACCGACAACGTATTTGAAGAAGACGGAACACTCATCGACCGTAAACTCAACGTGGCGATGACACGCGCCCGCAAGCATCTGACAATTGTCGGAAATCCCGACATCCTCGCCGGGAGCGCAGTCTATCGCAGGCTGATGGATTTTATGAAGAGCAGGGGCTGCTATTTCAATGTCGCGTGTGAAAAATTCTGCGCTGGAGATTTCAGCGTTTAGGCGTGTCCTGCAAAAAGATAAACATCAGATATTGCTACTTTTGCCGACCAATCGGCGAAAAAAGTGAAGCGGTTAACATATTTTTGTGGGTAGAAGCTGAAAAAAGTGATAAATATCATAGGTTTTGGCTGATAGAGTGATTAATTTTGCATTCGGAAAAATAGAACTATACATATTAAACGCTGTTAAGAAATAGAAAAAATTCAATCTATAGGTATGAAAATTAAGACAGTTATTGGACTGACAAAGCGAGTGGCTTTGTTAGGTTTGGTTTTGGGTGTCAGCATGACCTCATGTGGCAAGAAAGACCAGCAGGGACAGCAGCAACAGGCTGCTCCGCAAATCGGGTTTATCACAGTAACCAAGTCGAGTGCAGATTTGGAAAGCGTTTACCCGGCAACGATTAAGGGACAGAAGGATGTGCAGATACGTCCACAAGTTTCAGGATTCATTACAAAGGTTTGTGTAGACGAAGGTCAGCAAGTGTCGGCAGGACAGGTGCTGTTTGTAATCGATCAAGTGCAGTATGAGGCAGCGGTAAACCAGTGCAAGGCATCCGTTGCGGCAGCTCAGCAGCAGGTCAACAGCGCTCAGATTACCGCCAACAACAAGAAAAAACTTTTTGAGAAAAACGTGATCAGCGACTACGAGAACCAATTGGCTCAAAACGACCTCGCAGCAGCCAAAGCACAGCTGGCGCAAGCCCGCGCAGCGCTTGTCAATGCAGAGAAGAACCTCTCTTATACAGTGGTGAAGGCTCCATCGGCAGGTTATGTCGGCTCGATTCCAAACCGTGAGGGTTCGCTTGCAAGCCCGTCTTCACAACAGCCTCTCACCACAATTTCCGACATCTCAGAGGTTTATGCCTACATTTCGTTCAACGAAAAGCAAGTGCTTGAGATGACACAAAACGGCAGCGTATCGCTTGCCAAAGCGCTCAGCGAGCTTCCAGCAGCAAAATTGAAACTCTCTGACGGCAGCTACTATTCAGAATTGGGCAAATTCTCGACGATGACAGGTATGCTCGACAACACCACCGGTTCGGCATCGGTGCGCGTGGCGTTCAAAAACCAGAACGGAATGCTCCGCAGCGGTTCTACAGGCTCTGTTGTCATCCCGGCACACTACGACAACGTAATCATTATACCTCAGTCGGCAACCACCGAATTGCAGGACAAGAAATTCGCATACGTTGTTGACAAGGCTGGCAAAGTCACCGCACGCCCAATCGAGGTGCTTGCAAACAACGACGGACAGAACTATGTGGTTACCAGTGGACTTGAGAACGGCGAACATGTCGTGGTTCAAGGTGTAGGCGTAAGCGTCCGCGAAGGTGTGCAGATCACTCCGGTCGACATGACAGGCAAGGATCTCAGCCAGGCAGCAGGCGCACAGCAGAAGTAACAGGAAAACAATAAGGAAAATTAGAATAAAGAGAAATGAAATTAGATACGTTTATCAACCGGCCGGTGCTCTCGACCGTGATATCCATCTTCATTGTGATTTTGGGTGTCGTCGGAATGTTGTGGTTGCCAATCACGCAGTATCCTGACATTGCGCCTCCAACAATCCAGGTTTCGACAACCTATACCGGTGCCGATGCCAAGACTGTGCTCAACTCCGTGATTGCGCCTATCGAGGAGCAAATCAACGGTGCTGAAGGCATGACATATATCCAATCAACGGCAACCAATACAGGTAGCGCCACGATTACAGTTTATTTCGAGCAGGGCTTCGACCCCGACATGGCTGCCGTCGATGTACAGAACCGTGTGGCAAAGGCACAGAGTATGCTTCCTGCCGAGGTGACAAGAGTGGGTGTTATTACGCAGAAACGACAGACGTCAATGCTGCTTGTGTTCTCGCTCCTTTCTCCAGACGGCAAGTTTGAGCAGAAATTCATCGAGAACTATATGAAAATCAACGTCATCCCGCAGATTCAGCGTGTGAACGGCGTGGGCGACGCGATGGTGATGGGTGCCGACTACTCTATGCGTATCTGGCTTAAGCCAGACGCCATGGCACAGCACAATCTTATGCCTTCCGATGTAAGTGCGGCTCTCGCCGACCAGAACATCGAGGCTGCTCCGGGTCAGTTCGGTGAAAACGGCGGAACGGCATTCCAATATGTGATGCGCTACCGCGGACGTCTGATTACTCCAGAAGAGTTTGACAAGATTATCATCCGCGCCGACAAAGACGGCAACGTCCTCTATCTGAAAGACGTGGCAACGATGGAGCTTGGTCGTGTAAGCTACGGCTTCAAGGGCAAGACAAACGGTCATCCAGCCGCTTCCGCCATCATCTTCCAGACTGCGGGCTCCAATGCGACTCAGGTTATCAAGGACGTTGAGGCAAAAATCAACGAGGCAGGAAAAGAGCTTCCAAACGGATTGGAATTCAACGTTTCAATGAACACCAACGACTTCCTATACGCATCAATCGAAGAGGTTATCAAGACCCTTATCGAGGCGTTTATCCTCGTGTTTCTTGTGGTTTACGTGTTCCTTCAGGACTTGCGCTCAACCATTATTCCGGCAATCGCCATTCCGGTGGCGTTGATTGGTACGTTCTTCGGACTTTATTTGATTGGCTTCTCAATCAACTTGTTGACACTCTCGGCATTGGTGCTCGCCATTGCGATTGTGGTCGACGATGCGATTGTGGTGGTCGAGGCGGTCCATGCCAAACTCGACGAGGGCTACACCTCGGCACGTATGGCTGCAATCGACGCTATGCGTGAGATAGGCGGCGCGATTGTCTCAATCACCCTTGTCATGATGCTTGTGTTTATTCCAGTGTCGTTCATGTCAGGAACGTCGGGCGTGTTCTATCGCCAGTTTGGTTTGACAATGGCAATCGCCATCGGACTGTCGGCATTGAACGCATTGACCCTGTCGCCGGCTTTGTGTGCGGTGTTCTTGAAACCTCACAAAGCAGATGGCGGCTCCAAGAAAGTGTCGTTTGTAAAGGCATTCCACGAAGGATTCAACCGCAATTATGAGAAACTGCTCGTCCGCTACAAAAAATGGGCAGGATTCTTCATCAATCATAAAATCACGGCATTCGGCGTTGTGGCAGCCAGCATCGTGGCACTTGCCGCAATGATGATGACCACGTCGACCGCTTTGGTTCCTAATGAGGACACCGGCGTGTTGTTTTGTATGGTCAACATGCCGCCTGCAACGTCGCTTGATAAAACAGAGGCCACACTTGCCAAGGTGGACAAGATTCTTGCCGCCAATCCGGCAGTCGAGTCGCGTACGGAGATTCTTGGTTACAGCTTTATCGCCGGTCAGGGCAACACGTACGGTACGTTTATCATAAAGCTCAAGGACTGGAGCGAACGTGAGAAAGGACAGGACGCAACAAGCGTGCTCGGACAACTTTATGGCGCAGTGGGTCAGCAGATAAAAGACGCCACAGTGATGATGTTCCAACCACCGATGATTTCCGGTTATTCGGTAACCAGCGGTTTCGAGCTTCAGCTGCAAGACAAGACCGGAGGCGACATCAACAAGTTTTTCCAGATTTATCAGCAATTCATCGGCGCGCTCAACCAGCGTCCGGAAATCCAGCAGGCTTACTCAACGTTTAACCCGACATTCCCGCAGTATATGGTCAATGTCGATGTTGCCAAGACCAAGCAGGCGGGAATCAGCCCGAGCGTTGTGTTGTCGACGCTGCAAGGCTACTACGGCGGTATGTATGTGTCGAACTTCAACCGCTTCGGTAAACTTTACCGTGTGATGATGCAGGCCGATCCAAGCGCACGTATCTCACCGGAAACGCTGAATCAGGTGAAAGTGCGTGTAGGCAACGAAATGTCGCCTATCACCAACTTCATCACGCTTGAGCGCGTCTACGGACCAGATATCATCTCGCGCTTCAACCTGTTTACCTCGATTTCTGTCAGCGGTACGCCAAATCCAGGCTACAGTAACGGTGACGCCATCAAGGCCATCCAGGAAGTAGCGGCACAGACATTGCCTATGGGCTACGGCTATGAGTTCTCAGGAATGACGCGTGAGGAGCAGAATTCATCAGCGGCGTCGACTGCAATCGTGTTCGGACTTTGTCTGCTCTTTGTCTACCTGCTTCTGTCGGCACAATATGAAAGCTACATCCTGCCGCTGTCGGTTATCTTGTCTATTCCGTTGGGCTTGATGGGATCATTCCTCTTTGCGAAGATTTTTGGTGTGAACAACAACATCTATCTGCAAATCGGTTTGATCATGCTTATCGGTCTGTTGGCAAAGAACGCCATCCTTATTGTAGAGTTCGCTCTTGACCGTCGCAAGACGGGAATGAGCATCGTGGGCGCCGCTATCGCCGGTGCGGCAGCGCGTCTGCGTCCTATCTTGATGACAGGCTTCGCAATGATTATCGGTCTGTTGCCGCTGATGCTTGCCAACGGTGTAGGCGCCAACGGTAACCGTTCGCTTGGAACCGGTGCTGTCGGTGGTATGTTGATTGGTATGATTCTTCAGGTGCTTATTGTTCCGGCATTGTTCGTTGCGTTCCAAAAGATTCAGGAGAAGATACAGCCGCTGAAGTGGAAGGACACAGACAACGCTGAAATCGACGATCAGATTGAGCAATATTCACGCAATTAATAAAGAGTGAAATCAATGAATAAAAGCAAATTATTAAGTGCAGCACTCGTAGTGGCAATCGCCACTACGACGGCAAGCTGCCATATCTATAAGAAATTCGAGATGCCAGAGGAAGGCATCGCCGGCGAGGTCGCCGCAGCCCAGAAAGAGGCTGTCGACTCAACGGCTCTCGGCAATGTGAAATGGGAACAGGTGTTTACCGACCCGCAGTTGCAGGCGCTCATTCAGATAGCTCTCGACAGCAATGTCGATCTTGAGAACGCCCGTCTGAATGTGGATATCGCCAAAGCTCAGCTGCAGGGCGCCAAGCTCAGCTATCTGCCGAGCGTGGCTTTGACGCCCAATGGCGGGACGGCTTCCTATGGAGGCTCGAAAATAACGAAAGACTCGTGGTCGTACACCATCCCGGCTACCGCAAGCTGGGAAATCGACGTGTTCGGAAAGTTGCTCAACAACAAGCGCAACGCCGAGGCGGCGGTGCTTCAGACAGAGGCATATCGTCAGGCAGTGCGCTCGCAGATAATCAGTGGAGTGGCAAACTGCTACTACACCATCGCAATGCTCCAGCGCCAGTTGCAGATTCTCAACGAGACATCGGCAATCTGGCAGGAAAGCATCAAGACGATGCAGGATTTGAAAGAGGCAGGACGCTACAACGAAGTGGCAGTGGTGCAGAGCAAGGCCAACTATGCAAGCCTGCTCGCAACCATACCGCAAGTAGAGGAGTCGCTTCATCAGGTCAACAGCAGCCTGTCGCTGCTCTTGAACCGTCCGCAGCAGACATGGGTTGTCGACTCATCCTATGAGCCGAGTTTCCCGGAATATATGGAGAAAGGCGTGCCGATGGCGTATCTCGCAGCCCGTCCTGATGTGCAGGCGGCAGAGCAGTCGCTCGCAATGGCATATTACGCCACCAACACAGCGCGTGCGGCATTCTATCCAAGCCTTGTAATCTCGGCAGGCGGCGGTTTCACCAACCTGCTCGGAAGTGTTATCGTCAACCCTGGCAAATGGTTCTATCAGCTTGCCGGACAACTCACAGCTCCTCTCTTCAGCCGCGGACGCAACATCGCCACGCTGAAGGCAGCAAAACTGAAACAGCAGCAGACGCTCAACACGTTTGAGCACACAGTGCTTGCCGCCGGAGCTGAAGTGGGCGATGCTTTGGTGAGCTACAACAAGAACAAGCAGCGCAGCGCTCTGCTCGTCGACCAGGTTGACAACCTGTCGAAAGCCGTTGAATACAACAACGACCTTATGAAGTACAGCACAGCCACCTATCTGGAAGTGCTTACGGCACAACAGTCGCTTCTCAACGCACAAATGTCGCAGCTGCAATGTGAACTTCAAGTGCGTCAGGCAGCCATCAGCCTCTATCAGGCTCTCGGCGGCGGACGTTGATATAATATTAATTACCTTAATCAGAAACACAATGATTAGTCCATTAGCATTTGTTGACCCGACAGCGAAAATCGGCGACAACGTAACAATTTATCCTTTCGCTTTTATCGACAAGGATGTGGAGATAGGCGACGGATGCATCGTGATGCCTAATGCCAGCATTATGCAAGGCGCGCGCCTCGGCAAGAATGTAAAAGTGTATAATAACGCAATCGTAAGCGCGTCGCCTCAAGACTTCCGCTGGAAAGGCGAAATGTCGTACGTCATCATCGGCGACAACACCGTGATACGCGAGATGGCGATAATCAACCGCAGCATCCACGAGGGCGGCGCTACCAAGGTGGGCGCAAACTCGTTTGTGCTTGCGGATTCGCACATCAGCCACGACAGCGAGATCAGCGACCATTGCGTGGTTGGCAACAACGTGCAGATTGCCGGAGATGTGTTTATCGACTCTTGCTCGATTCTTTCCACCGGCGTGAAAGTGTTTGAAAACAGCCACATTGGTAAATGGGTGTTTGTCAAAGGTGGATGCCGCGTTTCGGGCAATGTGCCTCCTTTCATCATCCTTGCCCACAATCCGGCTGTCTATTATGGCGTGAACGCAACGATTATGCGCCATAAGGCCAACTTCAATGAAGAAGAAATCGACGATATCGCAAAAGCATACCGCCACATCTATCAGTGCAACGTGTCGCTCTTCAACGCCGTAAAACGCATTGAGGCCGACATCCCTGAAAGTAAGTCGCGTGATGCCATCCTTGATTTCATCAAGAAGAACGACAACAAGATTGTAGCATTGCCTAAACTGGACATGTATTAACGGTCGCAGTTGCAGACCATAAAAAGCGAGGCCGGGCAGAAATTGCCTGGTCTCGCTTCTTTTCGCGTTTAAGGCTCTTCTGGGTCAAAAAAATATGTTGCTGTCTGATAGAATGTTGGCATTCTTAGCTCAATTTTTTTGAAAAAAATATCCCGAAAATTTTGTGGGATAGAAAAAAGGCATTACCTTTGCAACCGAAATCAACAAAACGTTGACTCCGTAGCTCAGTTGGTAGAGCAAATGACTCTTAATCATTGGGTCGAGAGTTCGAGCCTCTCCGGGGTCACAAAGCAGTCGCTGAAAAGTGGCTGCTTTTTTTATTTCTGCCGGCCTCAGGCTGTGGCGTACCTCCAGCACGCATCCGCACGTACCGGGTTATGGAAGAGTGTTGTCGCTCCGCGACGATGGACATACCGATGTGGAACGGTTTTGTCAATGTCAATCAAATGGCGAAGGCAACCGCCGAAGGGCGGTTGTATAATCATAGCCCCAGGTTGGCTTGCCTACCTGGGGTCAGTAGCGGAAGACGAATCTACCGCCGAAGAGCGGTTGTATAAATCAAGGAAAATATTTTTGCAAAAAATTTTGCATCGGCGATTTCGGGAAAGTTGAGTCTGCGGAATCGCAACCATCCTGGAGAAGCCGTTCGTACCTCCCCGCGGCATCTTTCTACAACCGCTCTTCGGCGGTTTTCCCTCCCCGCAGCATCTCTCTACAACCGCTCTTCGGCGGTAGTTGCGCATGCCACCAGTGTCACGGGGTAGGCAAGCCAACCCCGTGCTAACATGTGAAACCGCTCTTCGGCGGTTTTTCCCTCCGCACAGCATCTCTCTACAACCGCTCTTCGGCGGTTTTCCCTCCCCGCGGCATCTCTCTACAACAGTTCTTCGAGTGTTTTAGAGGATAATCGGAGATATTATTTTTATTGTGTTTGATTTGCGTTAACTTTGCCGTCGTTAAAGGATTCGGATATGGATATAACGCAAGGCCTTGTCGTATGCTGTCTTACCGTTGTGAATGCAGTTGCATTCATCGTGTATGGCATAGACAAATGTAGGGCACGAAACGGCAAATGGCGCATACCGGAGGCAACGTTGCTGATGCTGACGGTTGTGGGCGGAAGCGTCGGAGCGTGGCTCGGCATGAAGGCGTGGCATCACAAGACAAGGCACAGGAAGTTTCGGTATGGTGTCCCGGCGATTCTGCTGTTGCAGATTGTGGTGGCGACTCTTTTATATGTGAATCATTGTGTGGGAAAATGTTATTAAAACTACTGATAATATGAAACTGAACAAAATACACCATGTGGCAGTGATTTGCTCCGACTATGAACGGTCGAAGCGTTTCTATGCAGACGTGCTCGGGTTGAAGATTGTGAGCGAGCACTATCGTAAGGAGCGCGACTCCTGGAAGGCAGACTGCTGGCTCGGCGGAACGTATGTTGTGGAGCTGTTCTCTTTTCCGAATCCTCCAGCGCGTCCTTCCCGTCCGGAAGCCGCCGGTCTGCGCCATCTTGCCTTCGAGGTCGACGACGTTGCCGCAGCTGTAGGCGAGGTTGAGGGAAAAGGCGTAGCCTGCGAGCCGATACGCACGGATGAATATACCGGCAAACGGTTTGTGTTTTTCAGCGATCCTGACGGGTTGCCTATTGAATTGTATGAGAAGTGATGCGGAATTGCAGTCAAAATGCAGCAATAAGCAGGTGATGTGGCGAAGATGAGAGGTAGGCAACCAGTACGTGTGCAATATTACGACTCGCCGTGCGGAGAGATGGTCTTGGCGTCGGTGGGAGAAGCTTTGTGTCTGTGCGACTGGAACGGGATGCCATGCGCCTGCCGCAACAAGCGCCGGCTTGCGCGCCGGTTGAATGCGGAATTTCTGGTTGAGACATCCGCCGTGCTCGAGCAAGCGAAGAAACAACTTGAAGACTACTTTGCATACCGCCGCAAGGCTTTCGACATCCCGCTGCGTCTTGTGGGAACGGATTTCCAACAGCAAGTGTGGGAAGCATTGCTCGGCATACCATACGGAGAGACTGTGAGCTACAAAGATATTGCCCTGAGAGTTGGCAATCCTAAAGGCGTCAGAGCCGTGGCGCAAGCTGTAGGGGCAAACGGCATAGCAATTTTTATTCCATGCCATCGCGTCGTGGGCAGCAACCATTCCCTGACCGGCTTTGCTGGAGGATTGGAGGCAAAAAGAATGTTGCTTGAAATAGAAAACAAAAACAAAACGAAGATATTATGACCATACATCAGATTGCGTTCAGTCCCACTGGAGGCACACGCCGCGTCAGCGAACTGCTGTGCAGCGGCATTGAGGCAAAAAGCATACTTACAGAACTTTGTGTAAAAGAAGAAGAGCTGTGCTTGCCAAGTATAGCAGCCGGCGACTTGGTGGTTGTCTCGATGCCGGTATATGCCGGGCGCGTGCCGGCATTGGCCGTGGAAAGGCTGAATGCCGTTGAGTCAAACGGTGCCACCTGTGTGATTGTCGCCGTTTACGGCAACAGAGCCTACGAGGATGCTTTGGTTGAAATGCAGGATGTGGCGACAGCGCAGGGATTCAACGTCGTAGCAGCCGTTGCCGCCAACGCAGAGCACAGCATTTGCCGTATGTACGGCGCCGGCAGGCCTGACGCAGCCGATGCCGGAGAGCTGGCATCCTTTGGCAGAGCCATTCTTGAGAGGGTGCAAGGCGGCAAACCGTTCGGCCGTCTCGCATTGCCAGGCAACCGCCCGTACAAGCAAGGCTGCAGCGGACCTTTTCCTGTGGCAAACCAAGACTGTACGGAATGCGGTGTCTGCGCGAGCCAATGCCCGACAGGTGCAATATCTGCCGACAATCCAAAAGACAACAACAACCAGCTCTGCATCGGCTGTATGCGGTGCGTGTCGGTCTGCCCGTCGCAAGCGAGGGGCATCGGCGAGTCTCTGAAAGTGTTGGCAGCCCGCCTTGAGCCGCTCTGCCGTGATCGGAAAAAGAACGAGTTGTTTTTGTGTTAAGCCTTTCCCGGCTTCACGCGGTTTCTTTCGAGCTCCTGAAGGCTTTCCATCTTCTTTGACTCAAGGAACTCGTAGATGCCGCACAAGTGCTCGCGTACGCGGCCGTGGCCGAATTCGTATACCTTGCTGACAAGTCCGTCGAGGAAGTCGCGGTCGTGACTCACCACGATGAGCGTGCCATCGAAGTCCAGCAGGGCTTGCTTGAGCACGTCCTTTGTCTTGAGGTCAAGGTGGTTGGTCGGCTCGTCAAGGATAAGCAGGTTGACGGGTTCCAACAGGAGTTTGAGTATGGCAAGGCGAGTGCGTTCGCCACCGGACAGCACCTTCACTTTCTTTGTCGACTCCTCTCCTCCGAACATAAATGCGCCGAGAAGGTCGCGAATCTTGTTGCGCACATCGCCTTTAGCCACGTCGTCGATGGTCTGGAACACCGTTAGCTCGCCGTCGAGCAGCGAAGCTTGATTTTGTGCGAAGTAGCCAATCTGCACATTGTGTCCGAGTTCGAGTTTTCCTTCGTTTTGCAGTTGCCCCATAATGCATTTCACGAGAGTCGACTTTCCTTCGCCGTTTCGCCCCACGAAGGCAATCTTGTCGCCGCGTTCAACGGTAAGGTTGACACCGCTGAAAACATTCTTGCCGTCGAACGACATTGCCACATCGCTCATTTGCACAGGGTAGGCACCGCTGCGCGGACTCGGAGGAAACTTCAGCCGGAGTCGGCTTGTGTCTTCCTCGTCCACCTCTATGAGTTGGAGTTTCTCAAGCATTTTTACGCGGCTCTGCACCTGCAGAGTCTTGGAATACGTGCCTTTGAAACGCTCGATGAATTCCTTTGTGTCGGCAATCATCTTCTGCTGCTCCTCATATTGTTTCATCTGCTGTTCGCGACGCTCCTTGCGCAACTCCAGATATTGGCTGTAAGTTGCCTTGTAGTCGTATATCCGTCCCATTGTCACCTCGATGGTGCGAGTGGTTATGTCGTCGACAAACTTGCGGTCGTGGCTTATCACCACCACGGCTTTTGAACTGTTGCAGATAAAGTCCTCAAGCCATCCAATCGACTCGATGTCGAGGTGGTTTGTAGGCTCGTCAAGAAGCAGCACGTCGGGCGACTTGAGCAGCAGTTTCGCAAGCTCGATGCGCATGCGCCATCCGCCCGAAAACTCGCTGGTTGGGCGGTTGAAGTCGGAGCGCTCGAAGCCCAGCCCGAGAAGCGTTTTCTCAACATCCTCCTCGAAATGAGTCATGTCAATTGCGTAGAACTTCTCAGAAAGCGTTGACACATTCTCGATGAGCTGCATGTATTCATCGCTGTCATAGTCGGTGCGTGTCAAGAGCTCGTTGTTGATGCGGTCTATCTCCGCCTGGATTTGGTGCAGATGAGCGAAAGCCTGGCATGTCTCCTCAAACACGGTGCGGCCGTCCTCGGTCATCAAATGTTGGGGAAGATAGGCGATTACGCAATCTTTAGGCGCGGAGACAGAGCCGCGTGTGGCTGTCCGCACGCCGGCGATAATCTTCAGCAAAGTGCTCTTTCCTGCGCCGTTCTTGCCCATAAGGGCTATACGGTCTTTCTCGTTTATCTGAAAGGAAATATCCTTGAATAGGGTGGTGCCGCCAAATTCGACGGTCAGTCCATCAACTGTAATCATAAAAGTTTCTTGTGCTTGTGTTTAAAAAAAACGCTGCAAAAGCAGATGCATGCCGCTTTCTTTCTGCAAAGGTAGTGTTTTTCTTGGGAATTCGGCGGTTTGCCGGGTGAATCAGGTGTAAAGAGCCACCTCCACACCTTGACAGGCAAACGTTGTCGGGGGTGCTTTTTCGCTATTTTGTCCCGAATTTGTCCCGGATATTGTTGAAAAAATAAGGCTTAAACGATTGAATGCCAATCATTTAAGCCCTTGATAGTCGGGGTGAGAAGACTCGAACTTCCGACCTCCACGTCCCGAACGTGGCGCGCTAACCAACTGTGCTACACCCCGAGTCCGAAAATCGAATGCAAAGGTACTCACTTTTCTGAATATTGCAATGTTTTTGCGGATATTTTTTTATTGCAGGGCAAAATTTTTATTTAAATACGCGTTTGCGTCGGTGCTTGTCAATGCGCTTCAAGCCAGTTTGCGCCCGAGCCGCAGTCGGCAACGAGAGGTACAGTTCCGCTGAAGGCAGCCTCCATCTCTTCTTTTACAATGCGGGACACAGAATCCTCTTCGCCAGGAACGACGTCGAAGTTCAACTCATCGTGCACCTGCAGCAGCATCTTCGACCGTATTCCCTCGCGGTCAAACCGACGGTAAATGCGGTTCATCGCGATTTTGATGATGTCGGCAGCAGTTCCCTGTATTGGAGCGTTGATTGCGTTTCGCTCGGCATATCCGCGCACCACGGCGTTTCGCGATGTTATGTCGGGAAGCATGCGGCGCCGTCCGAACAGGGTTGTCACAAAGCCTTTCTCTTTCGCCATCTCGATGCTCTGGTCCATAAACCGACGCACGCCGGGGAATGTCTTGAAGTAGCCTTCAATCAGTTGCTTGGCCTCGCTGCGAGGTATTTGCAGTCGCTCTGACAGTCCGAATGCCGAAATGCCGTAAATCATACCGAAGTTTGCGGTTTTTGCTTTCCGTCGCTGGTCGTCGGTCACGTCTTCGGTGCGTTCGTGGAAAATTTTGGCGGCAGTGGCACGGTGGATGTCCTCGCCGGCAAGGAAAGCCTCCACGAGCGCCTCGTCCTTGCTGATGTTTGCCACGATGCGCAGCTCAATCTGCGAATAGTCGGCAGAGAAGAACGAGTGCCCGTCGTCGGGGATGAACGCTTTGCGGATTTCCCGTCCGTCGTCGTTTCTGATAGGGATGTTCTGCAGGTTCGGGTTTGTCGACGACAGGCGTCCAGTGGCCGTGACAGTCTGATTGTAGGTGGTGTGGATTTTTCCCGTGTGAGGGTTTATAAGTTCGGGGAGAGCATTGACGTAGGTTGACAGAAGCTTCTTTATCTTTCGGAACTCCAGGATCTTGCCCACGATGGGGTGTTTTCCCGACAGCTTCTCAAGCACCTCCTCCGTGGTGGAGTATTGCCCGGTTTTGGTTTTTTTCGCTTTCTCGTCGATTTTCAGTTTGTCGAACAGCACTTCGCCCACCTGTGCCGGCGAGCCCACGTTGAACTGTATTCCCGCAAGGCCGATGCATGTCCGCTCGATGTCGGCAAGACGCTGAGTCAGGGCTTTGGAGTAGGCGGCAAGGGCGTCTGTGTCGATGCGCACGCCAGTGTGCTCCATGTCGGCGAGCACCTCGACGAGCGGCAGCTCGATGTCGTGGAGCAGATGCGCCATTTTCTCCTCCTCGAGTTTCTTGTCAAACACAGGCTTCAGCTCGAGGCATGCCGCGGCACGTGCGCAAGCCACCTTGGCTATATCCTCGATTTCAAGCGAGAGCGCCGGGTTGAACTTGTTGGCCTTTGCCGTGGCGGGCAGCTGATAGTCGGGCAGAATTTTTTTCAGATATATCTCCGCCAGCCGGTTTATTGAATGGCTCATCTCCGGTTGCAGCAGATAGTGCGCGATGGCGACATCATAGTAGGGCGCCGCTAATTTCTCAGCGATGTTGAGCGCCACCACCATATCGAATTTCAGGTTTATGCCCACTTTCTCCACAGTTTCCGATTTAAGGATGCGCAAAATGTCGAAAGCCGACTCCTCGGTGGCTTCAAGATAGAAAGCCTCGTCGGGGCTCAGTGCCACAGCGATGCCGGCAGGAACAGCCTCCATGGCGTTTGGCGCGGTGCAGACCATGTGGATTCCTATTGTTTTCAGTGACAACGCTTTGTCGACAAGCTCGTCGATGTTGGCATCGGTTGCGATAATCGTTTTGCAGGTATGCTCGGTTGGCGCAGGCTCCGCCTCTGCGGCTGCCGCGTCAGTCATGTCGTCGCCGAAGAGCGAAAGTTCGCCGAAAGCGGGCTTGGGCTTCGACGCAGGCTTTGCCTCCGCCTTGTCGCCGAGCACGCGCGACAGCAACGAACGGAACTCCAGTTTGCCGAAGATGTCGCGGATGGCGGCTTCGTCGACAGGGTGGCGGCTGTAAGCCTCCTCGTCGAATTCAATCGGCACTTCGGTGCATATCGTGGCGAGTTTTTTTGAGAACAGAATGTTGTCCACGTTTGATTCGACTTTGGTTTTCAGCGCGCCTTTCAGCTTATCGGTGTTGGCGATAAGATTCTCCACGCTGTCGAACTCCAGAATCAGTTTCGACGCCGTTTTCTCACCGACGCCCGGGCATCCGACAATGTTGTCCACCTTGTCGCCCATGAGCGCCAGAATGTCGATCACCTGTATCGGGCGGTTGATGCCGAACACGTCACACACCTCCTTCTCGCCGCGCACCTCCGCCGGCTGTCCCTTGTAGCCCGGACGGTAGATTTTCACAGACGGGTCGACAAGTTGACTGAGATCCTTGTCGGGCGACATGATAAACGTTGAGAATCCGCGGCTGCGGCTCATCGTGGCAAGCGTGCCAATCACGTCGTCGGCCTCGTATCCCTCTTTTTCCACCACAGGGATTCCGTAAGCCCGTATAATGTCTTTGATGTATGGAACAGCCACCTTGATATCCTCCGGCGTAGCCTCCCGTCCAGCCTTGTAGTCGGCAAACATCTCGTGGCGGAACGTTTTTCCCGCAGGGTCGAAACACACGGCGATATGCGTTGGGTTCTCCTTGCGCAGCACCTCCTCGAGCGTGTTTACAAAGCCGAAGATGGCGGAAGTGTTCATTCCCCCCGACGTGAATCGAGGAGAGTATTTCATTGCGTGGTATGCCCGGAAAATCAAGGCATAGGCATCGAGCAAAAATAATTTTTTCTGTTCCATATATTGAAGGTGAATAGTACTAATTAATATAAAAAAATCAATGATTCGGCATTAATTCACCGTGAAATTACAATTTTCGCAGAATAAATGATTACTTTTGTGTCTTAAAAATCGTTTTATGACGAATTTTGATGAAATAAGAGACCTGATATCATCCGATTTGGAGCGGCTGCAGAAGATAATAAAGCAGTCGCTCTCAAGCAATAGTCCGCTGCTCAATAAGATTGTAGACAAGTATTTGGAAACAAAAGGCAAGCAGATACGCCCGATAATCGTTGTGCTCAGTGCCAAGTTTTTCGGCGCCGAGGTGTCGGACGGTGTGCTCTGTGGCGCGGCGTCGGTGGAATTGCTCCACAATGCCTCTCTGATACACGATGACGTTATCGACGAGACCAAGCAGCGTCGCGGCCACGACACCATCAACAACACGTGGGACAACCATATCGCCGTGCTTGTCGGCGATTTCTTTGTCAGCAACGCCCTTGCCTGTGCCATCCGCACCAACGATTTCCGTGTGATAAGCACCATCTCCGAGCTCGGCAAGGAACTGTCGACCGGCGAGATTGACCAAATCGACGTTGCCAAGCATCATTCCATCGACGAGCAGACTTATTTCAGCATCATAAACAAGAAGACGGCATCGCTGTTCCAGAGTTGTGTGAAGGTGGGTGGATACTCTGTAGGTGCCTCCGACATCGACATCGCCAACCTGTCGAAGTTTGTGGAGCTGCTGGGACTGTCGTTCCAAATCAAGGACGACATCTTCGACTATTTCAAGGATGATGCCATAGGCAAGCCCACGGGCAACGATTTGCGCGAGGGAAAGGTGACACTGCCGCTGATTTACGCATTGTCGCACACCGACGCTCCGCGCCACGGAGAGATGCGCCGTCTTGCCGACTCCGACTCGCTTACCACCGAACAGATAGAGACGCTGATAGACTTTGCCAAGGCAGAGGGCGGAATCGAATATGCCTATGCCACGATGGAGCGTCTGCGCGCCGAGGCACGCAGCATCCTTGAGCCATATCCCGACAACGAAGCCAAGCGGGCATTCCTGTCGCTGTTCGACTACATAATCAAACGCCACCACTGATGTTGTTGCCGTATCTTGAACCGGGACGCCTCGAGGCAGGATGCGACGAGGCTGGGCGCGGATGCCTTGCCGGACCGGTGTTTGCCGCGGCGGTGATTCTGCCCGACGGCTACACCAACGACCTTCTCAACGACTCAAAGAAGCTTTCCGAGCATGCCCGCGACGCACTGCGTCCCGTGATAGAGCGCGATGCCCTGGCTTGGGCAGTGGGCATCGTTGACAACGATGAGATTGACCACATCAACATCCTTCAGGCTTCGTTTCTCGCTATGCACCGCGCCGTGGACGGCTTGTCGGTGCGTCCAGACTTTCTGCTTATCGACGGCAACCGTTTCCGTCCCTACGACGGCATCAGGCACCAATGCATTGTGAAAGGCGATGGCAAGATGATGAGCATCGCCGCCGCGTCGATTCTTGCAAAGACCCACCGCGATGAGTTTATGAAACGCATCCACGAGGAATTTCCGCAATACGGTTGGAACGTGAACAAAGGTTATCCCACGAAAGCCCATCGCGAAGCCATTGCGCGTTTCGGCGCCACCCCCTACCACCGCCACACCTTCCGCCTGCTCGCCGATCCTTCGCTGTTCCCAGAGTTGTAGACCACCTCGCTCGGTTGCTACAGACGCAACTTTCTTTTTGCAGTGTTTAACGACCTGCTCGTTGTGATTTGCTTTAAAATTCTTATCTTTGTTACTATAGATACAACGAACAACATAGTAGTCCTTATGTAGGAAGTGTTGTGATTTGCTTTAAAATTCTTATCTTTGTTACTATAGATACAACATGCCCGTAAAAACATCCTTGCGCCAATTAGTTGTGATTTGCTTTAAAATTCTTATCTTTGTTACTATAGATACAACAGAGGAGTGCGCCAAGTGTCTTTGTCGGGGGTTGTGATTTGCTTTAAAATTCTTATCTTTGTTACTATAGATACAACTCATTGATGCAGTAGTCTCCGTTGCGTTTTGTTGTGATTTGCTTTAAAATTCTTATCTTTGTTACTATAGATACAACCACTGGCGTTCAAGCCATTGCCGTTGCTTGGTTGTGATTTGCTTTAAAATTCTTATCTTTGTTACTATAGATACAACGAATAGATGTGCCACAGCGTTAAGTAATTCGTTGTGATTTGCTTTAAAATTCTTATCTTTGTTACTATAGATACAACAGGATGTGTGTAATGTGGTGTTGTATAGGCTGTTATGTGTAGTTGTAGAAATAAAAAAAGAAGGACTTTTTTGTAGGCGGAAGTGATTACTATTAGTGGATTTCATTTTCTGTTGAAGTGCGTTTCGGATTAGAAAAGTTCCAATTGAGTGCCAGGAGAGTAACTTGGTGCTGTTTTCTTTCCATAAAAAATGCTAATATTGCCAAATTGTTTATCAGTGATGCACATTATTCCCACCTTCCCATATTCAGGAAGTCTTGATGTCACTCTTTTGATATGGGTTTCGGCATTTTCTATGCTTGCGCAGTGCCTGATGTAGATTGAAAATTGAAACATTGAGAACCCATCCTGTATTAGATTCTTGCGAAACGCAGCATATGCCTTCCTGTCCTTCTTGGTTTCGGTGGGTAAGTCGAAAAATACCATTATCCACATAACTCTATATTGACTGATGCGTTCATCCATAAATTCTGTTATCTTGCAGGGTATGAGATTTTTCTAATCTCACCGTTGAAACATTTTGCCAAAGAAGAGGAAGTTTGGCTTGCGGCTACCATCAGAGGTCTTTTCTTTCCGCCTATGGTTACATCAATTGTCGGAATGTTTAACAATTCTATCTTTATATCTTTGGTAAGAGACAGATTCTCCATTCCGTATTTTTTCATAATAGAAAAAACCAGCTCGTCGACATAAGGCCGATATGGTTCCATTATGTCGTCGGCAAGACAATAGGCATTGTATCTATTGTGGTGATGAATCCCAAATGTTGGCAAGAGTCCGCTGCCCACAATGGCCCGAGCAATGACAGCCCGTAGAATAGCGTATCCGTAATTCAGAAGGTTGTTTGGCGGGATTCCGTTACGGTCGCGGGTGAATTTGTAGCCGTTAAGTGGTGAGAAAATGTTTTTCCAATAAAAGACCGCCGCGCGAGCTTCAAGATTGTCGGCATCTCCGCTTTTTACGTCGGCGGCCCATTTCATCATTCCGCGGATTTCAACGTTGGAGCATACCGACAGCACTTTCGCTTGATTCTCAATTTTAGCCTTAACCGTTTGTTGCCAAAGTTGTTTTTTCAGAGGCGCGGAGGCTTCTATTTGGCTCGTGAAACGCTCTGTCTGAATGGAGTTTCCAGCCAGTGGAAGCAGCAATCCTGTGGGCATATTCTTGTCGTTGCAAGTGACCACCGCGCTGTTGTTGTCGAGCAAAGCGTTCAGCAGCGCGTGCGTCAGCGTTATTTGGCGATTGTCGAGGATGAGGATTCCGATGTCCTCGATAGGCTTTGTCATAATTGACTGTTGTTTGATAATGTCGGCAACATTGCCGGCCTTCTCAATTTCCGGCAATTTTATAACTATCTGTCCCTGTTTTAGGGACAGATAGGCCGGATTGCTGAAATATAGAGTTTTTTTAATCATAAGCTGTGACGTCAGTATTCTCCGACAGCGACAATTTGCCCGATGTTGTTTACGCGGACTTTGATGATATTTTCAAGCGCTTTTAATGACTGCACATGTTTCCACGTAGTTCCATTTAGGGCGTTGTTGGTATCAACGGTGGTTTCTAAATGATGACGGAAATAGTAGTTGCTTGATGAAATCTTTTGTACACGGAAAAGATTCGGGCTTATGATTTTGTTGTTGTCGGGGTTGAGCAGGTCGATTTCTGCAGGATTGAACCCCGTCTTCTCATTAGGAAAAACGAAGTATTCATTTTTCTTAATGGAGAATAAGAATTTCCATCCTTTGTCGGCGTTGAAATTCCGGTCTACGGCAGGTTGCTTATGTATAACTCTATTTGTCGCGATATAGAAAGGAACTGCCTGCTCTTTTATATTGCCGTCAGCGTCTTTGTATATCGCAATGTGATGGTTGTTGCCTGGGACAACAAAATCGGAAGGAATTTTATTTCCGTCGGAGTTGAGGATAGGTCGACCCATGTTGTTGCGCTTGTGGCGAATTGGGACTCCAGAGATACCGGTTTTGATGGTGACTTTCTTTATGGCAATGCCTTTTTCTTTATTCAGCCAAATTGGATTTTCATCTATGTTGGAGAATGCTTTTTGAGGGTCTTCTCCAAATTCGTAGAACCTGTCGGTTAAGATGCGTCTGATTTTAGCATCCAATATCTGTGCGATTTTAGTCTTGTCGAGTTTTATGTCGACAGCGATTCTTTGAGTGAAAACAGGCTTAGGAACAACGGTTTTCACTTTGACAGGGACAGTGTCGGAATGGGAATCGTCAACGTATATCGGATTCTTTGTGATTGAGTTCTTTTGAGAGAAAGCCAGAGAGGCATTGCCGTCAAATTCTTCAATCCGTTTCATCAGAGCTTGGCGATATGACTTGTCGGCAACCGTCATGATTTTGTCGGTGTCAAAAGAAGAATTTACAGATTCAAGTTTTGTTTCATATTGCTTTACACAGCCGTAAGTCGTTTCATTAAACAATTGTCCGCGTGGAGTGAGTTCTACAATCTTTGTCCCTTTGCCGTTTTTGGTCATATAGGAGTTGCGTGTCGCAACTTTATTTTTGGCTTTGTGCGAAACGAAAATGTCATTCAGTTGCCTTTTAGCCTCCGCTCGGAATTCGTCTAAAGGCAAAGGCGGATTGAAACACAATTTTCCGTCTTTGTTGCGGTGCAACTCTTTTTGTTGAATTGCATAAATGGCGTTGCCCTTATCGCTTCTGGCATTAAGATTGTTCAGAAACTGAATGAAAGAAGGTTTTGTAAAAGCGACAGTGAGGGCGTCCATCGCGTGGTGTCGATGGTCGTTGCGTTTTGTCCAATCTTTGATTTTGTAGATTCTTCGTCCGTCTTTGTCTTGTATTGTTTCAGTCAGATTCAGAGCCTTGTATTTTTCCCAATTAAGTTCCTTCATCACGTCGACCAATTGCCAATCTTCGCGCAGACGAGCAGTGATTGCTCCTGACGACGCAACCACTTTGCGTGTGGCTGGTTCGAGAATTTCCATAGCTTTCCGGGAAATGTATTGAGTTTCGCGGATGTCCCTGTTTATGAAGTCGGTGGGAATCTCAGTCTCCGACATTAAAAGATATTTGTGTTTGGTTCGGCTTATTTTGCCATTTTTCAGCAAATCGTCGATACGTTTTTTATACTGGACGGCATAGTCTTCACCGAATTCAGATAAGATATAATCGTATGCCGTTTGATTGCTTTTGTTTTGATTAATGTTGTGAAATTCCAATGTCTTGTTTGACAAAGAATCATCAAACAGTCTGGCTTGCGGGATGATATGCTCAATCTCAATCTCTTTGCTAAATAGAATGTCATCTGTTATGAGAGATTGGGAATATAGAGTCTTGAAGCCAGTGTGCTCAAGTTCCTTGTACAGCTTGTATCTGACAATGTCATTTCTGCTCGGATTCTGGATGCCGAATCGCTCTTGCAATAATTTCCGGATTGAATTGTTTTCTTTTTCATTGGCATTGTTGGCAGAGTTTAATTTTGCCCGCTCGTCAGCGCTCTTTTTTAATTCACGAGCCAGTTCTATGCGGATTTCATCAGGGTTGCCGTATGTTGATATCAAGGCATTCGTTATGTTGATTAATTGGTTGAGGATTTTTTCAACGACAGGCTGGCGCAGAGAATTGCGTGGCAGCAAGTCAATCTGGCTGACTAAGACTTTGTTGAGAATGTCCTGTTTTGTAAGCGACCGTTTTGAGTGGTTGTATCCGGCAGCATTGCAGGCGTCGCTGTATTGCAATCCATTTCGCAAGTGTGGAAGTATGCGCATTATGGCTTTTGCACTTAGATTACCGTAGTCGTTGTCGAAAGATATTTTCGACATAATTGATGCGTATTCCTTGCTGAATCCGTATCTTCTTTGCAATTTCTTGATCAAAGAAGAGTCTCCGGTTTTGGAATTGTCGCCGGCGTAAGAATAAAGCAGATGCCACAGTTGATAAATAGGGCATGTCTTTAAGGAATGACTGTCGGTAGGACAATCTAAAGACAGGATGTCAGTATTTATCCCCAACATCTTGAAAATAGGCTCGATTATAAGCATTGTGTCTTTAAAAGATGCCTTATTGAAGTTGTTGTTGTCGTGTCCGCTTTGCAGAATTATTTCCTTGAATGCGTCAAAAATGGCAGAAATTGTGGCGTTGCCTTGAATCTCTTTGTAATTCAAGGAGCATTTGGAATCTTTGTGTAATAATTTTAGAATCTCAGCGCAGGTTAGTTTCTTCCGAATTGACAGCTCTTCGAAAAGGATTTGCCGCTCATCGGAGGAGAGACTGAGCTCTTCACCGTAAATATTTGAAATCTTAAGGTTGTTGATAGTTTGCCAAATTTTGAATTCTTGGAAAATTGGCGATGATTTTGGGCATACTTTTGGGCCGAATTCAATAATTTTCTTTTTGCCGTCGACAGTTATTTCCTTCTTCTGTTTCTCAAATTCACAAATGGCAATGTTGCTTTTTTGAGATTTCAGGTCGCGTTGGAAAAATATAATGATGTCTCTGATTATGTGTAGCCTTTCTGGAGTCAGTTCTTTATGAAATCTTGCCTGGGTTTCCCAAATACGGTTGAATTCATCCTCATAGTCCTGACGGTAGAAGACTTGTCCTTTCAGTTTGTTGTTCGGATTTCTGTCCAATTGAGACATCAGGTACTGACCGATTGTTTGATTGTTGATAAACAGCTCCTTGCTCCGGTCGCTGATGTCCCCGAGGTATCCACTTGAATTTCTGATTTCAGAGCTGATTTTTTCCAGGACTAAAGCCAATTCTTCAAGCCTGATTTGTTGCGTTGCAGCTTGCGCTCTTAAACAATACAGTTCTCTCTTTTTCTCTGAAGGGCTGCCTTTTTGCTTGATGCGTTGCACATCTTGTCCGTCTAAAATGATGTCGCAGTTTTTGGCTTTTAGAAGAGAGCCTGTGTCGATATTCTTTAGGTGAGGGTAGAATTGCGTCTGGCAGTCAACTATTTTATTGAATTCGTTGATTAGGTCGGAACGATAAAAAGGAGGAATGTATTGAATCCCTTGTTTTAGATTGTTGAATACAGACTCTCCTGGGTTAAGTGACTTTGATACAATTTCTTTGCAATGTCTATGTTGTCAATAGCCCCATTGTCGTTTGGTTGAGCTTTCCTGTTGCTTTTATATCCACGCTTTTTGTTTATCATCAATAGTACACGTGACAATTCTTCAAGAGTGATTTCTTCGGTTGCGGCTTTTGCGCGCAGGCGAAGTGTTTCAAACGTGGTGTTTGAGCCATTCTCGCAGAGAACGGTGTCAGGAGATATGAATTTGAATCGTATTAAACTTTTTATAAGCTCTTTCCTTCTCTGCTTGTATCTGGAAAGGTTCAGCCTCATGCCGTGGGCCAATCTCCTGTTTGCATTGGTCGTGATTGGTTTTCCTTTTTCGAAGTTTGTTTTTTCATCGGTTGTTAAAGGATTTACGCGGACGCCAAGTTTTAAGATTCTTGACGCTTCTGTATCGTTTTCTTTTTCTTGGACAACGGCCCATCCAATGCTTGTGGAGCCAAGGTCAAAACCAAATATAAGTTTCATAACTAATCGGGTGTTTTCAATGTTATTGTTTTTTTGTTTGCAAGGTAGTAATTTTTTTTGAAAAAAAGTTGGAAAAGTCGTTGAAAAGTGCCAAATTTGCGGTAGAATTTTAAGCAAATCACAATAAGGAGCCTGGCTCCGTTGTGAAAACATTAGGAATTTCCATCAGCCTTAAAACGGTGGATGCGCCTGCGGTAAATGCTGCAGGCGTTTTTTTATTAATTGAAAAGGGATATGGGTAAAGCCAAAAAGTTGCAAATAAGGCATAAAAATGCACAAAAATGTGATTTACATGGCAAATAAGTCGTAAATTTGTGGCGGAAAAACAAAAACTCAATTACCTATGATGAAAAAAATCTTTCTTGTAGCCGGACTTCTTTTGGCCGGCGCAATGACGGCCGGCGCAAAAACAACTGTCGACCGTATGGACCCACCGATGTGGTGGACAGGGATGGAAAACCAGCAGCTGCAGATAATGGTTACGGGCGAGGGCATACGCGACGCTGTGCCGTCGGTCGACTGTCCTGGCGTGAAACTTGACTCCGTGGCGCGTCTCGACAGCCCGAATTATCAGTTTCTGTATCTCACCATCGGCAGCGACGCCAAACCTGGAACTGTCGACATCACGTTTGCCAGCGGCAAGCGCAAAATCAAGAAGCAATATGAACTGCTTGCCCGTCAGGGCGACGGGGCAAGTCACGAGGGTTTCGACTCTTCCGACGTGCTTTACCTGATGATGCCCGACCGCTTTGCCGACGGCGGCGACGTGAAGCATCAGTCTACCAATTTCGACTACCGCATAGACCGGACGAACCCGGGCGCGCGCCACGGCGGCACGCTGAAGGGCATCTCCGACCATCTCGACTATCTTGAGGAACTGGGCGTCACGGCAGTGTGGCTCACTCCTGTGCTTGAGAACGATATGCCCGGTGGCTGCTATCACGGTTATGCCACCACCGACTATTACCGTGTGGATCCGCGCTTCGGAAGCAACGACGACTACCGCCGCTTGATTTCAGAATGCCACAGCCGCGGCATCAAGGTGGTGATGGACATGATTTTCAACCACTGCGGACTCTACCATCCGTGGCTCTACGACCTTCCCAGCCACGACTGGCTCAATGCCCAGCCGACAGCCGACGGCATCAGAAGCGTGCAGCAGGCAAATTTGACAGGCAAGAGAAATGCCGCCGTCGACTCGTTGCTGCTCACCAACTTCCGGCTTAACGCGGTGCATGATCCGTATGTGAGCCAATACGACTTCAAGCACACCGTCGACGGATGGTTTGTGTCGGGTATGCCCGACCTCAATCAGCGCAACCCCCACTTGATGACATATCTTATCCAAAACTCTATCTGGTGGATTGAGTATGCCGGAATCAACGGCATCCGCATGGACACCTATCCGTATGCCGACATGGAGGCTATGGCGCGTTGGAACCGCGCCGTGGCACGCGAGTATCCGCGGTTCAACATCGTTGGCGAAAGCTGGCTTGAAAACGAGGCGAGCATTGCGTATATGCAACGCGGCAACAAGTTGAACCCAGTCAATACAGAATTGCCAACGGTAATGGATTTCCCGTTGTGCTTGATGGCGCAGCAAGCGTTTGGAGAACAGACAAAATCAGGAAGCGACGGACTCAACCGCCTGTTTAACCACCTTGCGCTTGACATGCTTTATGCCGACTGCAGCCGATTGCTTACGTTCTATGACAATCACGACACCGACCGATTCCTCGTTGAGGAGCCGTCGGACCTCGCCCGTTGGAAACAGGCACAGGCGTTTCTTCTGACCACCCGCGGCATCCCTCAGATATACTATGGCACAGAAGTGCTGATGCACGGCAGCAAGGCGGTGACCGACGGCTATGTGCGCCTCGACATGCCAGGCGGATTCCCCGGCGACAGCGTATCGGTGTTTACCGCCGACGGGCGTACCCATCTTCAGCGCGAAGCGTTCAACTTCATGAGCCGTCTGCTCCATTGGCGACAAGGCAACAAAGCCGTGTCGGCAGGCACTTTGCGCCATTTCATGCCGTCCAACCAGCTCTACGTCTATGAGCGCACCAGCGGTGACCGCCGCTTCATCGTGCTGATGAACGGCACCGATGAGCCTCTCACCGATGTTGACATGAGTCGATATGCCGAAATCATGCGTACTGGTGACACCTTCCGCGACGTGATTACCGGCGAGACCGTGACCGTCGCTCCGCACATGTCGTTCCCCGCACGCGCCACTTTGGTGCTCGAATAGGTAGTACAACGCGAAGAAAGACAAGCGAAAGACGCCGGCTCCACAATGGGGTCGGCGTCTTTCGCTTGTGTGGGCGGATTTTTTGATATATCCGCAACTTGCTCTTTCATAGGTATAAAGGTACTAAAAATATCTCACATACGCAAGAAATATAGACACTTTATTTTGTCTTTTTATAGGTCTTTCTGCTGTATATTTCAATCGTAGATTAAGGGTGCAGTGCCATCGCTGAATAGTTACGGATTATTGAGGTTGCAAATTGTTCTCTATTTATTTATGATACCAGCATCATAGAGTATATTTCTGATAACAGTCATATCGTCTATTTTTTCACGAGCCAACCTCTTTGTGGCTCCAAAGTCAGAATATGATATTGTTACCAATTTGATTCCATGTTTTGGCAACACCTCTCTACGGCGCATGTCATAGATACGTCGTTGTTCACCTCGCGACACTCCACTCACAGTAAGTCTGTTGTCAAAAAATGGAGTGGAAACCGTATGCTGGCTCTCGTTATATTCAATTACCAGTTTCAGGTCTGGATAATACGCATCCACCGGAAGTGGAGTACCACGGTCACCACGTAAAAAGTCAAACCGATATTGACGTAAAGCTGTCAGCCCAAGAATCTCGTCGCATAAATCGATAATATAGTATTCATCAGACTTTTTCCTCCCTTTCATTTCCACAGGGAATCGCAGTGACGCGTTCTCCGATGCTTTCGACTGATTGTCGGAAGAGTCTGCCTTTATCTTGGACAACTCATCCATTGTTTTATCGTCAAGGGAAAGAGTGCCATCTTCAAATAATCGTTGTAAATTGGAAACTGTATAGGACATTCCACGACCAACCTCCTTCCAATAAAGGCCGATGTTGCGGATTCGTTGTCTGATGCCCTTCTGTTTGTTACGCTCGGAATTTTCAAGTTCGGAGACTAAGGATATTATTTTCCTTAGTTCCTCACCGGTAAAAACTGTCTTTGAATTGCGTTCTGTCATATTGATAATTATTTACTTGTAATTTTTGTATTCTTTATATGGGTCTTCATATAATTCCGGATGTTCCGGATTCCATGTTGATTCTTTCCATGTTTCACTTGGTTGAGTGTATTTGTATGGCAAATCATCACCTCCCCAGTCAGAGAAATATCCCCATACCATAAATATAATCCAGCCAATCAGTATATTACGGTGATTTTTCAATATTTCTTTCTTCTCACTGGGCCATCCTTTGGGGTCTTCTTTTGTAAATTCCGCATCGTATTTTCTACAGAACCAATGGGCGAAAACAAAATACACCGGAGCGAGAAGAGGCATCAGGATTATATAGAGCCAAAGGAGTATCCCCCATATACGACCAAGGAGCAACATCCAAGGTGTGATATCCGTACTTGTACCACGATAATTACCGTTTTCATCATGATAGACCCTTGTCGATGGGAAAAGGGCATCATGAACAAGTGACGAGAAACTTCTCATAGGGACTTATATTTTGAGGTTTGCGAATGGCAATGCACCATGACGGTTATGATACTCGGCGAGCATAATCTTTTCCACTTGTTCAGGATTTTCGCCCGGTGTTTCTTTCCAGGCCACTAGAAGATTATCGGCATCAGACAGTTGCCACAAATACCTGCCGCCCCAATGGCCCACATTCGCCCCGGCACCGAATCTTAGAAGTTGACTGATACGTTTCCGAAGGTCGGTAGCCTTGCCTATATACATGACCTGACTCCCTTTGACAACTTTGTCTTTAAGAATCTCGATTGCCACATTCGGATTCTTGCCCTTGAAATGTCCTCCGGTGCCAACGGCAAGAAACTCCGGACCTTTTTCGTCACGGCGTACCACGATATACACGCCTTCGGCAGACGGTATTGCTGAATTGGTATTTCTAAGGTCGCTTACTTTTACGAAGCCATCGAAGCCGATTTCGGTATATTCATTGATTTCATTCATGTTGATATGATTTATGAGTTTCGTTTTAACGCGTTATGGTAAATTTCCGCCACCCGATTGCGCAGGCTTTCGGGCTTGATAACCGTCAGTGATGTGCTTCGGGAAAGCAAAGCCATTACAAAATCGTTAGTTATCTTTATGTTCAGGCTTATTCTGAACTCATCCTCATTGTCTATAAGGATTTGCTGAGAAGTATGCAGTGGCATTGCTTTCAGAAAACTCCCGTCCAGTGGTGAGTATGACAGCTCGACATATTCGACAGGAATTGAGGGGTCATCCCAAATTCCATAGCTATGATTGAACAGTGTTCCGATTTCAATATTGGAATCACGTTCAAATTTCTCTTCTGATTCTTCAAGATTGCTGATCCGGTCAATGCCATAACATTTCAGCTTCCCATTCTCATCGAGTGCGAGTAGATACCACAAGCCCAATGACTCTTTAAGAAAATGTGGCTTTACTTTCTTATGAATTAATCGGCAGCCTTTTCTTACAAGACAATAGTCGAATGAGACAACACTGCAATTTTTAATCGACGCAATAAGAAGCGGCATATTGTCGCTTCCCTTAGGGCGGTGATGCTCTGGCAGAATATATCCTGCCGACCAGGATTCGTAACTGACGGATGTAAGAAGATCGAAATTCATCAGTAAGCTATTGTAGTCGCAAGTGGGTGATTCGTAGGTATCTACTATGTAGTAACCAATATCCCTCTTTTTCTTGATTACAATATCAAACATTTCCTCAATATCCTTGAAGTCTCGCTGGAGTGTGCGTAGGCTTATGCCAATATCATAACCACGGACTTCCATCTGTATGTTAAGATATTTATCAGTTCGTCAGCCGGAATGTATCTTCCCTTGCCTGAGAGCTTGTTAATTATGAGTATATAGCGGATTAGCCGCCCCATATTTTGATTCATATTGCAAAGTTGGCACTTAAAAACGTCAAATCATGTCGTTTTCGCAAAATTAAATCACTTTTTTCATAATTGAGGAAGATTAAGCTGTCTCAAATCAAATGTAACTATTCAGCGATAGGGCATGACAAGCCGTCAAGCCCCGAATAAGGCTTGAATTGCATTGAACGGAGTTTTGTTGTGTTTCTTGGCAGTTTCAACGATTGAATGTAATTAGAGAAATGCGTCTGTTCCTAAGTCGGAGCGGAATGTACAGGAGTTCTTCAACTTGATTTTCAACTTACGTATTCCACGCTCACTTCCATTGTTGTCAGATGGTATCATTGGATCTTTAAGGAAATTGAAGATGTAGTCACGGCATTTTATCAGACCCTTTTTGAATGTTTCAAACTTCTTGCCAAAATTGCAGATATTCAGTTTGAGCAGGTTGTCTAAGCGTTCCAGCCACGATGCCTTGGGTATTATCGCAGATGGGTTCGAGTTCCTCTCATGTATGGCTTCACGGAACAAGCTTGCTATCTTGTCGGACCAACCCTGCTTGTCGTTCAGTTCTGACAGATACTGCAACTCTCGCAGCAAATGCGCAAGGCAAACTTGATGGTTCAGGAAATGAAGCGCAAAGTATGCGCTATGGCGGTCTGTTACGGCTGTCATTCGTTCCAGACTGTCGCCAAACTTGTCCGCCAACACTTTTGAACTTCTGCCATCAGCCCGAAAGAGCAAGGTGTAATAAACAGTCTGCGCTATCCATGCCCAGTCAAGACGCTTGTTGCAATAGCATCCGCTCTCGTCGAAACCGACAACGCTTGACGACATGATATATTCCTTGATTTTCTCAATGGCAGGCTGTGCATTTCTTTTGGCGATTGTCTCGTCCTTCTTGCGTATTTGACGATTAAGAGCTTCTATGTTACGGTTCAGTTTGGCAATCTCAGCATATTGCTGATCGATGGTTTCACGCATCAACCTCATCTCTGCTGTTATGTCTTGCAGCACTTTTGATATATCCGCAACTTGCTCTTTCATAGGCATAAAGGTGCGAAAAATATCTCACATACGCAAGAAATACAGACTCTTTATTTTGTCTTTTTATAGTTTTTTTGCTGTATATTTCAATCGTGGATTAAGGGTGCAGTGCCATCGCTGAATAGTTACACGACAACAGTGACTGGTTAAACAATGTTAATTCGGTAAAAGAAGTCAGCACACACCGCCAATTCATGGGATTTATGTTTAACTTTGAATGTTAAAATAATGGGAAAAGAAAATAAAAATGAAGCGGATTAAGCATATCATTCTGATAATCTTACTGCTGTCTGTCGGATTTGCCGACAGACAACCGATGAAAGCCGTGACGGCGTCAGACAGCGTTGTCGACACCACCGTCGACTCGCTTTCTGTGAAAATGGATTCAGCCATCAGGCAGTTTGTGTCGAGCCGTGCCATGTCGGGAGCAACGGTGGGTATTTGTGTCATGGATTTGCGTACAGGCACCCCTGTGGCATCATATAATCTTGAGCGGCAAATGATACCGGCGTCGGTGATGAAAATTGTCACATCGTCGGCAGCGTTGAAGCAACTCACCCAGAACTTCCATTTCCGCACGCGTCTGAAATATACAGGCACTATCGACAAAAACGGAACGCTCAACGGCGACATTGTCATCGAGGGCGGCATTGACCCGACGCTTGACTCCAAGCATTTCCCCGACCGCGAAACCTTTGTCTCCGCCGCTGTTGAAAACATCAAACTGTGGGGCATAAAAGCTATCAAAGGCAACGTCCGCCCGGAGGAAAAGATACAGCCGCACAACGCCGTGCCCAAAGATTGGCTTGATGTCGACGTGACGGAAGACTATGGCGCGGGAGTACATTCGATAAACTACAACGACAATCTGTTCTCGCTGATTATCGACACATCGAGCGGCCGCGCCCTTGTGGTCGACACCGTGCCGCATCTGCGTTCGATACAGATAGACAACCGGATGACGGTGGTGAATCGCGGCAGATTCAGCCCTATCGTGCAACGCAAGAAAAACAACAACCGAATCACGCTTAGCGGAGCTATGCGCCGCATGCAGGAGCCGATAGAAGTGGTCACCACGATGCCGCATCCAGCCGTAGGTTTGTGTGCCGATGTGAGAGAGACACTCGAGAGCGAGGGCATCCCCGTTGAAGGAAAGAAGGTGAGTGCAAGCGACAGCGATGCCATGCAAATCCTGTCGTACGAGTCGCCGGTGCTGCCAGAGATTCTGAAATCGTTGCTTTTCCGCAGCGACAACATGTATGCCGAGTCGGTGCAGCGCAAATTGGGCGAGAGCATCTACGGCGATCCGAAGCGTGAGTATGGCGAGAAGGCAGTGACCAAGATAGTAGAACAATGGGGCATCAACATGGACAAGGTGACTCTCTATGACGGCAGCGGATTGAGCCGCACAAACCGGATGACACCTCTGTTTCTGGCAAGCGTGCTGCGCTCGGCCGCACTCGACTGGCAGACCGGCGACCTTTTCCCGACTTTGCTGCCACGATGCGGCGTTGACGGAACGGTGCGCAACCTGCTAAAAGGCACGTGCCTGTCGGGAAATATCGCATTGAAGTCGGGCAGCATGACCGGCGTGAGATGCTATGCAGGCTATTACCCCGCCGAGCGTCCGCGCTACTCCGTAGTGCTGCTTACAAACAATTTCCACTGCACCTACGAACAACTGAAATCATCGATAGAACGGCTGATGGTGGGAATGTTTGAATCGTATCAGAACACTATTGACAAACGACAAAATACTCCTCAATTATGAAAACCGACATAAGAAAAATGATTGCCGAGGCTTACGAACTCGAGGGACTTCTGCTCCTCGCCGACAATCGTGGCGCCGACACTCCGGAATATGTGTTTACGGCAATAGGAGAGAAGCTCGACAGGTTGCAGATGCTGCTTGGCGAAAGAGAAGGCGATGATGGCGAAGAAACGCAGGAAGACGCCTGTATGGTGGAGAACGACGTGGCCGATGCCGTAAGCGAAGAGCCGGAACCAGAGCCGGAGGAAGACGTGGCGGAAGTGACGGCAGAGCAAGTTGCCGACGGCGAATATGACAATGAGCAGGAGCCTATGGTCGAGCTCGTGCTTGACGATGAACCCACCGCAGAATCTACCGCAGAACCCGACGCGGAGACACCGAACGTTGCGGATGAAACTGAAGACGTCGAGGCAGAGGATAATATAGAAGAAGAGACAGAAGCGAATGAAAAGGCATCCGACGACAGCGAGCCTCTGCGTCTTGACGAAAAACTGCAGCGCAGCCGTTCGAAAGACCTTAAATCAGCGTTCTCGCTCAACGACACATTCCGTTTCCGTCGCGAACTTTTCGGCAACAGTGCCGCAGAGATGACCGACGCTCTCCATATGGTGGAGGCAATGCATTCGTTTGACGAGGCGGAAGATTATTTCTATGGCGATCTTGGATGGGACCGCGAATCGGACGACGTGAAAGAATTTATGGCGATAATAAAAAATCATTTTCTATAGCGATGGCACAGAAACCCACAGCGGAAGCCGGCATACTCTATGTGGTGCCGACGCCGGTAGGCAACCTTGACGATATGACCGTCAGAGCGGTGAACGTGCTCAAGGAAGTAGATGTTATTCTTGCCGAGGACACACGCACCAGCGGAGTGCTGATGAAGCATTTCGGCATCGAGACGCGTATGCAGAGCCATCATAAATTCAACGAGCATGAGACGGCGGCAGGCATAGCCCAGCGTTTGAAAGGCGGAGAGCGCATAGCCCTTGTGTCGGATGCCGGCACTCCGGCCATCTCCGACCCCGGTTTTATGCTTGTGCGCGAATGCCGTCGTGTGGGCGTCAAAGTGGAGTGCCTTCCCGGCGCCACAGCCTTTGTTCCCGCGCTTGTCGACAGCGGCCTGCCATGCGACAAATTCTGCTTTGAGGGATTTTTGCCACAAAAAAAAGGCCGTTCCACACGCCTTGCCGAACTGAGCGTAGAGCCTCGTACAATTGTGTTCTACGAATCGCCGCTCCGCTTGGTTAAAACCCTGACACAGTTGGCAGAAGCCTTTGGTCAGGACCGAGAGGCAAGCGTCAGCCGCGAAATCTCAAAACTGCACGAAGAGACCTGCCGCGGCACCCTTTCTGAACTTTGTGAACATTTTTCCGTGAACGAACCGCGAGGAGAGATTGTTATAGTAGTGTCGGGCAAGAAAGAAGAAAAAAGCGCCGGCAAAAGAGATAAGTACGCACATTTTAAAACCGAAAAAAAACAGAATCTACTATGAAGAAGATGATGATTCTCGCCCTTGCGCTTACAGGTGCGCTCGTGGCATGCAACGGCAACAAAGAGCAAAAAGACGCTCTTGCCGACACTACGCAACCCGACATCTCGAAAGTTGAGGGACAGCGCGACAGCTTGATGAACCTTATTGGCGACATCAGCCAGAACCTTCTCGAGGTGAACCGTATGGAAAACATCCTTGTGAGCGGCGATTTCAAGGACACTCCCGACAAGCGTCAGGAAATCATAGCCAACATCAACGCACTCCGTCAGGAGCTTGACGCACGCAAGCAGGCGCTGGAGGAACTTGAGAGCAAGTTGAAAAGCTCAAACGGATATTCTGCAAAATTGCAGAAAACCATAGAGTCGCAGAAGCAACTCATTGATGAGCAGTCGCAAAAAATTCAGCAGCTTGAGGCAGCATTGGCAGATGCGAATGTGAAGATCTCAGATTTGAACAAGAATGTGGAAGATTTGAACACACAAGTGTCGACCGTGACAGAGGAGCGCAACGCAGAGACACAGCGTGCCGACAAGGTCACCGACGAACTCAACATCTGCTACTATGTTTGCGGAAGCAACAAGGAGCTGAAAGAACACAAGATTCTGGAAAAGAAATTCTTGGGCAAGACAAAGACCATGGAGGGCGATTTCGACCGCTCTTACTTCACAAAAGCCGACAAGCGCAAGCTCACAGAAGTGAAGACTTACGCCAAGAAGGCGGAGCTGAAGACATCACATCCAGCTGGATCATACTCGATGGAGACGGTTGGCGGAACAGTGGTGATAAAGATTAAGGATGCAAAGAAGTTCTGGGAAAAATCGAATTTCCTTGTAATCCAGACTAAGTAATACTCAACATTCCCCATTTTTATAGAAATCCAGTGGTGCCAGGCATGAGAATGTCTGGCACTACGATTTTTCTTCAATCAGGTTTTTCTGCCGGCCCCGTTTATTGACGGAAAAATTTTGGATGTAGAGAAATAATTGTCGGAATATTTGCGGGTTACGAAATAAAAGAGTAATTTTGTGCGCTAATTCCGAAAAGGCTCAGAGAAGAGAAGCGCAGGTGCGCGTCCGCCTCACGGACATAATTGTTAAAGTTTCTATTTTAAATGTACGCAATTGTAGAAATTCAGGGACAGCAGTTCAAGGCAGAAGCCGGCAAGTACTTGTATGTCCACTATCTCGGCGAGAACGTAAAAGAAGGCGATTCAATCGATTTCGACAAGGTTCTCTTGATTGATGCCGACGGTGACGTTAAAGTTGGTGCTCCTACCGTAGAAGGAGCAAAAGTTGTTTGCGAGGTGAAACGTCCCCTCGTGAAAGGTGACAAGGTTCTTGTATTCAAGAAGAAACGTCGCAAAGGCTATCGCCGTTTGAACGGTCATCGCCAATGCTTCACCCAAGTAGAGATTAAAGACGTAGTTGCATAACCACTAAAAGTTTAAAGAAATGGCACATAAAAAAGGTGTAGGTAGTTCTAAGAACGGACGTGAATCGGAAAGCAAACGATTGGGCGTCAAAATCTTCGGTGGTCAATTTGCTAAAGCAGGCAACATCATCAAACGTCAACGTGGCACAGTTCACCATCCGGGTTTGAATGTTGGCATGGGTAAGGACCACACATTGTTTGCGTTGGTAGACGGTACAGTCAACTTTACAGAAGGTAAAGGCGGCCGCAAGTTTATCAATGTTCAACCATTGGACGCTGGCAACAATTAATCAGCGCCTTGGGTTGACCCAGGAACAACAAGCATAAAATGGCGGTTGCATTTGCAGCTGCCATTTTTTATTACAACAATTTATATCAGCATATATGACTAAACAGAAACCATTATATTTGTTTCATCTGCTTGCGTTGTGCATAGTGTGCGTGTGGGGTACCACATTTGTGTCGACCAAAACGCTTATCAGCAACGGACTGATGCCCACGGAAATATTCATCTACCGATTCGCACTTGCTTATATCTGCGTTTTGTTTATGGCGCCTCGTCGGCTTTTTGCCGACACGTTTGCCGACGAGATGAGGATGATTGCCGCTGGACTGACGGGAGGCTCTGTGTATTTTATCACGGAAAACACCGCGCTCGGCATGATGCAGGCCACCAATGTGGCAATCCTTATCAGTGTCACGCCGCTGCTTGCCACGCTTGTGGGAATGGCGGTGTTCCGTTCGGAACGCACAAAGCGTCCGGAACGCGTGATTCTCGGCTCTGTAGTCGCTATGGCAGGCGTTGTCGTTATTTTGTGGAACGGCGGTGACTTCGCAGCGTTCAATCCTTGTGGCACCGCTCTTACGTTTTCAGCGGCGCTGTCGTGGGCTGTCTACAGTTTGTTTGTCAAAAAGCTGTCGCAACGTTATGACAATGTGTTCATTTCGCGCAAGGTGTTTGGCTACGGACTGCTCTCCATGGCTGTGTGGGTGCCGTTTTTCCACCCAGTGAGTTTCCGTTTCGAACAGTTGCTGGTCCCGACGGTGTTTTTCAATATCCTGTTTCTCGGACTTGTGGCGTCGATGCTTTGCTTCACTCTGTGGAATGCCGTGGTGCGCCATTTGGGAATGGTGCGTGCGTCCAACTATATAAATTTCAATGCTGTAGCAACTTTTGTTGCAGCGTTTCTGATACTTGGCGAACACGTCTCTGCGGTGGCTCTTGTGGGTTCTGCCGCTGTGATTTTCGGAGTCTGGCTCGCGGAGGGGAAATAGTGGTCTAAAATTCCGATAAAATGGAATGGCGGAAATATAGAACACTTCCAGATCCATTCCAATAGCATGAGTATTGGAAAAAATGCGCTACTTTGCATCAAATAAATTCAGCTATGGGCAAAGGAATGACAATGGCGTCGGAGAGATTAGGCAATATTGAAGACTTGTCGTATAAAGATGACATCTCGCTTTTTTCGCAGATAGGAGAGTACAGTCAGATGTAGCCGTTCCGTGTTGTCTCTATCCGAAGATGAGATAAGTCTGTTTATGCAGTATTACGCCCTCCTTGGGTCAAAAATCACGCATTCCTCCTGCCGACATCAAGATGCCGTGATGCAGGCATCAGAGGTCATCAACCGATGCATCATCGACGATGTGCGCCTCCTGCTCCATAATCCCGACAAGAGCGTCAAGTAAATATCCAACGAACTCGGATTTCCCAATCTGTCGTTTTTCGGCAAATATGTGAGAAGAATGCTCGGAATGTCGCCGAAGGCCTACCGCAAGTCGCTCGGCGTTATTGCCGGCGAATGATTGCCGAGAGAATCCGTCCGGAGTTGATGCCCAATGTCCTGGCGGAGAAAAACCGTTGAGGCTCGCATTTGGTGCATAACCCCGACAACGAGATGTTGGCATTTGGGACGCCGGCGCTTTCCATAAGCCAGCGGTTGGCTTCCGCCAGATCTATATGGGCTTTACCGGTGACTGGGTTTCGCCATACGATGTCGTTGAGAGAGAAGGCTCGTTTGGCAAATTCAGCAACCACTTCGTCGCCCACCTCAAAGCAGCGTTGGCAGATTGATGCCCCCACCACAGCCTCTATTCCGCATCTGTCGGCGCCTTCATCGACCATCGTTTCTATGGCTTTTGCCACGATTCCTTTCGCGGTACCTTTCCATCCGGCGTGGACAGCGGCAATCAGCCCGCTCTTAGGCTCGCACAGCAATATAGGCACGCAATCGGCGGTGAACACGCCGATTGCTACATTCGGGAGTCGTGTGACAAGCGCGTCGACATCGGTCGGTGGAGTCGGCGGAACGCTGTCGATAACGGCGACGTTGGTGCTGTGGGTTTGCCGCGCCGTGACGATGTGCTCTGTGCCGAGCAGAGTGCGCAGGCGCTTGAGGCAATCATCGACGTGCGCCGGGTTGTCGCCCGTATATCCGCAGCAGTTGAACTCGGAGTAGGGCGAAAAGCAGTCGGCAGCGCCGCGCTCTGTTGAAAAAGCGTCGATGCTGCCGACATTATGATTGAAGTGAAGCTGGCTAATCATCTTTGAAATCCTCTTCCCAATATTCGTCAGGCCACTCAACGTCCCAAGTCTCTTCCTCCGTGTCGTCACCGCCTTCCTGCTCAATCACGAAGTTGTCTTCCTCCTGCACGCGGTGTGTGATGTCGAGGTCGCGGTGCGTGATGCGCGTCGGGATGCGGTTGTCCTCATCGTTGATGGTGCGCCACAACACGTCTTTCAGCTCCGCCAGTCCCAGTCCTGCCACCGATGATATAAACACCGTTTCCACGCCTTTCGGAAGGTGTTGCTGCATCTCTGCAATCAGCTCGTCGTCGAGCATGTCGCATTTTGTGATGGCAAGCACGCGTCCCTTGTCGGCCAAATCGGGGTTGAAGCGTTCCAGCTCGTTGAGCAGTACCTCATATTCGCGGCAGATGTCGTCGGCATCGGCAGGAATCATGAACAGCAGCACGGCATTGCGCTCGATGTGGCGCAGGAACCGCAGTCCGAGACCTTTGCCCTCGCTTGCACCCTCAATGATGCCAGGAATGTCGGCCATTACAAACGACTGCGCTCCGCGATATCCCACGATGCCGAGGTTTGGCTCGAGAGTCGTAAACGGATAGTCGGCAATCTTAGGCTTTGCCGCCGATATTGCAGACAGCAGGGTTGATTTGCCCGCATTCGGGAAACCGACAAGTCCGACATCGGCAAGAAGTTTCAGCTCGAGGATAATCGACTTTTCGATGGCAGGTTCGCCAGGTTGCGCATAGCGCGGAGTGCGGTTTGTGGCAGATTTGAAATTCCAGTTGCCAAGACCTCCTCGTCCGCCTCTGAGCAGCTTCACTTCCTGTCCGTCATCGGTCACCTCGCAGAGGAATTTGCCGTTCTCAGCGTCGTAAACCGCCGTTCCGCACGGCACTTCGATAATCTTGTCCTCTCCGTCCTTTCCAAAGCTGCGGCATTCTCCGCCCGGCTGTCCGTCGGTGGCGAAAATGTGCCGTTGATATTTCAGGTGGAGCAGCGTCCACAGGTTGCGGTTGCCACGCAGAATGATATGTCCGCCACGTCCGCCGTTTCCACCGTCGGGGCCGCCTTTCGGCACGTATTTAGCGCGATGGAAATGACATGAGCCGGCACCGCCTTTGCCGCTTCGGCAAAGGATTTTGACGTAGTCTATAAAGTTTGAGCCTGCCATAATTATAGTATGCTATTCGTTACTTGCAAATTCCATTAAATAAGCCTTGATGAATCCGTCGATGTCGCCGTCCATCACCCCGTTCACGTCGCTTGTCTGCCAGCCAGTGCGATGGTCCTTCACGCGTCGGTCGTCAAACACGTAGCTGCGTATCTGCGAGCCCCATTCGATTTTCTTCTTTCCGGCTTCGATTTTCGCCTGTTCCGCCATTCGGCGTTGCAGTTCCATGTCGTAGAGTTGCGACCGCAGAAGTCGCAGCGCATTCTCGCGGTTGTCGAGCTGCGAGCGCGTCTCAGTGTTCTCGATAAGAATCTCTCGCGTCTCCCCGGTGTCAGGATCCTTGTAGTTGTAGCGCAACCGCACGCCCGTCTCCACCTTGTTTACGTTCTGTCCGCCAGCACCACCGCTTCGGAACGTGTCCCAAGTGATGTCGGCGGGATTGATTTTCACTTCGATTGAATCATCGACAAGCGGAGTGACAAACACCGAAGCAAACGACGTCATGCGCTTTCCCTGCGCGTTGAAAGGCGACACGCGCACCAGCCGGTGCACACCGTTTTCGCTCTTCAGGTATCCGTAAGCCAAGTCGCCCTCCACCTGTATGGTGACTGACTTGATGCCTGCTTCGTCGCCCTCCACAAGGTGTATGATCGACGTCTTGTAGCTGTGTTTCTCGCACCATCGCAGATACATGCGCATCAACATCTGTGCCCAGTCCTGGCTCTCTGTGCCTCCCGCGCCCGAATTTATTTTCAGGATTGCGCCGAGCTTGTCCTCCTCGCGTCGCAGCATGTTGCGCAGTTCCACGTCTTCAAAGCGTTCGATGGTTTTCTGATACATCTCGTCGAGTTCCTGCTCAGTGACCAGTCCCTCCTTCACGAAATCAAACCCCAGTTTGAGCTCGTTGACCATCTTTTCTATATCCTCGTAGCTGTCAATCCAGTAGTGCAATTCCTTCACTTTGCGCATCTGCTTCTCCGCCGCCTTCTGGTCGTCCCAGAAATTGGGCACGTGCGTGCGCAGTTCCTCTTCTTCGACTTCTATTTTCTTCGAGTCGACGTCAAAGATACCTCCTCAACGCCAACATGCGTTCTTCTGTCTCTTTTAATTGTTCTTGCGTAATCATCCTAATATACAAATTTTCTGCGAATTTCGCAATTTTCCGTCACATCTGCAAATTCCGTATCTTTTTCTTTGGCATTTCGCGTCAAAGTGTCTACCTTTGCGATAGAAAATGCGGTAGTAGCTCAGTTGGTAGAGCATCAGCTTCCCAAGCTGAGGGTCGCGAGTTCGAGCCTCGTCTACCGCTCCAACAGCCAAGCCGGGCGGTGACAGATGTCGCCGCCCGGCTTGGCTGTTATATTTCAGTGAAAAGTTATTTCAGGTCGGCGATTAGTTGGCGCGCGGCAGTTTCGGCGCTGTCGTTAGAGCCGAGGCGCTGTCTGACGGCTTTGTAGCCATCGAGCATAGCGCTCCGTTCAGGGCTGTCGGCAAGCAACGGCGCGAGGTGGGCGGCGATGTTGTCGGGGTTGCATAGGTGGAGCAGCAGTTCGGGCACCACTTCTTTGTCGGCGATAAGGTTTGGCAACGACACGAATCTCACTTTCAGAATGTGTTCAAACAGCTTGTATGACAGTTTTGAGCCGTTTGCCCTGTAGCATACCACCTGCGGTGTGCCGATTGCTGCGGTCTCAAGAGTCGCCGTTCCCGATGTCACCAATGCGGCTTGGGAATTGGCGAGCAGCGGATAGGCAGCGTCGTAGATTATCTTCATTCCTGGAACCACCGACTCGTAGAAGCCCCTGTCGACATTAGGCGCGCCTGCCACAATGGCCTGCACGTTTGGAAACCGGCTTGCGGCTTCAGCCATTAGCGGAAGGTTGTTGCGGATTTCTCCAAGCCGCGACCCCGGTAGCAGTGCAACGGTCGGTCTGTCGTTGTCAAGCCCGTTGGCGCGGAAGAATTCCTCTTTTGACGGCATTGTCAGCATCGCCTCCGCTATCTCGTTGGCTGTTGGGTTGCCCACATAGTCCACACGGTAGTCGTGGCGTGCGAAAAATTCAGTTTCGAACGGCAGTATAGAGAAAACTTTCTTGACGTATTTCTTTATCGACTTTACGCGCCATTCCTTCCATGCCCATACTTTCGGAGAGATGTAGTAGTAGACCGGGATTCCGATATTGAACGCGTATTTAGCTATTTTCAGATTGAACGACGGGTAGTCGATGAGAATAAGTGCGTCGGGGCGGAATTCGGCAATCGCCTTCTTTGCCCGTTTCATGTTGCCGAGGATTGTTGGCAGATGGCGCAGCACCTCGGAGAACGCCATAAAAGCCATCTCCTTGTAGTGTGTTATGGGACGGCATCCCGCGGCATGCTCCATGCAGTCGCCTCCGAAGAATGCAAACGAGGCGTTGTCGTCGTTTTTGCGAATAGCTTTGATCAGGCGTCCGGCATGCAGGTCGCCCGATGCTTCGCCAGCGATAAGAAAGTATTTCATAAGCGCAAAGATAGTGAAAAATTCCTATGAGAAGGCTTGAAACGCCATTGATAGTTGGATATGAAAGCCACATAAGTTACCTTTGTAATGAAAATCGGTGATAATGGAAGACAAAGTAGTGAAAATCGACATACGGGAAGCCATATCCAGCAAGCTGCCAAAGGCATCGCGCTGGATACCAGGATTCGTTTACCGTTGGCTTGCCCGCCTGATTCGTCAGGACGAGCTCAACCGAGTGCTTTGCGAAAACCGAGGCAAGACAGGCAGTGCTTTCGCGGAAGGCGCGTTGCAGACGCTCGGCGTGAGCGTTAGTGTGATGGGCGAGGAGAATATCCCCGCTTCCGGCAGGTTTGTATTTGTGTCCAATCATCCTCTCGGCGGGCTTGACGGCATCGGTCTGATAGCGTTTCTCGGGAAGCGTTACGGCGACGACCACCTGCGTTTTCTTGTCAACGATGTGCTGATGGCAGTGAAGCCGCTCGACAACGTGTTTTTGCCAATCAACAAATACGGCAGCCAGTCGCGCGAGTCGATGCGGGCAGTCGACGCAGCCTATGCCGGCGATTTCCAGATAGGCACTTTCCCAGCCGGACTGTGTTCCCGAGAGGGAGACGACGGCCGCGTTCGCGACCTTGAATGGAAGAAATCGTTTGTCGCCAAGAGCGTGGAAACGCATCGAGACGTCATTCCTGTATATTTTAGCGGTCTTAATTCAAGATTTTTTTATAAATTTGCAAAATTCCGCAAGAAGTTGGGCATCAAGTTCAACATAGAGTTGATTCTTCTGCCCGGCGAGATGGATAAGAATCGAGGGTCGAAATTTGAAATACGTGTAGGCAAGCCTATCCCCTGGACCACCTTCACCTCCGCCCGCCGCAGTGGCGAGTGGGCAGAAATCGTGAAGGATAAAGTGTATGGTATGGCAGACGAGCAATAGAAAATGAAAGTAGACAGCATCATAGCTCCGGTTCATAAGAGCCTGTTGAAGATGGAGCTGACGGAGGCGCGTTTTCTCCGAAGCACAAATAAAGGGCACAATGAAATCTACATTGTCGATGCCCATAACTCTCCCAACGTGATGTGGGAGATAGGTCGTTTGCGCGAGATAGCGTTCCGCACGTCGGGGGGCGGCACAGGCAAGAGCGCCGATATTGATGAGTTTGACACGATGGAGGAGCCGTGCCAGCAGCTGATTGTGTGGAATCCGGAGGCAGAGGAAATCATAGGCGGCTATCGTTTCCTTCTTGGTGAGAATATGAAGATGGACAAGAACGGAGTGCCGCGGATAGCGATGTCGCACATGTTTGGCTACTCACAGGAGTTTTTGAAAGAGAAACTTCCGTACACGCTTGAGCTTGGGCGCTCGTTTGTGTCGGTGGAATACCAGTCGACCAAGGCAGGCGTCAAGGCACTCTATGCGCTCGACAACCTGTGGGACGGACTCGGCGCGCTTACGGTGGTCTATCCGAATCTGAAGTATTTTTTCGGCAAGATGACGATGTATCCAAGTTATCCTCACGAATGCCGCAACATGATCCTGTATTTTCTTGACAAATATTTTCACGACAACGACCGCCTCGTGTATCCGTTGCATCCTCTTGACGCTCGCATCGACGAAGACAAGATGCGTCACATCTTCACAGGGTCGACATTCCGCGAGGACTATAAGATTCTCAACAGCCATATCCGGAGCCATGGCATCAATATCCCGCCGCTTGTCAACTCCTATATGAATCTGTCGCCGAAGATGCTTGTGCTCGGCACGGCAATCAATGATGAGTTTGGCGACGTTGAGGAGACGGGTATCTTTTTTGCGATATCCGACATCTATGAGGACAAGAAAATGCGTCATATCCGCACGTTCTATCACCGATTCATTGAGTATCGGCAGGAACTGGTGAGAAGAATGAGAGACTATTCACGAAACAGAAAGCAATAAATAATGAATAAGAAATCAATCATTGCCACGCTTGTAGCGTTCTCGGCTATCGGAGTGGCATCGGCGGAAGCGCCATTGCAGGTTGAAGGCTCTGTGAGCGCGAATGCCGGCAGCGGCGACTTTGCGCCATATTTTATGATGGCCAACCGTGGCGGAACGCTTACGCAGCCAAAGGCGGTTGAGCTTCGCGTCAAGGCACTGAAGGATTTTGACTTGAGCGAGAGGTTCAGCTATGGTTTCGGTGCCGACCTTGTGGGAGGTTATCAGTCGAAATATACGCAGTATGACCAAGCCGTCAATACACCGGCAGTGCAGGGGCATCATCCCAATGCAATATGGTTGCAGCAGCTTTATGGAGAGGTGAAGTATCGTGGAGTGTATTTGTCGGTGGGCATGAAAGAGCGCACGTCGCCATTGATGAACGACAGCCTCGGAGTTGGCGACTACACGCAGTCGAACAACGCCCGTCCGCTTCCGCAGGTGCGTGCCGGATTTGTCGATTTTCAAAACATTCCGTTTACCAACGGATGGGTGCAGATACAGGGCGAGATAGCCTATGGCTACTACATGCATGACGATTGGTTTGAAGACCATTTCAACTACTATAGCGGCTTTATCAACACGGGCGAATATTATAACTATAAGCGGTGCTATTTCCGTACCAAGCCGTCGAAGCCGTTCTCAGTTACTGTCGGCATGCAGATGGTGACGGAATTCGGTGGCACTGCCACGTCCTATAGCTATGACAGCGGTGAGGGAAAAGTGAACGCGAAAGAGGATCGCTATGACACAACGTGGAAAGACTTTGTCAGAGCGTTTTTTGCGTCGGAGGGCGGAAGCAATCCGGGCGATGCTTCCTATCATTATGGCAACACGCTTGGCTCATGGGACTTCGTGGCTCGCTATCGTCTGAAAAACAACAGTGAGATCAAAGCGTTTTTCCAAAAGCCGTTTGAAGACGGGTCGGGCATCGGTTGGATGAACGGTTTCGACGGCATCTGGGGTTTGGAATATAAGAATGCGAAAAAGGGAATTGTCAATGGTGCGGTTCTGGAGTATGTAGACTTCACCAACCAAAGCGGACCGATGCACTGGGCTCCGCACGACCATCCCGGCACTAAATTTACTGATCAGGTGACAGGCGGCGACAGCTATTATCAGAATTTCCGTTGCAATCCTTACAGCAATTTCGGCATGTCGCAAGGCACAATGTTTATCCCGTCTACGATCTATGACCGACGGGGGGAAAACCGTATTTATGACAACCGTGTCAGAGGATTTCAAATCGGTGTGAGCGGTAATATTTACGCTCCGCTTGAGTATCGTCTTCTCGTAAACTACCGCAAGTCGTGGGGCACATATTCCAATCCACGTCTGTCGGTGGTCGACAACACATCGTTTATGCTTGAGGGAACATACCATTTCAAGCAGGTGAAAGGGCTGACGCTTAACGGACAGTTGGCGTTTGACAAGGGAGCGCTTGCCGGCGGCGACAATTTCGGAGTGTTGCTCAGTGTGAAATACAATGGATTATTTGATATTTTCAAACGATAGGAAATGAAGAAGTTGACGATAATATTTGCTTTTATGGCAATGCTTGCCATGTCGGGCTGCGTGCAGAACAACGGTCATATCGGACAGTGGTTCGGACAGTGGAAAGTGGAGCGTGTGACCATTGACGGTCAGGATGATGCGGATTACGAAGGCGGCGTGTTCTTTTGCTTTCAAGGCGCGGTGTTCGGAGTGCGGACAAGCACCGGCGGGATGTGGTACGGAAGATGGGAGGAAAACGACAAAGGCATGGCGGATGTGGTGTTCAATACCGATGAGAGTGCTGTGCCTCCGGCTTATTTGCATGTGCATCTTGATGAAAAAATGGTTTTCCGCCTTGTGTCGCACAAAGGCAGCGACAAGGTGCTCGAATATGTGGGGCCTGACGGCAAGACCTATACCTACTACCTTAAGAAATGGTAGGCGATTGGGAAATCCCGTTGAAAAGTAGTACTTTTGCAAATCAACAAGAAAACAAATAAAAAACATATATCGATGAATAATTTCGTTGAAGAACTAAAATGGCGCGGTATGGTGCACGACATGATGCCGGGCACAGAAGAGCAATTGCAGAAAGAAATGACTACTGCCTATGTCGGCATCGACCCAACGGCAGACTCTCTGCACATCGGACATTTGGTGAGCGTAATGATTTTGCGCCACTTCCAGCGTTGCGGCCACAAGCCGTTGGCGCTTATCGGCGGAGCAACAGGTATGATCGGCGACCCGTCGGGAAAGTCGGCAGAGCGCAATCTGTTGACAGAGGAAGTGCTTCGTCACAACCAGGACTGCATCAAGAAGCAGCTGTCTAAATTCTTGGATTTCGACAGCGACGCTCCCAACGCAGCCGAGTTGGTCAACAACTATGACTGGATGAAGGAATTCTCGTTCCTCGACTTCGCGCGCGAGGTGGGCAAGCATATCACAGTGAACTATATGATGGCGAAAGACAGCGTGAAGCGTCGTTTGAACGGCGAGGCCCGCGACGGACTGTCGTTCACCGAGTTTACTTATCAGCTGCTCCAGGGTTATGACTTCCTGCACCTTTACGAGACAAAAAACTGCAAACTCCAGATGGGCGGCAGCGACCAATGGGGCAACATCACCACAGGAACCGAGTTGATACGCCGCACGAACGGCGGAGATGCTTTCGCCCTCACATGTCCGCTCATCACGAAAGCCGATGGAGGCAAGTTTGGCAAGACAGAGTCGGGCAACGTATGGCTTGACCCGCGCTACACATCGCCTTACAAATTCTATCAGTTCTGGCTCAACGTCAGCGACGACGATGCCCAGCGCTACATAAAAATCTTCACATTCCTCAGCCGTGAGGAGGTAGAGGCGTTGGTTGCGGAGCATCTTCAGGCTCCTCATCTGCGTCTGCTCCAGAAGCGTTTGGCAAAAGAGGTGACAGTGATGGTTCACTCCGAGGCAGATTATGAGTCGGCGGTAGAGGCGTCAAACATCCTCTTCGGCAATGCCACAGCCGACGCTCTCCATAAACTTGACGAAGACACATTCCTCGCGGTGTTTGAGGGAGTGCCTCAGTTTGAGGTGTCGCGCGACGTGGTTGCCGGCGGAGTCAAGGCGGTTGACCTTTTTGCCGAGCATGCCAAGATTTTTGCATCTAAAGGCGAGATGCGCAAGTTGACCCAGGGTGGCGGTGTTTCGCTCAACAAGGAAAAGCTTGCGGCGTTCGACCAGGAGGTGACAACAAAAGATTTGCTTAACGACAAGTATCTGCTTGTGCAGCGAGGCAAGAAAAATTATTTCTTGATAGTTGTGAAGTAGGTAAAATGCGCATATAGACAAAACGCGACCAGAATGCCGTGATTCGGCTTGCTGGCCGCGTTTCTCTTTTTTACGAAAATCTCAACGAGTTAAAAATGTAGTTTTAATGGAGTATGTTGCTGAGCCAGTGTAAAAAAGGCGGATCGTAAAAAGGGTAAAATTTTTGCTCAGAAAAATAAACGAAAGCAAATGCCGCCTGAACAGGTTTTAGATTGTAATTAGATATAATAAATTGTTATTACGCTGATAGAGCGAGATTTATGTGTCGACGCGTCTGAAATAGAGTGGAAAATGCGCAAATGTTAAATTTAACACTTTTGATTAACACTTTATAATGATTGAGAATTGTGGCAAATGTGAAGATAAAAAAGGAAAAATCTGAAAATTTGTCAGTAAAAATAAGTTTAAAAAGCAAACTTTTAGTTCAGTATTTTGTGCTGACAAGCGGCGGAAGCCGACAAAAAACGACATATTGACCAAAACGAAATAAGTGACTGAAACTCATATCGGTTGCCACGTGCGGACTGCGGTTGAATATAGGGAATTGATTTTTAGAATGTTATACAAGCATGCTGTATAACATAAAATTAATAAACATTTCCAACCTTTAGGAAAGTAAAAAATAGTGAAAGAAAACTTGCACGGACGGAAAATCGGTTGTAACTTAGCAAAGTGCTCCAGAAAGCGATAATTTGAATATAAAAAGAGATAAATTAGCGTTTTGATTAGAAAAAAGTGATAATAAAAACGGGCAAATAGTGCCGTCTTATCTTAATTTCGCTAAGAAGATTTAACAAAGGAAGCTTTCGCTCCGGTAATAGATTGTAATTGCCGGGAAAAGGAACAGAAAAGAAATATTTATTGTGTGTTTTATATAATTGTTTAAAAGATTTATGAGACTAAAGAAATTTGTCATGATGGCTTTGATGTCATTGCTCAGTTTGTCGGCATACGCTGACGTGACTGTGACAGGCATCGTGGTAGAAGCCGGGACGAACGACCCTATCATTGGAGCCTCAGTGGTAGAAAAAGGGCGTACGTCTAATGGAGTCGCAACCGACGTAGACGGTGCGTTTACGCTGACTCTTCCTTCTTACGATTCTCGCATCGTTGTTACCTATGTAGGTATGAAGGCGAAGGAAGTGAAAGCCTCTTCCAAACCTCTCACAATCGTACTCGATTCAGATTCGCAGACATTGGACGAGGTCGTTGTAACAGGTATGTCTAAAGTGGACAAACGAATCTTTACCGGAGCAACGACTCAGATTTCAGCCGACAAGGCAAAGCTGGATGGTGTGAGCGACGTATCTCGTTCACTTGAAGGCCGTTCAGCCGGTGTGTCGGTGCAGAACGTGTCGGGAACCTTCGGTACAGCTCCAAAAATCCGCGTGCGTGGTGCGACATCAATCTATGGCGCCAGCAAGCCGTTGTGGGTAGTCGACGGAGTTGTTATGGAAGACGCAGTAGAGGTGTCAGCCGACGACCTTTCATCGGGCGACGCCGTGACATTGATTTCTTCTGCAATCGCAGGTCTTAACTCAGACGATATCGAGAGTTTCCAGATTCTTAAGGATGGTTCAGCAACTTCAATCTATGGAGCCCGCGCCATGGCAGGTGTGATTGTCGTGACGACAAAGAAAGGTAAGGCAGGCCACACACGCGTAAGCTATACAGGAGAGTTGACCACCCGCTTGAAACCTCACTATTCAGAGTTCAACATCAGCAACTCACAGGAGCAGATGGGCATCTATCGCGAGATGGAGCAGAAAGGATGGCTTGAGTTTGCCAACTTGGCAAAAGCGTCGACATCAGGTGTTTATGGTAAGATGTATCAGCTGATTGCCTCTTATGCCAACGGTAAGTTCGGAATTGAGAACACTCAGGCAGCGAGAAACGCATACTTGCGTGAGGCAGAGTTCCGCAACACCGACTGGTTTGACCTGTTGTTCAGCAACGCAGTGCTTCAAAACCACTCGTTCAGCATCGCCGGCGGTACAGACAAGGGTAACTTCTACACATCATTGTCAGTGATGAACGATCCGGGATGGACATTGTCGAGCAACGTTCGCCGTTACACATTCAATGCCAATGCATCTTATCAGATCTCTCCGACATTGAAATTCAGTGTTTTGACATCAGACTCATACCGTCAGCAGAAAGCTCCTGGAACATTGAGCTCTTCTACCGACGCCGTAAACGGAACAGTGAACCGCGATTTTGATATCAACCCGTACAGCTACGCAATCAACGCATCGCGCGCATTGGATCCAACAGAGTACTACACTCGCAACTATACAAGTTTCAATATCTTCAACGAGCTTGACAACAACTATATCGATATCAATGTGACTGACTTGAAATTCCAGGCAGAATTGAACTGGAAGCCAATCAAAGGACTTGATATCAACGCTTTGGGAGCATATCGCTACCAGAGCAGCGTTCAGCAGCACTATGTGAAGGACAACTCGAACCAAGCCAATGCTTACCGCGCAGGTATTGATCCGGAGGACGCTACAATCCGCGATTCCAACTCGTTCCTTTACACAGACCCTGACGATCCAAACGCATTGCCAGTGTCGGTAATGCCACAAGGAGGTATTTATTACAACGACACCTACACCGTGTCGCAGTATGACTTCCGTGGAACGGCAACATACAACAAGACATGGAACAACACCCACATTTTCAATGTGATGGGTGGTTTGGAAGTAAGTTCAACCGACCGTAAGTCAATCGGCTGGGAAGGCTGGGGCTTTGTCTATGACAACGGCGGTGTTCCTTCGCTCGACTACAAGCTCTTCAAGCAGCAGATTGAGGAAGGTCACACTTACTATGCAATCTCTCCTTCGTACCGCCGCAGCTTTGCAGCGTTTGCCAACGCAACATATTCATACAAAGCACGCTACGTGCTCAACGGGACAATCCGTTATGAGGGAACCAACAAGTTGGGTATGTCGCGCAACTCACGCTGGTTGCCAACGTGGAACGTGTCAGGCGCATGGAACGCACACGAGGAAGGCTTCTTCAGAGAGAAAGTTGACCCAAAAGTGCTTTCACACGCAACAGCCCGTGTGTCATACTCACTTACAGCCGACAGCGGACCATCAAGCATCTCCAACGCCACACCTATTTATACATCAGGAACAGCATGGCGTCCGTCGGCATCCGACCAAGAGCTTATGCTTGAGCTTTCGACACTTGGAAACTCAGAGCTGACTTACGAGAAGAAACACGAGTTCAACTTCGGTGTCGACCTCGGTTTCTTGAACAACCGTATCAACGCCAGCGCTGATATCTATTTCCGTAACAACTTCGACCTTATTGGTTTGACTTATACTCCGGGTGTCGGTGGTGAGTCGATGAAATATGCCAACGTAGCATCGATGAAGTCGCATGGTGCCGAGGTTACAATTTCAACCAGCAACCTTAGCCCAGAATTGAAGGATTGGAAATGGTCGACCGACTTGACATTCTCTAAGACCAAGAGTGAGATTACCGATCTCCAGTCGCGTTCGAGCAACATCTACCTTGTCAATGGCGCAGGTTACGCATTGCAGGGTTATCCAGTGCGCTCACTGTTCTCTTATCAGTTTGCTGGTTTGAACGAGCAGGGTATTCCTCAAGTAATCAACGAGTACGGGGAAGTGGCTACGTCCGATGTGAACTTCCAGAGCTTCGACGCAACCCACCTTGTATATGAAGGTCCTACCGACCCGACCATCACCGGTGGATTCGGCAACACCGTAAGTTGGAAAAACTTCCGTTTGAACGTGTTCTTGACTTACTCGTTCGGCAACAAGATCCGTTTGGATCCGGTGTTCAAACACAGCTACGACGACATGCAGGCATTGCCACGCGAGTTTAAGAACCGTTGGGTGACTCCGGGCGATGAGATGTACACAACCATCCCTGCAATTGCAACTTACCGTCAGTATGTCGCTGACTCACAATTGTCGCGGGCATACAATGCTTACAACTATTCAACAGAGCGTATCGCCGACGGCGGATTCGTCCGTTTGAAGGAAATCTCGTTGACTTACGACCTTCCGGAATCGTTCTTGAAGAAGATTCGTTTCTCCTCGGCATCGGTTAAGGTGCAGGCCACCAACCTCTGTCTGCTTTACGCCGACAAGAAGTTGAACGGTCAGGATCCGGAATTCTTCAACACAGGTGGTGTGGCAACTCCTAACCCGAAGCAGTTCACATTCACTCTTCGTTTCAGCTTGTAGGATTGTAAAACAAATTAATAGACAACAGAATTATGAAATTGCAAAAATTATTATATATAGGTGTTGCTGGATTGGTATCACTCACATCGTGCAGCGATTTTCTTGATCATCTGCCCGACAACCGTATCGATCCGCAGAATCCGAAGCAATTGCAGTTGATGCTCGGAGACGGGTATGTGAATTACGACTACGCAACAATGTGCGAGTTGAGTTCGGACAACATGGTCGACAACCACGCTCCAGATGCGAATGGTGTGACTTATGAAGCTACAGGCTCAAATGACCCTATTCTCGACCAGTTCTTCGCATGGGAAGACGCCAACATGTCGAGCAAGCAGGATTCTCCGACAGCTGTATGGCAGGGATGCTATCATGCAATCGCCGTAGCCAACCACGCGTTGAAGAAAGTAGAGGAGTTCAAGGCTGCCGGCAAGTTTACAACAGGTGAGGACGCCGACCGATTGAATGCCGCCTATGGCGAGGCATTGCTCGTCCGCGCTTACCATCACTTCATTCTTGTCAACTTGTTCTCAAAGCAGTATGGCAAAACCAGCGCAACAGACCAGGGTATTCCTTACTCGACAGAGCCTGAAGACAAGGTGCAGGTTGCTTACGAGCGCGGTACCGTAGCTCAGGTTTATGACAAAATTGAGGCAGACCTTATTGAAGGTTTGAAATACGTAAGCGACCAGTACTATTCAGTGCTCCGCTACCACTTCAACACAACGGCAGCCAACGCATTCGCAGCGCGCTTCTATCTTTTCAAGCGTGACTATGTGAAGGCAGAGCAGTATGCAACAGCCGCTCTCGGTGCGAGTCCAGCTGAAAAGATGCGTAAGGACTATTGGTCAACATCGTTCACATCGTTGAACTCCGACGCTACAACATTCTACTCATCGTCGTCGTCGTCCAACTTCTTGTTGATTCCGACCAACTCAATCGCATTTATCTCAATGTGTAACAACTACTACGCTGCCGGTGCACGCTATGCATGCAACCGCGGTGCGGCAACCTCCACCCTTTATGGTTATGGACCATGCTGGGACACCAACTTCCTGCCTACAATGGCTCAGCACCTTTACGTGAACAGCAAGCAGGAGTATGGCATGTGGCCGTCATGGATGTATATGTTGTTTGAGTATACCGACAAGGTAGCCGGCATTGGTTATCCTAAGCGTATCCGCGCAGAGTTTACCGGCGAGGAGACATTGTTGACACGTGCCGAGGCTCGCATCTTCATGGGTAAGATCGATGAAGCAGTCAGCGACTTGAACATTTGGGCACAGTCGCACGACACAGATGCCTCACACCCGTTGTCGCAGCTGACTTCTAAAGTCATCAAAAACTGGTACAACAAGAAGAATGCTACAAGCGATGGTCGGGATCCACGCCAGTACATCCTTCAGGATCTCAATATCGAGCAAGTGTGCGAACCGGCACCGGGCAACACGTCGTATACGCTTGACGACAACAAGTTGCCTTATCTCTGGTGTGTGCTTCACTTCCGTCGCATCGACCAGGTGTTTACAGGAACCCGTTGGTTCGACATCAAGCGTTTCGGCATCGAGATTACTCACCAGATTGGCCGTACACGTACAGAAGTGTTGAAGCTTGACGACGACCGTCGCGCCTTCCAGATTCCAACCGAGGCAATCCAGGCGGGTCTGACCCCGACACCGCGTGCGGTAAAGGGCACAACTGAGTCGGCAATGACGAAGGCAAATCTTAACTTGTCAATTGTAAGATAAACATAATCAATTAAATTATCAGACAATCATGAATTTCAAAAAATATATTTATATAGCAGCTGTTGCTCTCGGAATGGGTGTGACGTTTGCGGCATGCTCCGACGATGATCTCGATCCGAACAGCATCTTCGACGACAGCGAAGGTCAGCTTGACCCTACATCGCCGACTTATCAGCTCGACAAGTTCTGCGACGACAGCCTCCGCGTGCCTTACAACTGCGCGTTGACTTACCGCATGAAGGACGTGATGACCGACAAGAGCTACAACTTGGTTCCAGCCAAGTATGAGAACTCGGTTGATTTGGCAGTGCTTTGCAAGTACTATTGGTTCGACGTGTACTACAACGTTGTTCCGGATAAGGACTTCTTGAAGAAATACGGACCCCGCATTCTTCACTTCATCGGTTCGTCGGCAGTCAACCCCGCCAACAGCACAGAGGTACTCGGTTTGGCAGAGAGCGGAATCAAGATTTCTCTCTACAAACTTAATGCGATGAACTTGAACAGCATCAAGGATCTCAACGACCGTTATTTCCACACAATGCACCACGAGTTCGCCCACGTGCTTCACCAGACCAAGACCTATCCAAAGGAATTCGACCAATTGTCAAACGGTCACTATGACGTTCTTGGATGGCAGGACCGCAATGCAGCTGAAGTTGCTTCGCTCGGCTTCACCACACCTTATGCAAGCAGCCAGCCACGTGAGGACTTTGCAGAGACCATCTCAAACTACATCACAATGACTGATGCTGAATGGGCGGCTCTTGAGAAACTGGCGGCATCCAACTATCAGGGCAAGGACGACGGCGTAGACGGTTTGGCAATTTTGACACAAAAGGTGGAAATTGCCCGCAACTGGCTCCGTGACTCATGGGGAACCGACCTCGACAAGCTCCGCAATGAGGTTCAGACTCGCCAGAACGCTTACAGCATCGACTTGTTGAAAGAGTTGAGAAAGCAGGTTTACGACATTCCAGTTCCTGGAAAATAAGGAAAAAACAGGTGTAACCAATAAAAACAATGCAAAGAATTATGAAAAAAACAATTGCTATATTATTAAGCGTTTCCTGCCTGTTTGGTCTTAACTCGTGCTTCAAGACCGAGGAAGATATCTTTGACCAGTCTCCGGCGCAGCGCTTGAACAAGTTGACAAGCGACTACCGCGAGGTGCTCTCTGGCTCAGAGAACGGCTGGGTGCTTCAATATTTCGCATCGGAAACCGAGCAAGGCTATCCGTTTGTGATGAAGTTTGACAAAAGCGGTAAGGTGACAATCGCCGGCAACAACAGCGTGTCGACCGGTGGTGTATATAAAGAGGAATCATCGACTTACGATTTCGTACAGGATATGTCGGTTGTGTTGACTTTCGACACATACAATGAAATCTTCCACGAATTCTCTTCTCCACAAACCGACGGTGTGGGCCACGGCGGCGACTATGAGTTCCAAATGAAGGGCATGAGCGCCGACAAGGACACCATATACGTTATGGGTAAGAAATCGGGCATCGACATGCGCCTCGTGCGCTTCCCGATGGGAGCACAATATACCGACGCCGCTGGCGCGACAGAGACTGTCGACAGCTGGGCTGACTATTTCAAGGCTATCGAAGCTAACACAGCGCGCTTGTTCAACAACAAGATTTCAGGCTATACGCTCTCTTCAGGCGATGAGACGTTTGACGTTGACGGTCTCGGCGTGGGAGTCATGGCGCTTACTCCGGTAGGCTTGTCGGAAATCGAGGCGGCATCCCGCACTTACTATCGCGGTATCATAGTAAATCTTGACAACACTATCCGCTTGTCGTCGCCATTCAAGGGCGAGAATGGTAAGTTCAGCGTTCAGGATTTGGCAATCGATGCGGCAAACACCAAGATGACGTCGCCTGACGGCACAGTGACGCTCAACGCGCCTACTGTAGAGCAGCTCTTCAAGATGGCAGGTGCAAGCTGGATGATTGACCCAGAGACAATGACCGCAAAGACAAAAACGCTCTACGATGCGGCTGTTGAAGGCGCTGCAACCAAGAAGCGTACAGTGGAGTTCGGTTATCAGTATGACTCAAAGACTGGAAAAATCTGTATGGTAGTCAAATTGCTTCAGGCTGGCACAACCAAGGCATCTGTGGCATTGTTCTATCTCGACGCTACAGTGGCAAGCGACGGAACATTGACATATACGGCCGATGGCTCGGGCGACCGCAATGCGCAGTCGTACAGCAAGAATGTGCCAGGACTGCTTGATTTTGTCAAAGGTATGGCTGGAAGCTACGGCGTTACAGCAGAGACTCCGTTCTCTCCGGCGCAGATGAAGTTCGTGAATAAAGCTGACGGCAACGACACGTTTACAGCAAAATTGAACTAAGAAAGTCAAAATCCAAATCTAAACAGTTTCCGGCTGCGGTTTCGCAGTCGGAAACTTTGTTTTTGGGGGACAGAGCGTTGGCTTCTGTGGGTGTTTATACAACCGCTCTTCGGCGGTAGTTGCGAATGCGTCGATGTCACGGGGTAGGCCAGCCAACCCCGTGCTAACGTATAAAACCGCTCTTCGGCGGTTTATATTCGGCGATGGCGATAGCAATCAGAAGGCGAAGGCAACCGCCGAAGGGCGGTTGTATAATCATAGCCCCAGGTTGGCTTGCCTACCTGGGGTCGGTCGAGGAATAATAATCTACCGCCGAAGAGCGGTTGTATAAAATAAGGATTATAATTTCGGCGGTAGATGTGTGTGCATCGGTGTCACGTGGTAGGCAAGCCAACCCCGTGCTAACGTATATAACCGCACTTCGGCGGTTTTTGGGGGGGGCGATGGTGATGGCAATCAGAAGGCGAAGGCAACCGCCGAATGGCGGTTGTATAATCATAGCCCCAGGTTGGCTTGCCTACCTGGGGTCAGTCGAGGAATAATAATCTACCGCCGAAGAGCGGTTGTATAAAATGAGGAATATAATAATTTGCAAACAGGCGATTCGTCACTGGGTGTTGACATATACAACCGCACTTCGGCGGTAGTGGCGTGTGCTCATGGCATCACGGGGTAGGCAAGCCAACCCCGTGCTAACATAT
>ERZ1673744.170-NODE-170-length-99714-cov-7.974543_pt1 | contig 99714 bp, 100 predicted proteins | sample MGYA00580207_ERZ1673744 | MGnify/ENA primary metagenome ERZ1673744 (study PRJEB41218, sample SAMN15661751) | gut metagenome | host: Homo sapiens | place: Canada: London | collected 2015-08-20/2019-03-30 | study: EMG produced TPA metagenomics assembly of... | reverse complement strand
CTGCCTCTGCTATTTCATCATTTGGTGCATCGTGGCTTTCATCCATATACATTTTATCTATATTTCTACCATCTTTGTTTTGAGTCTTACTTGACATTTTAAAAATAGTAATGTTCTTTTTTGTATTACATATAGCAGACATATTTCTGTGTGTAATTCTTGAATGTGGATCTATTCTTTTTCTCATATTATCTATTTCATTCCATAAAAGACTGGCCTGTTTGTCATCATTAGATGCACAAACAATGTCCATCCCACCTTCTCCAATTCGCAAATCAGTGTGAGCATCTGCTGCCATTAATGTTGTTTTGCCGTTTTTTCTTGCAATTAGTAAAATTACATTTTGAAATCTTCTTGCCCACCTATTTAATTCTTCATCGAAAAACTTAAAAGAATAAACAACTTCTATAAATGCCTTCTCCCAAAGCAATAATTGCATTGGAACATTATAGAATGGCTTTTTACTTTGTAAACACAAATTTTCCATAAATTCTATTCTTAAATGGCTTTCACTTGTATCATATCTGTATTGGGGATTATCTAAATCTTTAATTAATTTTTGTAATTCTGTTTTTAATTCTAATCCAACTATTATATTTCCTTTTTGTATTTCTTCATAATATTGCTTTAAATAATTAACCTCCAAATTTCTGTCGCTCCTCTAGAAATTTTTGAACTGGATCATCTTCTATTTCATGTCCATTTATCATAGAATACACCATTCTTATTGCATTCATATAACTTTGTGAACATTCCTTATATAATCTTGAAGCTTTAGTTGTTCTTTGTTGAGTTGGATTTTTAGGATTTACTTGTATAAATGGCAATTTTTTTAATTCTTCCATTCTTTCTTCCAAAAAGGCTATATTGTCTAACATTGGATTTATTAATTGTTTCTTGTTATCCTCTATATCTTTAAAAATTTCATCTAAATTTTCCCTTCTTGTCAAATATAATCCCTTCTTTCTGTATCTATTTTTTTCAATTCAAAAAAAATGAAAATTTTGCTTTGTGTGAAAAAGAGGTTCCCCTTACAGTCCCCACCATAAAAATATGAATCTGCCTTGGCGGGGGGCTATTCTTGAAAACTCTCAAACCATTCATTTATATATTTTTCCCAATTTTCATCTTTTGCTCTACTTAAACATATTTCTTTATCACAATCAATATATATAAGCTCTGCACCTAGTTTATCAGCAAGTCTTTGTCTTTCCATCTTCAATGGATAAGTTCCTACAATAAAAGCATTCTGCCAATTTCCTAATCTCATTTTTACTTGATCTATTAAACAATTTCTTGTTTCAAAAATGTTTTGTTGTAGCTTTCTTGGTTTATTGTACTTGTCGCAAAAACTTATGCATTCCCATATTTTATCTATATCTATTATTAAATCATCTGCTGTTCCCATGCTTTCAACCCATGTTGATTTACCTGCACATGGCGAACCATAAACTATATATACTTTTTTAGGTAATTCATATCCAAATCTATGATGCACTGCATTATGACATTTAAAATGTATAAGCATTATATTGTCAGGATTAAGACTTATATTATAATCATTTACATTACTATTATTTAATGGTATTTTATGATGTCCTATACAGTCATAAGCTTTTACTATTTCCTCTCCGCAATATTCACAAAGTAATTTACCACTTTCATTTACTCTTTCTAACTTTAATGTTTGTAACAGGTTCTTCCATTCTTTTGATTTATATAAATCATGAGCATTCTCAAACATATTTTTCATTCCTTTACCATAAATCATTTTCAGCTTGTTTTTCTTTTAATTCTAATTCACGTTTACTAAATCCTAGCTTTATCATATTTTCCCTACTTTTTCTTTTAGCTTCTGTAACTCTTGTAAGTCCATCTTCTATTCTTTGTATTTTATCAAGAGTTGCTTCCGCTTCTGTTGTAGTTTCTATATTTCCTTGACTATTGTTTTTCTTTTTTATACTTCCTATTGTCATATCTCTTTCGGATTGTTCTAATGTCATTATTCTTCGCATCATTCTTAACTCTCTAATTGTCAATAGTTTATATTCTTCTATATATTCATTTAACAATAAACTATCTGTATTTTCTACTTTTATTTTCTTAAATATGCTTTTTTCTTCGTCTGTTAATACATTTTGAAATATACTTTCGTATTCCCCTGTTGTAACCGCATTCTTATTTCCAATTGGTGGTTGTCCACCTTTGTTATTTTTTGCATTTTTATTGCCTTTTAGAACTTGGCTTTTATCTCTTGTTAGATTATATTTTCGTATAATCTTTTTTAAATCAGGTAATGTAATGTTGTATTTTTTAAATATGTCTTTATATCGCATTCCTTGTAAATAATCATTTTTTATATTTTCTTCTTTTCTCTGGGTCAATACAACTCACCCACCTCCATTACTTTTTTTCAAATTCTGCTTTTTGTCCTGTTAGTTTTTCCCATCTTCTAATAATAACATCACAATATTTTGGATCTAATTCCATCGTATAACATTTCCTATTGGTTTGTTCTGCTGCTATCAATGTCGAACCGCTTCCACCAAACAAATCTAGTATTAATTCATTTTCCTTACTAGAATTTTTTATAAGATATGCTAATAAATCAATAGGTTTCATTGTTGGATGTTCTTCATTCTTTATTGGTTTATCAAATTCTAATACTGTAGTTTGATTTCTACTATCAGTAAAATAATGTGCTTTTCCTTCTTTCCAACCATATAAAATAGGTTCATGTCTCCATTGATAATCTTGCCTTCCCATTACAAATTTGTTTTTAACCCAAACTAAACATTCAGCTAATTTAAATCCTACAGTTTTAAATGCATTTCTAAAATTCATTCCTTCTGTATCGGCATGAAAAACATATATACTTCCTCCACATTTAATAGAATCATACATATTTCTAAAAGCATCTATCAAAAAATTATAAAATAGAGTATCTTCCATATTATCATTTTTTATTGTCAGTTTTTCCTTTGTTCCACCCTCATAATTAACATTATATGGTGGATCTGTTAAAATCATATCTGCCTCTTTGCTCTTCATTAATTGTAGTACCGCTTCTTTTTGTGTACTATCTCCACACATTAGTCTATGCTTACCTAATATCCAAATATCTCCTAATTTTGAAATTGGTTGTTCTATTTCTTTTAGTTCTTCTTCTAAATCAAACTCATCTTCTTTTGAACCAGTTATATCTTTTAATATATCGTCTACTTCATCAAATGAAAAACCCGTATTTTCCATATTAAAGTCTTCTTTTTTTAATTCTGCCATCAATTCTTCAAGTTTCAATTTATCCCATTCACCCGATACATTTTCATTATTAAGAGTAATATTGCAACCTTTTTCTTTATTTTTATCATAATCTACAACTACACATTCTATTTCCGTGTAGCCTAAATCCTCTAGTATTTTTAATCTTTGATGACCACCGATTATTGTCATATCTTTATTTACAACAAGTGGTATTACACATCCATACTCCGTTATACTTTTTTTAATTTTTTGATATTCTTCGTCTTCCGGCTTTAGATCTTTTCTTGGATTGTACTTTGCTGGTTTTAATTCTGTTATTTTTATTTTTTGTATATTCATTTTGATACTCCTTAAAACATCTTGTTTCAAATTTACAAGTTTTACACTCTCTTAACATACATCTACCCAAATTCATAGGCACATACCTCTTTTGTAATTATTGGTTGCGGACATAGGATTCGAACCTCGTCTATGGGATATGACCCCATTATGCTTCCTTTGCACCATCTCCGCAATATAAAAAATAGTCACCGACAAATATATCGGCGACCTCATTACAAAGGAGAAACAAATAGATATTCATATTTTTCTCGATTATAATTATAACATAGCATTTTTTATAAAAATATATAAAAAATATATAAATTTTATATAATTTTTCTAAACTTTTTTACTTTTATTATATTCATGTTGCATTTCCTTTATAGATTTTTCTATTGTTTTATGTATTGCAACATAACCTCTGTCTTTTTTTGTTGCTATTTCCTCTATACTTATTTTCTGATAAAATCTCATATCAATAATATCCTGATTATATTTTTTTAATGTTTTAACTAAATCCTCTACAATTTTAATTTTATTTTGTAATTCATCCTTATATCTTTGTTTTTCTTCAATTTTTTCTTGTGCATTTATTATTGCCTCTTCTAATTGTGATTTTGTATAACCTTTTGCTTTTGGTAAACCATCCATATTCGCACTTTTTAAATCGTAAATCTCCGCTTGTATTTCTTGTATTTCACTACTTGTAATACTTATTCTTAATTTATATACATTATAATTTTCTAATACCTCTTGAACATTCATCTTTTGTTCCTCCTATTCTAAAAAAAATATAAATTTCATTTTAATTTCAGCCATTTGATACCTCCAATTTTTCTATTGTGTTTATTTTCATTTTTTTATTATACACAGTAAATTTTCTTGTTTCGTTCTTACAGCTGTCTATGTTTATTGTTTTTTATGTTTTATTGTTTTTCATACAAATTCTTGACTATATTGTAATATCTCAAATATGTATATTTTTCTTTATTTCATTGAACAATCTTATTTATTTCATTTCGTTGTACTCCTTCACTTTGCAAAAGTTTAATGAATTTCTTTTTGCTTATTTTTTTATCCAAAATAGTATATATAAAATTATTAACAGCTTTCTTTGTATTATCAAATATATCTGCACTTATTTCTGCTATTGTATTAGCAATTTGTTCAAATACTTCCACTACTGGTTTCATAATGTCATCAATAAGTTTTTTTATTTTCTTTTCCGCTTCTATATATTCCTCTTCTAATAGTCCTACTTTTAAATTATCTCCATCACAAATAATTTTAGAAAAATATCCACTTTTGTTTAAGCATTGAACTTGTCCAATTGTAATATTTTTATAACTAATCTCCTTCATTACTATCTCCTCTTAAATTTATTTGTAATTGAACTTCCTTTAACATTTTTTCTTGTGCTAAATTATAAAATTGTTTTTTTATTTCAAATCCATAACAATTTCTATTCATTTCTGCACAAGCCCTCAATGTACTTCCACTTCCAGCAACAGGATCTATAACCACATCTCCTTCATCTGTAAATATTTCTATTATTCTTTTTAATAATCCAACTGGTTTTTGTGTTGGATGTATTTTAGGATATTGTTTTGAATTATCCCTCTTCCATTCAAACCAGTTAAATATCATGTGTTTTTTTCCATCTACTCCAATATTATTAAATTTTGGTAGTTTATCTCTATATAATACAACTGCATATTCTGTTGCTCCAACAACCTTCATATTTGCTTTTAATACTTGAGCAGAATAATTTTTTATAAATACTAATGGATAACTTTTTAATAATCCATGTTTTTTCCCCTCATCAATAACACTTTGTATTTGTTCAAATGCACAGAACACAACCATTGCAGGTGCTTGTCCTTTTTCTTTTGGTTCTTTTTTTAAATATCTTGTGCAAAAGTCAAAAAAGTTATTTATTTTAAAATCTTTATCTGTATCAAAAAATGTTTTATTTGCTTTATCACTTTCTCCGTTTTTATTATCTCCACCAACATACCACATTGGATTACTTGCATAAGCATTATTTCCTAGATTATATGGTATATCAGCAATTATAAGTTGTGCATGTGGTATTCCGTATCTTTTTGCATTTTCAAAATGATCATTATACAATTCAATCTTTAGTCCCATTTTAATCCCTCTTCTTTCTTATGTTTATTTTTTTCTTTTAAAAAATTCTTTCCAAAAAGATGACATTTTCTCTATTTCTTCCTGTAATAATTCTACTATTGGCTCTCCTATTTCCATAGCCCATCCGATTATGTTTGCTACTATCCAAAAAATAAAGTATATTGGGCTTAATAAAATAACTAATAATTTAAATAATATTTCCTTCATTTTTTTCCTCCATATTAACTATTTTTTATGACATTTATAAAATCAATTCCATATTTTTTTGCTATTAAATATGAAGTATATCCATCCTTTAAATTATTGTCTTTATCTACAATTATTTGTGTTTCAAAATTTTGATTTTTCTTAAAATATTCTATTCTTTCTTTCATTTTTTCAATTCTTGGTTTTTGAAATTCTTTAGGTATTCTTATATCATTGATTCTCATTATTTTTACTTTATTTAATTTTTTTAAATCATCTGTTAATTCATTTATAATACCAAATTGCAAATTTATTAACTTGTCCGCTTCATATATAATTTTGTCTTTTTCTTGGATTAACTTATTATCAAAATATTCTATTAATGCAATATTTCCCCATAAAATTGCACATACTATACATGTAAGATTTTTAGAAATTATGGAAATAACAACTTCATATACTATCATTATTAAGCAAAACAATATAGTTGCATTTCTCCATTTATCACTTTTTACTTTTTCATTATAAAATTTCTCTTCCAATTTATTCTCTTTTTTTATTTTTTCATTGCTACATCTATAATTTCCATCCATGGTTCTTACTATATTGCATAAATCATTTTCGTTATATCTGTTTGCACATTTGCTGCATACTTTCTTAATATATTCTTTATCATTCATTTTATTTTCTCCCTTCTATTAGCTCTTGTAATTCTAATATTCTTTCATCGATTGCTTTTATTCTGTCAACATCAGAAAACCTATTACAACTTAGTAACATTTTCTTATATTTTTCTTTTCTTCTTCACTCATTGGTTATCCTCCACTTTCTCGACTAATCCCGCTTGAATTAGGTCGTATATTTTATCTAAAATTTTCGTTTCGTCTCTACATTCTGGATAAGTACAATAATCTATTTCTCTTTTTTTATTAATAAAAAATTCAACATTGTAATCTTCTATTCTATCGTTTTTTATTTCATCTTTATTAAATTCAGATACACAACAATAAACATTTTTATATAAAGTTTTTTCTTCATCCATTATGTTTAGTTTTAATAAATACTTTTCCAATTCTTTTAAGTCTACTCCGTCTTTTATTTTTAACATTACTTATTCCTCCTTAATTTAAAATTTCATAGCTTTATCAACCACAGGACCTTTTTTATTTTTAGTAATAATTAGATTTTTTATTGCCTTTCTTTTCTCTATATATTCTGGCAAATATTTATTCATATTTATTAGTTCTTTTTTATTTTTGTTACCACAACACCAGCAACTTACTCTTTTTAAAATATCATATAATCTAATATCGTTTTCTTCCCAATAAAAACCTCTTTCATAACAATATTTTAAACAATTTTCTTCAGTCATTCCGCCAATCTACAAGTGGCAATAATTTATGTTCATTTCTTTCTTTTTTTATTCTTTTAGTCTCATCTGATGCAATGCCTATATATTCTTTATAATCTTGTCCATATTGTGATTTTAAATATTTAGATATAGTATTATTTTTTTCTGATGTCCCCCACCTACATATTCCACCACATATTCCATATCCATATTGAATTGTACCATCTCTTTTATGTACTCTTTTTTCTAACATCTTATATAAAAAATCTTCTTTTGGTTTTAATTCTGTGTATTTTATTCTTTTTTTTTCTAATAAATCTTTTACTATATTTCTTGTATCATATATTGCTTGGAATTCCATTCCAGTATCATAAAATATAACTTCATCTATTTTATATTGTTTTTCTATTAGCAATAATAACATTGCTAAACTGTCTTTTCCAAAACTTACACTTGCTATATATTTCATTCTTCATCATCCTTTGCTACTTGCAATATACACATTATTGCCATACCTATAAAATCTCCTATAAATAATCCTATTAAAAATTTAATCATTCGCTTTCCTCTTTCTTTTTCATTTTACTAATTTTTAAATCTTCTAACACTCGTGTTTTATATATTCTAGTTTCCCAGTTATCTTTTAAATTTCTTATATTTTTTAATAATTGTGCAATATCACCTGTAATTAATTTATTGTTATATTTATCTGCAAAGCCTTTTAATGTTGATATAAATTCGAGCTTATCTTTTATTACTCTTCTTTCCTGTCTAACATTTCTCAACCTTACTGCAACTTTTGAAAGTTCAAATGCATTTAACTTACTTAACTCTATCTCATGTAATAGATCATCTTGTTCTAATTCTTTAATTCTTAATTCATTTTTCAAATCTGAATTTGTTCTTTCAATATATGTAAAAAAATAATTCATTTCTTTTGCAAATTCTTCAACTTCATCTATATTATCTATTTTCATTTTTTGCCTCTTCCTCTCTTGTAATTCTTATCCTTAATGTTCTTTTTATAAAATCTTTACAAGCCTCTTGCTGTGAGTTTTCTATTTTATTACAAAAAGGATATTTTCCACATTTTATACACTTCATGTTTATTCTCCTAATATTCCTCAATTTTTACATAAATTCTTGGTGTTCTACTATATTTCTTTTCAATTTCTAATTTTGTAACTTGTGTATCATCTTTAAAAGCAAATTTATTCATAGCATCCAATACTATTTTTACAATATTATCTGCATCAGGCTTTTTAGTTGGACTTATAATATTGGCTAACATTTCCGCTTCTTTCTTTTTACTTGTACTCTTTGGAATTCCAAAATAAGCTATTATTGTAACTTTTACTCTAGATTCTATTGTTGTAAAATTAGGATATTCTCTAATAAACCATTGTCTTAAAAAATATTCATAATTTTTTGTATTAGTTGGTGTATATGCTCTTCCTGTTCTTGTATTCATTCGCGGTCTTGCTTTTCCAACTACATCTCCTAGCATTTCAAATTCATACATCATTGGTATCACCTCTCTACTTCTTTAAGCAATTACTATATCATCTATTTCACAAATATAGCTTTCGCCATTTTCTTCTTGTATTCTTACTTTTATAGTTATAGTATCTGTTTGATCTAAACCAGTCCATATATTTAAAATCTTTCCTTTATGTTTTCCATCATGTGTAGTAACTATATCTCCAATTCTAATTTTTCTCATATTCTTACTCCTTTGGCATTTCGTATAATAAAATACCTTCCATCATTAATTTTATTCGTGTTCTTTCATCTTCTACCTTATATTGTTCAGTAAGCACATAAGTCTTTACTATCTCCTGTAATACTTCTTTTGCTCTTTTTTCTGTTACATACTTTGCAACAGTATATCTTTCTGCATTTACAGTATCTATTGCTATCATGTTCCTTTTATTATCTTCTAAATTTACGATTAATCTTATCGCAGTTATATTTTCGAAATTTATAATTCCATCTTTATCTTGACTAACTATTAACATTTTTACCTCCATACTTTTCTGTATCATTTCCATAAGAATTTCTTGTTTTTTCAATCCATTCTTCCATCGCTTTTTCAACATCATTTCGATTAGCATTAGAAACATACATCATTTGAGCTGTATTTGGTGCAGCACTAAATTCAAATGCTAATACTACAAAGCCAAATCCGTTTGGCAATTCATCTTTCACTTTTTGAGCTATTATTTGCATTTTTCTTTTTGCAATTTCCTCTAATTCTTCTTTTACCATTTATTTTCCCTCCAATTCTTTTAATACTGGATTTATACATTTATTGCATAATACTATTTTTACTTCTCCTCTTTTTGTCAATGAATGTGGTAATACAACAATTCCTCCTGTCATTTCAAGTCTCTTTTTTAAGATTTTTATTTCATTTCCACAATAATCGCATATATAATAATCATAGTCCTTTTCATCTTTATACTTTATTAGATGTCTGCCTTCTGTTGGCTTTGGCTTTAATTTGGTATATAGAGGGACTTTTTCTCTGTAACATAATTTTTCAAAATTCATCATGTTTTCCTCCTATTTTCCATTTCATCATGCAAACAAACCATAAAGTAATCTATAATTTCCTTTATTTTGTAATTTTCTTTTTCTGTTATATATTTTTTAGTTTTATAATATTTCAATATGAACTTGTCCCTTGTAAGTAAATTCAAATAAATTTTATGTGGACTTAAATATATTTCTTTTATTGCCCAAAACATTATTTTTTCGTCCAGCACTCTTTCCTCCGGCATAAGCTCATAAATTCTACTATCTTTTACATACATCTCTAATTTAGAATAAATTAAAATCAAATTATTTCTATCATTTTCTGTTAAGCCAATTTTTTCTCCATTGCCCCTTTTATAGATATAATTAAATAATAAGTTTAGTTTAGTTATAATGTATTCGTCTGCCTGTTCGTTCGCTTGTTCACTCGCTTGTTCATCTGCTTGTTCGTTCGCTTGTTCAAATTGTATCATTTCATCATTGTATAATTTATTTATTGTATATGTAGATGCAACATTTTGATTTGTTCCTTTTTTATAAAATATATATTGATTGTTAATAAGTTCATTTCGTGCTCTTTGTAAAGCAGATATATTTAATCCCTTTACTTTGCTCATTAGAATAGTATTTGTAACCTTAAACTCATAAAGCCAATCCGTCTTACTTGCTATCTGCAATAATACTAAATATATTGAAATGGCATTTGCAGAGAGTGGCTTGAAGTCTAATATTGAATAAAATTCAGAGAGCTGTTTTTGAATATCTATTTTGTTTTTCATATTCACATACTACACACTCCTTCCTTTGTAAATTTATAATTCTTTTGCTGTTTTTAATTTAATTCTTCTTGCTCTTTCTAACATTCTGTGATAAAATAAAAACAGAAAGTATTTATCTAAATATTTTTTATGAATCATCTATTTTTCAGTTTGGTTGCTGATAGATGGTTCTTTTTTATTTATATTGTCATTACATATAAATAATATTTCTTGTAAAATTTCTCTCAATTCCGATTCGTTATGAAACTCATCTATATCAGAAATAAGATCTTTTATTTTTTGATATCCCATATTTTCTCCTTTCATTCTAAATATTAAATTTTTTATTTTATTTAATGTTGATTTCATTTCTTTATGTTTCTTTTTATGTTCTGATAAATCAATACATTCATTTAGTAATTCTTGATAATATTTAAGCATTGCAATTTCTCCTTTTATATTTTTTCAAAAAGTATTCTCCTTATTATTTCCACTGCCTGTCTCCTAGTAACATCTTCATTTTCTTTTAAATATCCACATGCATAAGCAATTTGGTTATTAGTCCCTTTGATTTGATATTTTTCAAAATCTTCTTTCATCATTTTCAGTATTTCTTCCATTTTTACCTCTTCGTATTATTAGATTTCTGATTTTTATTTTCTTCACTTTCTTCCAAAATTGCTTCTAAAACTAATATACTTACTAATCCTATTATTGGAATTAAATACTCTCCTCCATAAGCTTTGTATCCTCTTATTGCTGTTGCATAAGCAATTGCTTTTACTGTCAATATTATTGTTGCTATTATTACTAATAGTTCTATTATTCTTACTATAAATTTCTTTTTATTAACTATTTTCATTTTTTTATTTTCCTCCTATCAATACTTCTTTTAATAATTCTAATTTTGTTTCTGCTTTTATTCTTCGTTCTTTTTCTTGTTCATAAAGTTCTATACTAACCGCATTTCCCCCAATTTTTATTTTATAATGGCCTCCATCAGTTTTTTCATATTCATATTTTCCACTGCTTAATAATTGAAAAGCTACTTCTTTTCCAATTTTCTTTCTCCTCATAAATTCTTGAAGAGATATCCATTCTTCATTGTTTGGCATTTTAACTTTCCTCCTTTAATTTTGTGTGTCGTTCCGCATTTTTTATTTTTTTCATATTTCTTCCTCTTTCTGTTAAGTTTTTCCTAACTTTCAACTTAAAAAAATTTCTCTTAATTCATCTGCTGTTAAATTTAATTCTTTATCTATCTTCCTTATATCATCTTGAGAAAATTTAACCTTTCCACTTGCTTTTTGACTAAATGTTGAGCTTGATATGTTTATATTCTCTGCTAGTTCCTTCATAGTCAATCCTCTTTCTGCAATTTTCGCTTTCAATTTATTTGTATTTGTCATTATATGTCCTCCTTCCTGTTAAGTTTTTCCTAACTGGAATTATATTACCAAATCTATTTTTTATTGTCAATACTTTTTTCAAAAAAAATTTGCTTTTTCCTAATTTTTTTTGAAGTTTTTTAAAAAAGTTTGACTTTTCTTAATTTTTAAAGTATAATCATTTTATTGAGAGGTGATAACAAATGAGTAATTTAATAGATACTTTTGCACATAGACTAAAATATGCAATAAAAATTAGGGATGTTAGACCTGTAGATATTTCAAAAGTAACAGGTATTTCAAAAACTAATTTAAGTTGCTATATGTCTGGAAAATATGAAGCAAAACAAGATGGTGTTGAAATATTAGCAAAAGTTCTTGATGTCAACCCTGTTTGGCTTATGGGATATGATGTTCCTATTGATAGAAATTATGAAAAAGATAAGATTATCGAAATAAATGTTATAAATCTACACACAAATGAGATTATTGAGAAAATTCCATTTGTATATAGAACAGATATTGCCGAAGATGATCCAAAAAACTTTTTTGCAATACAAGCATCTGATAATTCTATGGCTCCACTTCTTGATATTGGAGATATAGCTATAATTAAGAAATATAAAGAATTTTTAAATAAAAAAACTTATCTTTTAAAAATAAAAGGTGGATTTCCAATCATTAGAAAAATTATACAAACTGCCAATGGAAAAATAGAATTACAAGCAATGAATATGTGGAACTTTCCTATTCAAAGCGATCTAAAAATGGAAGACATTGAAATATTAGGGGAAGTTATAAAGGTTGAGAATAAAAGTGCCTTTAAATAGAAAATAAAAAGAAAGGGGATGTATTTTATGACTTGTACTAAGTGTGGTAGCTCAAATGTAAATGTTCAAATGGTATCAGAATCACAATTAAAAAATAAACATCATAGTATTTTATATTGGTTGTTTATTGGTTGGTGGTGGAGACCATTATTATGGATATGCTTAACTATACCAATGATTTTTGTAAAATTATTTGGACATAAAAAGCAAAAATTAGTAACAAAGCATTCAAATATGGCAGTCTGTCAAGACTGTGGACATAGTTGGAAAGTATAATGAACAAAAAAGAGTAATGTGTTTCATTTTTTGCGGAACGACACACATTACCCAAGGACATAACCACTTGAAAAGTGATTACTTTTGTATTATATATGAAAAGCCTTCATTTTTCAAGTGTTAATAAAAAATATTTGAAAAAATGGAGGTTTTTTATGGCTGTAAAAACAAATAGTGAAATTAATGGCAACAAATATTACCGAGTTAGAAGAGTAATAGGTCATGCAGCAGATGGTTCTCCAATATTGAAGAATTTTTATGGCAAAGGCATGAACGAAGCAAATGAAAAAGCAGATAAATATATCCAGGATTTAAAATTAGGATTACAAACTTCTAAAGGAGTTATAACAATTTCATCTTTGTTTTCAAAATGGTTGTTTAACAATAAGAAAAATACAATTAAACGATCTACTTTTGAAGCATATGAAGGATTATATAGAAACTATATAGAACCTGATATAATTTCAAATAGACCAATCAATGAATTAAAATCAATTCATATACAACAATATTATGATAGGTTAAAAAAGAAAAAAGCTGTTCATTCTACTAAAACAGTGTCTTCGAAGCGAATAAAATCTATTCATAAGCTGTTACATTTATTTTTTGTATATGCAGAAAAAGAAGGTTATATATTAAGAAATCCTTGCAATAATGTTACTATTCCAAAAGAAGAAATATCTGCTGATGAAGTATTAAAAAATAAGATGACATTTGATTTTTTTACTAAAGAAGAAATACAACTTATCTTGAAAGAATTTGATGGTAGTTATTATAAAGATATTGTCGTATTTGCATTAGCCACAGGAATGCGACAAGGAGAAATATTAGGTTTGCAATGGAATGATCTAGATTTTGAAAAAAGAACCATCAATGTGCTGCATAATTTGACCAATTCTGCTGACTTTGACGAAAAACATAAAAGAACATATAGTCTAAAAATATCAACACCCAAAAGTCATAATTCAATAAGAACTATACCTATGAATGACACAGTTTACAACATGCTTATAAATAAAGAAAGAACTAACACCATGGTCTTTCCTAGTAAACAAAACACTTATATTTGCAACAAGAATCTATTAAAAATATGGCAGAAAAAATTAAAAAGTGCAAATATTCGTTATAGAAAATTCCATGACTTAAGACATACATTCGCAACCTTGATGTTAGCAAATGGATGTGACCTTGTCACACTTAAGGAGCTAATGGGACACAGTAGTATAAAAATAACTGAAATTTATCTTGAAGCTATCCCTGAAAATAAATCGGATAGCATAAAAAAAATGGACTTTATTATAAACTAATTGGCTAAAAAGTGGCTAATAACAAAAATAGCAAGGTGCTACAAATCTTTGTAACCCTTGCTATTACTGGTTTTATTACTCAATTATATCAGCAACTACACCTGAACCAACTGTTCTACCACCTTCACGGATAGCGAATCTTAATCCTTCTTCCATAGCGATAGGTGTGATTAGTTCGATTGTCATGTCTACGTTATCTCCTGGCATAACCATTTCTGTTCCAGCAGGTAATTCGATAACACCTGTAACGTCTGTTGTTCTGAAATAGAATTGAGGTCTATATCCATTGAAGAATGGTGTATGTCTTCCACCTTCTTCTTTTGTTAATACGTAAACTTGTGCTGAGAATTTTGTATGTGGATGTATTGATCCTGGTTTAGATAATACTTGTCCTCTTTCGATATCTGTTCTTTGGATACCTCTTAAAAGAACACCAATGTTGTCTCCAGCTTCTGCTTGGTCTAATAATTTTCTGAACATTTCTACACCAGTAACAACTGATTTTTTCTTTTCTGTTGATAATCCAACGATTTCAACTTCGTCAGAAACTTTAACTTCTCCTCTTTCTACTCTACCTGTAGCAACTGTTCCTCTACCAGTAATAGAGAATATATCTTCTATTGGCATTAAGAATGGTTGATCTACTGGTCTTTCTGGTGTTGGGATATAGCTATCAACTGCATCCATTAATTCTTTTATTGGTTTATAAACTTCGTCATTAGGATCTTTAGATGTACTTTCTAGTACTTTTAAAGATGATCCTTTTATAACTGGGATATCGTCTCCTGGGAAACCATATTCTGTTAATAAGTCTCTAACTTCCATTTCAACTAAGTCTAATAATTCTGGGTCGTCTACCATATCACATTTATTTAAGTAAACAACGATATATTTAACACCAACTTGTCTTGCAAGTAAGATGTGTTCTCTTGTTTGTGGCATTGGTCCATCAGCTGCAGAAACAACTAAGATAGCACCATCCATTTGAGCAGCACCTGTAATCATGTTCTTTACGTAGTCTGCGTGTCCTGGGCAGTCAACGTGTGCATAGTGTCTGTTTTCTGTTTCATATTCAACGTGTGCTGTGTTAATTGTGATTCCTCTTGCTTTTTCTTCTGGAGCACTATCGATTGCATCATATGCTTCGAAGTTAGCTCTTCCTAATAATGATAAGTATTTTGTAATAGCTGCTGTTGTTGTTGTTTTACCATGGTCAACGTGTCCGATTGTACCAATGTTAACGTGTGGCTTTGATCTAACAAATTTTTCTTTAGCCATTTTTATTCCTCCTTTAATTTTTTGAGATTTTACATCTCTATATTTTATTTTTCTTTTTGACGCATTTATTTTTCGAACATCATTTTATACTATAATCTTTAAAAAATCAAGTATATTACTAAATATTATTCGCTTTTCTTTCCTCTTGAAGCTACAATTTGTTCTAATACAGATTTTGGAACTTCTTCATAGTGTGATGGTTCCATAGAGTATGTTCCTCTACCTTGTGTTTTTGAACGTAAGTCTGTAGCATAACCAAACATTTCTGATAATGGAATAAATGAGTGAATTTCTTGCATTCCGTCATTTCCCTCCATACCTTCCATTCTTCCACGTCTAGAGTTTACGTCTCCAATAACATCTCCCATATATTCTTCTGGAACTGTTATTTCTACTTTCATAATAGGTTCTAGGATAACAACACCTGCTTGTTTACATCCTTCTTTGAATGCCATAGATGCTGCAATTTTGAAAGCCATTTCTGAAGAGTCAACTTCGTGGTAAGATCCATCTACTAATGTAGCTTTGAAATCTATAACTGGGTAACCAGCTAAATATCCACCTTCAGCTGCTTCTCTTAAACCTTGTTCGATTGGTTTAATATATTCCTTTGGAACAGCTCCACCAACGATTTTGCTTTCAAATTCTATTCCTTTTCCTGGTTCTAATGGTTCCATTTCAAACCAAACATCACCATATTGTCCTTTACCACCAGATTGACGAATGAATTTACCTTGAACTCTAACTTTATTTTTGATTGTTTCTTTGTAAGCAACTTGTGGTTTACCTACATTACATTCAACTTTAAATTCTCTCTTTAATCTGTCTACGATAATGTCTAGGTGTAACTCACCCATACCAGCGATGATTGTTTGTCCTGTTTCTTGGTTTGTATATGTTTTAAATGTTGGATCTTCTTCTGCTAGTTTTGCTAATGCTATACCCATTTTTTCTTGTGCTACTTTGTCTTTTGGTTCGATAGCAATATCAATAACTGGCTCTGGGAATTCCATTGATTCTAATATAACAGGGTGATCTATATCACATAAAGTATCTCCAGTTGTAACCTCTTTTAGTCCAACTGCTGCAGCAATATCTCCTGCATATACTTTATCTATATCTTCTCTGTGATTAGAATGCATTTGTAGTATTCTTCCGATTCTTTCTTTCTTATCTTTATTTGAGTTTAATACTGTTGAACCAGATTCTAATGTTCCTGAATATACTCTAAAGAAACATAATTTTCCAACAAATGGGTCTGTAGCAATTTTAAATGCTAAAGCTGCAAATGGTTCTGAATCAGATGTTTTTCTTTCTACTTCGTTTCCATCTTCGTCAACACCTTTGATATGTGGTATATCTAATGGTGATGGCATATAATCAACTATTGCATTTAATAATTCTTGAACACCTTTGTTTTTATATGAAGAACCACAAGTTACTGGAACTATTGTGTTTGCAATTGTTCCTGCACGTAAACCTTTTTTAATTTCTTCATCTGTTAATGTTTCACCTTCTAGGTATTTCATCATTAATTCTTCATCTTGTTCAGCAACTGCTTCTATCATTTTATCATGATATTCTTGAGCTAAGTCTTTCATATCTTCAGGAATATCTGTTTCTTCTATTTCTTTTCCTAAATCATCTTTATGAATGAATGCTCTCATCTTGATTAAGTCTACTATACCTTTAAACCCATCTTCTGCTCCAATTGGTAATTGGATTGGTACAGCATTAGCTTTTAATCTATTTTTTAATTGGTCAACACATAGCATAAAGTTTGCTCCTGTGATGTCCATTTTATTTACATATACCATTCTTGGTACTTGGTATTTATCAGCTTGTCTCCAAACTGTTTCTGTTTGTGGTTGAACTCCACCTTTTGCAGCAAGTACTGTAACTGCACCGTCAAGAACTCTTAAAGATCTTTGAACTTCTACTGTAAAGTCAACGTGTCCTGGTGTATCAATAATATTTATTCTGTTATTGTTCCAGAAACAAGTTGTAGCAGCAGATGTGATTGTTATACCTCTTTCTTGTTCTTGTTCCATCCAGTCCATTGTAGCTGCACCTTCGTGAACTTCTCCTATTTTATGAGTTTTTCCTGTATAGAAAAGTATTCTCTCTGTTGTTGTTGTTTTACCAGCATCAATGTGAGCCATAATTCCTATATTTCTTGTTCTCTCTAATGGATATGCTCTTCCTGCCAACTTTATTTCCTCCCCTCATTGTTACTATAAAGTTTTATATCTCTTAATATGCTCTTTTTTAGCATTATTATTACCATTTATAATGTGCAAATGCTTTGTTTGCTTCTGCCATTCTATGTGTATCTTCTTTCTTCTTGAATGCTCCACCGTTTCCGTTTATAGCATCTATAATTTCTCCGGCTAATTTTTCTGCCATTGTTTTTTCATGTCTTGTTCTTGCATATCTAACTAACCATCTTAAACCTAAAGTTTGTCTTCTTTCTGGTCTAATTTCTAATGGAACTTGGTATGTAGCTCCACCAACTCTTCTAGCTTTAACTTCAAGAACTGGCATAATGTTATTTAGTGCTTCTTCAAAAACTTCTAGTGGATCTCTTTGCTCTTTTTCTTTTACGATGTCAAATGCACCGTAAACTATTTTTTGAGCAACTGATTTTTTACCATTTAGCATAATATTGTTTACTAGTTTTGTTACAACTTTACTATTATATACTGGATCTGGTAAAACTTCTCTTTTTGCTATATATCCTTTTCTTGGCACTATTCTTCCCTCCTTAATTTTATTTTGATACTAATTTAGTATCTAGGTACTCTGAAAAGTTTATCTTTTCCGCATAGTGCTATATATTCTAAATTTAAGTACCTTAAATTAGTAATTATTAGCACTAGTTTTTAAATTTTCCTAAATTTTATTTTTTAGGTTTTTTTGCTCCGTATTTTGATCTACCTTGCATTCTGTCTTTAACACCTGCTGTATCTAATGTTCCTCTAATAATATGATATCTAACACCTGGAAGGTCTTTAACTCTTCCTCCTCTTATTAGAACAACACTGTGTTCTTGTAAGTTATGTCCTATTCCTGGGATATAAGATGTTACTTCATAACCATTAGAAAGTCTAACTCTGGCAACTTTTCTTAATGCTGAATTAGGTTTCTTTGGTGTTACAGTTTTAACTACTGTACAAACTCCTCTTTTTTGTGGTGCTCTATGGTTAGTTTGTCTATTCTTTTTAGAATTGTAACCATGTTGCAATGCTGGAGCTGTTGACTTTGTTACTGATGTTTTTCTTCCTTTTCTTACTAATTGATTAATTGTTGGCACTTAAATTTCACCTCCTATATATTATTTATGCCTATTCGTGCATAATACACTAGCGTGAATTATTTTATCATCAAAAACCAATACTGTCAATATTTCAGACAGTATTTGTATGTATTTTTTTCCAAAATATTGACAGTATTTTTATTTTAATATTCCTAAATAAATTTTCGGAACAATTTATACAACGAATAAGAGAGTGTATAAGGTTGCCCTTTGTACACTCCCCCCTCGTTATTCCTCAGCTTTCTTTTCGTTAGCTTCGGATTTTATTATTTGCTGTTTCTCTCCTTTAAAGTATACCCTTCTAGGCTTCTTCATCCAGTAGCCTACTGCCATACTCAAGAGAACTATAACAGCGTATCTAATCACCTCAAGCAAGGTGATTCCTCCGAACAAGACATCAGCGATGGCTTCCCATCCTTCTGCTTGCACCCCTGTAACAACTATCACCAAGATAATTGCCACAATTCCTAAGGCCATTCGGATAAGATACACACCTGCGCACTTGCGCTTTCTTTTGTGTGCATTAGGAGTTACCGCGGATTGACTGGCCTTTTCAGGCACTGTTGTAGATCTGTTGTTCATAAAAACAAACCTCCTTTTAATTATTTATACGTCTTAAAGACTATTTTATTATAACATATTTTCTAGAATTTGTAAATATTTATGTTTACTAGAAGGTATTCTACTATTTTTCTTATTTAAAAGCATTTGCACATGGAAAAAGCGATGCAGGCTGCATCGCTTCTTCGGTTACACCTCCTTATGAATTCTTGTTCCATTTGCTGACAGCACCTCTAATGAAGTAGCCAACCACAATGCCAATTACAAGAACAAAAAAGTCCTTTGGCTGAAGTTGAACAAAATCAGCAATCTTCCCGAAGAGCACCTGCGCACCGGCAGCAATCCATTCCCATGCTTTGAGAAGGTTGATTTCGATAGCACCAGATACAATTAGGATAAGAACTAACACGATAATTAGGATCGTTACAACAACCCGTCCAAGTTTTAGTTTCATAAGTGTAATCCTCCTGTTATTTATATTAATGTACTTATCATTATACCACGTTATGTAAAACAAGTCAAATTTAATTTTCTTGATATTTTCAACGCTTTACCAGATTTACATAAAAAGTTGTTGACATTATTTCCCTTTTTTAGTATAATTAATTTAGCGTGTAAGCACACAAGAGAGGAGGATATCTTAGTAACAAACTAAGATAAACATAATTATGGAAATGAAAGAAAAAAAATTTTTAACCAAAGAAGAGCTAAAGAATATGTCTATAGAAGATATAGCTACTTACAAAATTACATTAGAACAACTTTCTTATGACATAGACGAATTAATAAAAAAATGTGATGAACTATTGTCAAAATAAAAAAATTAAGAGAGGATGGTGAAGCCTCACATAGAGGCGATATTTATGGCAGATACTAAAGTTGAATTTTCACAATTAAGCAAACTATATTCTGAAGCTAAATTAAAGTACCCTTACTTAGCTTATGATATTGAGCAACTACATGAAACTGAACAAAAAATATATGAATATAGTGTGCAAATACAAGATTTAGAAGCACAAAAATTAGATACAAATTTTAATTCTTTATTAAATTCTGGTGTATCAAATCAAAATAAAACTGTTATTGATGATAAAATAAAAAAATTAAGAGATGAAATATCAGTATTACAAGGAAGTACTTTATTCCAGAGGAAAAATGAACTAGAAACTGCTTCTAACGAATTAGATTCATATCTAAAAGAAGTTAATACTAATTTAGATTTTCAAAGAGCTTTAAGAGAAGCTTTAGTTGAGCGTTATGAATCTCATATAGATTCTCAAGAAAAAAGCATGGTAGTTCCAAAGAAAACTCTTGCAATTATCTCTAGATTAGAAAATTTAGCCAAAAATGATCCAGAATTACAAGTTATTTTAAATATAGACAAAGATAAACAAGAACTTAGTTTTTATGAAAATGTCATCGCTCAACAGAAAAGTATAAAATCTAAAGATCCAAAAGAGCAAGCAGAAAGAGATGCAGGAATAAAATTTTTAGAGCGTCAAAAAGCGGATTATAGAAAGGGCATAAAAAATAAAGGTTTTAAATTATGTAAATATATAGATGAACACAGAAAAGAACTTGGAATTCCTAGCCACGAGAAAATTGATTTTAATGATAGTACTTCACCTTTGTACTTTATTTCAGAAGTTACATGGGCAGACTCTCCATTAACTTTAAGTGCTACAAAAGAATTATTTACAGATGCTATAAACAGAACTGAAAAGAGTATCGAATCTACGAAACAATGTTTAACTATTGCAAATAAAGAAATTTTGGAGCTTAAAAACAAAAGAGAAGAAGAACTTCAAGACTTATCTCTTTATCCAAAAAAAGGTATATTGTCTACTTTAGGAAGAATAGCAAAAGGTACAATTACAGGAATTAAAAATTTCTTTTATGGAAACAAGCATCCTTTTAAGGGAGTATATAAAAAGCCCCCTATGCCTAAAGCTCCATCAAGATCATCTGTAGTCGATACAAATAATAATTTCTTAGATGCATATAAAACTGAAATTGGACAAGATGTAATCGAGCAAATACTACAAAACCATAAAAAGCAAGTTGAAGAACAAAGACAATCTGGTTCAAGACAAAATAATTCGCAAGACGGGCGAACATTATAATATTACAAGTAAATACAAAAAGAAGTAGGTTAACCTACTTCTTTTTGTATTTGCTCTTTTAATTTATTAAGCCCTCTGTCAGCTAATATCGTATATTTTTCCTTTTTATCTTTTATTCTTTTTTCTAAGCCTGGAACTATTCCAAAATTAGCATTCATTGGTTGAAATTTTTCATTTGGAGTAGAAATATAATTTGCTAAAGCTCCGGTCATAGTTTCGATAGGTAAAATAAATTCTTTTTTTCCGTTAAATTCATTTGCAGCATTTATACCTGCCATAAGACCAGAAGAAATTGATTCTACATATCCCTCAACACCTGTAATTTGACCAGCAAAATATAAATTTTTTATATTCTTCATTTTATATGTATTAGTTAATAAGTGACTTGAATCTATAAAAGTATTTCTGTGCATTACACCATATTTTACAAACTCAGCATTTTCCAATCCAGGTATCATAGAAAATACTCGTTTTTGTTCCCCATATTTTAAATTGGTTTGAAATCCAACTAAGTTAAATATATTTCCTTCTGTATCATCTTGCCTTAATTGAACCAACGCATATGGTCTTTTTCCTGTTCTTGGATCAGTAAAACCAACTGGCTTTAATGGGCCAAATCTTAATGTATCTTCTCCTCTTTTTGCCATAATTTCTATTGGCATACATCCTTCAAATATCTCTCTTTTTTCAAAATGATGAAGTTCTACTACTTCTGCATCTATTAAATTCTTATAAAAGTTCTCATATTCTTCTTTATTCATAGGTAGATTTATATAATTTTGCTTTTCTTTTGTATTTTTTAGTCTTTCTTTCCATGCTTCTATTTCTTCGTCTTTTTCTCTTTCCTGCTCATATCTGTCTCCCCAAAAAGCAATATCAAAATTAATACTATCTTTTGTAACAATTGGAGCTGCAGCATCATAAAAGTATAATTTATCTTGTGCAGTTATCTTAGAAATATTATTAGCTAATTCATCAGCTGTTAATGGCCCTGTCGCAACAATCGTAATTGCATCTTCCATTAATTTTTCTAAATCTACTATTTCCTCATTTATTACTTCTATATTTGGATTGCTTTTAATAGCTTCTGTAACTTTCTTGGCAAATATTTCCCTATCAACCGCTAATGCCTGACCTGCTGGAACAGCGGTGTTATCTGCTATTCTTATAAGCAATGAATCCATAGCCCTTAATTCTTCTTTTAGCAATCCACAAGCATTTGTATGTAGATTTGATTTAAAAGAATTACTGCACACAATTTCTGCTAAATTTTGGTTTGCATGTGCTGGTGAATATTTATTTGGCTTCATTTCATATAACTTAACTTTAATTCCTCTTTTAGCAATTTGATATGCAGCTTCTGTTCCTGCTAATCCTCCACCTATTACATTTATAAAATCTTTCATCATTTTCCTTTCCAAACACAATATGTGTAAGACAAAAGCTTACACATATTAGTTTTATTCTTTCTTCTAAACTAATTAAATAATTCCATAATATCATCCTTATTAAGTTTATTAATAAAGGTTGTTTGAGTACTAAGCATATTATCTATAAGTTTAGATTTCTTTTCCTGTAGTTCGTAAATTTTTTCTTCTATAGAATTTTTGGTTATAAGTTTATAAACTTGTACATTATTCTTTTGACCAATTCTATAAGCTCTATCTGTTGCTTGATTTTCGGCAGACATATTCCACCATGGATCATAATGAATAACCATATCTGCACCAATCAAATTTAATCCTGTTCCTCCTGCTTTAAGAGATATCAAAAATACTTTTACATCAGGATTATTATTAAAATCATTTACTAATTTTACTCTTTCGTCAACTTTTGTTTGACCTGTTAATTTATAATAGCTAATTCCTTCTTTTGCCAAATTTCCTTCTATTATATTAAGCATAGATGTATACCCAGAAAAAATTAGAATCTTATGTTTTCCTGCAATAGCATCTTTAACGATCTCTATGCATTGTGTTAATTTGCTACTCTCACCCATATAATTTTCTAAAAATAATGATGGATGGCAACATATTTGTCTTAATCTAGTTAATAATGCCAAAATTTTAATTTGAGATTTTTCGAATCCATTTCCTTCGATTTCAGTCATTGCTTCTTTTTTAGCCTGCGCTAGATATGATAAATAAATCTCTAGTTGTTCCCCTTGCATTTCATTATTTAATACAGTTATGCTCTTTTCTGGTAATTCTTTTAGTACATCTTTCTTTACTCTACGAAGTACAAAAGGTTCTATCATCATTTTTAATTTTTCCATAGCCTCTTGGTCATTATCCCTCATTATTGGTATTTCGTATAATTGTTTGAACTTTTTATATGTAAATAGATAACCTGGCATTATATAGTCAAATATTGACCATAACTCTGCCAAAGAATTTTCTATTGGTGTTCCTGTTAGTGCATATTTTGTTTGTGCATTTATCGTTTTTAAAGATTTCGCATTTTGAGTGTTACTATTTTTTATATATTGCGCTTCATCTGCAATTTGGAATTTAAATAAGATGTCTTCCCTTCTATATATTTCCATATCTCTTTTTAATAAGTCATAAGATGTAATAACTAAATCAAATTCTGGAATTTGCTTTATTTGTTTTTCTCTTTCTTCCGAAGTCCCTCTAATAACTAAAACTTTTATATCTTTCGCGAATTTTTCTATTTCACTTTTCCAATTCAATGCCAATGAACTTGGTGTTATTACTATTGATGGCAATTTTACTTTTGCATTTGCCTTATAATCTAATAATAGCGAAATTAATTGAACAGTTTTACCAAGCCCCATATCATCTGCTAAAATACCACCTAGTCTGTAATCATCTAATATTTTTAGCCATTTATATCCTACCTTTTGGTAATATCTTAATGTACAATTTAATCCTGCTGGAGGAGTTATTTCATCATCATATTCACGTTCGTCAATATTATTTACAATCTCTTTATATTCTTTGTCTTTTTGGATTTCTACATTTTTAACATTTTCTAATAATTTATTTAAATATAAAGACCTATATACAGGAACTCTTATTTTTCCTTTTTCTAAATCTTTATAATCTACTTCCATTCCATATTCTAAACTGTTTAAAAATTTTATATCATCATTTTGCTCTAAATCTAAAAAACTACCATCTTTTAGTCTATGATATTTTTTCTTTAAGTTGTATTTTGCTAAAATTTCTTTTAGTTCGCTTCTATCAAAATCTAAGCCTGTTAAATCTATATTAAGTAAGTTATTTTCGATTTTAACACCTACTGTTCCAAGTTTTGGCTGTCTTATCTCTTTTGTTTTAAAATTATCAGTTACTAATACTTCATATTTTTCTGTATAGTTATTTATATCTTGTGATAAAAATTTATATATTGCATCATCTGTTACTAATACAAATCTCTTATTGGCTGAGTCCAATAAAAATCCTGTTTTTCTACACATATTTAGACAATTAGATTCTTGAATTACATTTCTTGCAACCTTTGGTATATTATCTAAATCCAATGGATTAAATTGTATATCACCATATATAAATTTTAACTCTGCAATAATGTAATTATTTTTATCAAAATCTAAAAACATTTTTACATCTAAATCTTTTGGTATATAGTCTTTTAGTTTTTCAGTGTCTATGTTTGAAGTATCAATATATTCTCTCATCTTTGGTAAAACTAGTGAGAAGAAATCTGGTAATTCTTTTTTATTAAATCTTATTTCTCTAATAAAATTCTTTTTATATATTTCAAGTAATTTTATTACAGTATTTTTATAATTCTTATCACATCTATAAATATATTCATCTAAAATAATATAAATATATTCTTTTCCTTCTAATACGTGATATTCGAAAACATCTTCTTTTTGTGTTAAAGCAAATTCACCATCTGCCACTTCTGTTAGCTTGAATTTTATATTTGGAATTCCTGGAATAAAAGATATCTTCCCTTTTTCGCCATCTTGAACTATCTCTAATTTTTTGCCTTTTACAATCTCGAAAAATTCATCTATTCCAGTATTACTTAAAATTATACAATTATCGCTTAGCACCTTACCATAATATCTATATCCTGCATTTCCACTACTATTAACATATTTTATAACTTCTGCATGTTTTAAAACAAAGTCCAGTATAGGTAAACTTTCTTTGGCAAAATTTTCCCTTGTATGGATAAATTCTAATTTATTTCCATATTTTAAATTTTCTTTATTTAGCATACTTGTATAAAAATCTGATAAACTTTTTATTTTGTAAAATTTATCTATACCTAATTTAAATTCTACCTTCATTTCTTTATAATAACTATCAAAAATTATACTAGGCACTATTTTTATATTTTTTCTTTCTTTTATTACTTCTTCTTCCTCATCAATGGTCTCTACTTCGGTATTATAAAAAGCTGTAATCATTTGCTTAAAACCACGATGATCCATCTTTGTGTTTGTTTCGTGCTTTTTTACCGGCTGATTTGCATATAATTCTTCGTATATAGAATTGTCAATAAACTCTATAAACATCGCTAAAATATGCTTACAAGTACAATAATTTTGAGTGTTATCTGGACATGAGCATTTTATATCTTTAATCTCCCCTTCTTCTATTTTTGCATATACGTTATATGTTCCATTGCTTCCTTTTACAGTTGCAGCTAGCTCAAAATTATTTTTATTCTCATAATTTACATTAGTTATAGTTACTCTCTTGTCTTTTACATATTCTAATGCCTTTTGATATCTCGTATCTCCTGCATTTTCATATAATTCAGTTATTATCTCATTATTTACTAACATTTTTTGCTCCTACCACACATTTATTTTCAGTTTATTATTATATAATATTTTACGCATTTTCACAAGTGCTACAAATACTTTTATATAATTTTTTTATGCAAAAAAAGAACTATACCATAACTGATATAGTTCTTAAATTTATAGCTATTTTTCTGCTTTTTTCGGTTTTGTCCAAGATATATAATCACATTTATCTGGATTGTTCTCACATATATAAAATGTTCTTCTATTTTTAGTCTTCCTTATTTGTACTTTTCCACCACACTTTGGGCATGGTTCTTCTATAGTTTCTATATATGGTTTTACATTTTTACATTCTGGATATCCAGGACATGCCAAGAACTTTCCATATCTACCATATTTTACAACCATCATCCTACCACATTTTTCACAAGGTACATCAGATACCTCTTCTTCTAATTCTACATGTTCTAATTCTTTTTCTACTTTTTCTAGTTCTTTTTCGAAAGGTCCATAGAACTCAGAAATCATCTGTTTCCAGTTTTCTTTTCCATCTGCAATTTCGTCAAATTCATTTTCTATCTCTGCTGTAAATTCTACATTTATAATGTCTGGAAAATTCTCTGTTAATAATTTATTTACTACTTTACCAAGTTCTGTTGGTACCAATTGTTTTGCCTCTTTTTCTATATAATGTCTTGCTAATATAGTTGTTATTGTTGGTGAATATGTACTTGGTCTACCAATATCTTTTTCCTCTAAGGCTTTTACTAGACTTGCTTCTGTATACCTTGGTGGTGGTTCTGTGAAGCTTTGTTTTGATTCTATTTTTTCTTTTTTTACTTCTTGAGCAACTTCTAATAGTGGAATTTGTCCAATTTCATCTTCTTTCTCATCTGTTCCTTCTACATATAAAGTCATAAAACCTTTAAATTTAATTGATTGCCCATTAGCTTTAAAATTATATTCGTTTGCATCTATCGTTACTGCTAACGTATCAAATATTGCAGATTTCATTTGGCTTGCTAAAAATCTATTATAAATTAATCTGTAAAGTTTATACTGATCATTCGTTAAAGAATCTTTAATTTGTTCTGGTTTAATATCTATATATGTTGGTCTAATAGCTTCGTGTGCATCTTGTGCATCTGCTTTTGTTTTGTAATACCTATTCTCGTAATATTCGCTTCCATATGTTGCCTCTACGACCTCTTTTGCAACTTTCCTTGCTTCTTCAGAAATTCTTGTAGAATCTGTTCTCATGTAAGTAATTAAACCAACTGTTCCTTTTTCTGGTATTTTTACTCCCTCATAAAGAGTTTGTGCAACAGACATAGTCTTTTTTAAACTAAAATTAAGTTTTCTAGATGCCTCTTGTTGCATTGTACTTGTTGTAAAAGGAGGTGCTGGATTTCTTTTTCTTTCACCTTTTTTTACATCTTTTACAATAAACTTTGCATCCTTAATGTTAGCTAGAATTTCATCTACTTCTTCTTTACTATGTATTTCTAATTTTTTATTATTTTTACCAACTAATTTGGCTTCAAATTCTTTTTTAGACTTTTCGTCTAATAATTTTGCAATTATATTCCAATACTCTTCTGGTATAAAATCTTCTATTTCTTTTTCTCTATCTACAATTAGCTTAACAGCAACAGATTGAACTCTTCCTGCTGATAATCCTTTTCTTACCTTTTTCCATAATACTGGACTTATCTTATATCCTACAATTCTATCTAATACACGCCTAGCTTGTTGTGCATTAACTAAATTTATATCTATTTGCCTTGGCTCTTTTATAGCTTTTTGCACAGCTGTTTTAGTTATTTCGTTAAAAGTTACTCTTGATTTGCTATCCTCTGGAATATCTAAAATATGTGCTAAATGCCAGGCAATTGCTTCCCCCTCACGGTCGGGGTCAGTTGCCAAATATACTTTTTTAGCTGATTTTGCATCTTTTTTTAATGATTTTATTAAATCTCCTTTTCCTCTTATGTTTATGTATTCTGGTTCAAAGTTATTCTCTATATTAACTCCTAACTTTGATTTAGGTAAATCTCTAATATGTCCCATTGATGCAACAACTTTAGTTTTTCCTCCTAAAAACTTTTTTATTGTATTTGCTTTTGCTGGTGATTCTACTATTATTAATTTATCTGCCATTTTCTTCTCCTTTTTAGTTACAGAATATGTGTTCTGTAATCTTTAATACTATAGTATTTTAGTTCATATATTTGTTTTTTTCAAGTACTTTTTAGCATTTAACTAAATCTTCTATTACATCTTCTAATATAACAGGGGTTACTTCATTTCTTTTTAGTATATCTAATATTGAATTTTCTATCTTTTCATCATTTGTTAATTTATCTATAGAGGCTTTTTCTACCTTTATTTCTTCATTTATATATGCTGTTTTTACTACCTCTATTCCAAATATATCATTCTTACTTTTTAAATCTTTTATCTTATAATATTCTAATTTTATTGGATATAATATTCCTTCCTTTCTTAAATTTTCTTTGTTCATAAACATTCCGCCAAAAAAAGTTTTCATTTGATTCCTCCTATATTTTTTATGTATTTACTACTATATACTCTTGTAATAGAGTCTGCAATATAAATCGAATGCCTATTTTTGAGGAATTTCGACAGCTATTTTATTATTATAATATATTTTGTCGAATTACTTTTTATTATATATTTTTATGTTTTTTTCATTTATCAACTTATGTCGAAAAAAATCTTTTTAGGTAGATTTTCCTAAAAAGATTTTTAATTTATTTTTATATTTTTCATAAAAAATATTATCATTAGCTTCCTTTTTCAAAATCCCAATACAGATTTTTTGGCAGGGAAAAAAAGAACGTCCCCAAATCCCTGTGTAAATTTCTTATCCTTGCATCATGGCATTAAATGCCATATTAATTTTATCTTTATTATCTTTCATTTGTACTGCAAATTCAAAAATTTGATTATATAAGTTTCCTATTGATTTGTCTACTTCGTCTGTTAAACGTTCTATATGGTTTTCTGATGGCTTTAATACATAGTTTTCGAAGTTTTTCTTTCTATTTAAATTCTTTATCAATTTATTAAAGAATTCTAAAATTCTGTTCTTCTCTTTTTTTGCTACATTTATATTTTCCTCGATTTTTATTTTTTCTGAAAAATCACTAATTTGATCTATACAAGCTTCTAATCTACTATTGCATTCATTTACAATAGTCTCATAATTTAATTTCTTTTGAATAGAAGCATTAATTTTATTTGTATAATAATGTATTTTTTCTGCATCATTTTCTTCTATAGCTTTTTCTAAATTTTGTTTGTTAATACTAATATTAGTTACAACAATTATCTCTGACTGTACTGCAGTTGCTAATTCTCTTTGAATATTTATATATCTTGTGCTACAAACATCAAATAACTTGTCCAATTGTTTTTTATACTGTGTTACTAAATCATCAATTTCTAATTGATATTTTTCTAATGTATTATAATAATTTGCTTGAATATAAAGTCTATCTTTAAATTCTGTTAATCTTATTTCTTTGCTATTAGCTAATGAATTTTCGAATAGTACTGCTAAATTCATTTGTTTTTGATTCTCTATTTCTACAAGTTCTTGTAAATCTTGTTTGAAGTCCTCTTTCGTAATATTAGGCATTATCTTTCACCACCCTTATCAAAAATCTTATCTCCTGCATGTCTTATTCCATTTCCTATAGAATCTAATACAGGATCTGCAATTGTTTTTTGCATTGTATCTTTAATCATTTCAATTGATGATTTAACTGAATCCATAACAGATTTGTTTTTATTAAAAATACAATTATCGATAACTAAATCTTTAAACAATTTTGCAGTAATTATAGCTGGTCCAAAAAGATACATTGCACCAATAGTCATTCCTATCCCTGCTACTTGCTTTACAGGTTTACTCTTTACTACATTTCCTAATAATGCTAAAGAATTTCTTCCTATAAATTTTCCACCTTTTTCAAATCCTTTTAATGAATATTTTCCTACTGTTTTAGCTCCTTTTATTGCAACACTACTAACTCCCATTATATTTTCCTCCTAATACAATCTAAATACTCCTCAATATGTTCGTCTATTCTATTTTGTATTTCGGTTTCTTGTGATGTTAAAGAATTAACTTCTTGTTTTATAAAATTTGTGTCTACCGAAGAAATTTCTTGTAATTTTCCTCCTAAAAATACCCCGTTCATGTTGCAACCCTCCTTTTTATCTTTTGTTTATTAATTTTTCTACTTCCTTATATATCTTGTCTTCTACATCTTTCATAACTATCTTTTTAGCATTATTTCCCATTTCCTTTAGCTTTTCTTTATCACTTATAGTTTCCTCTATCATTTTATTAAGTGATTCTCCATTTATTTCATTATCATGAATTATTTTGGCAGCTCCTTCATTTACTAAAACTTTCGCATTATATTCTTGATGGTTTTCTGCTGCAAATGATAATGGTACAAATATGGCTGGACGTCCTGAAATTGATACTTCTGTTATAGTCATCGCACCACTTCTACAAACAATTAAGTCTGCTACTGCCATCGCTCTTTGCATATCATATATATATGGTACCACATTTACATTTTCTATTTGGGTTATATCTATATTTTTCTTAGCCAAATTTTCTTTTATTATATCGTATTGGCTTTGACCTACTGACCATAAAATTTGATAGTCTTTATTTAATTTTTTCTCTATTATTTCTTCTAATGCATTATTTATAGGTCTTGCTCCCTGACTTCCACCAAACACTAAAATTAAAGTTTTATATTTTTGTAACTTGTTTTCTTTTAAGAATTCTTCTTTCTCTTTATCACTATATTGTATTTCTTTAAATTTTGTAGGTGTTCCTGTTAAAACTATATTTTTGGCATCATGAATTTTAGCCCTTGCATCTTCAAACCCAATCAAAATTGTATCAACTTTTTTAGCTAATAATTTTACTGTAACACCTGGAAAAGCATTGCTTTCATGTAACATTGTAGGAATCTTTTGTTTTGCTGCTGCTAAAAGCACTGGCCCACAAATAAATCCACCTGTTCCTATTACAATATCTGGCTTTTCTTCTTTTAATATTTTCTTAGCTTCTCCATAACCTTTTAAAGTTTTTAGCATTTTCTTAAAATTATCTATAGAAATCTTCCTTACGATTCCATAAGCTTCAATCGTTCTTAATTTGTAACCTGCTCTTGGAACTAAGTCATTTTCTAGACCTCTTTTTGTTCCAATAAAAATTATCTCTGCATCTTTATTCTCTTCTTTTATTTTATTTGCTATTGCAATACCTGGATTTATATGTCCACCTGTTTGTGATGCTGCTATTATTACTTTCATATTATTACCCTTTCTATTATCTCATATTAAATCTTTGAGCCTGCTCGTGATATATTAAGCAATATACCTACTGAACACAATAATATTAATAACGAAGTTACACCATAACTAAAGAATGGTAATGGCATACCAGTTACTGGCATAGATGATGTTACAACCGCTATGTTTATTATTGCTTGTAATCCTATTAAAGATGTAATTCCTACTGCTACTAAACTACCAAACATATCTGGAGCTTTCATCGCTGCAAGAACACCTCTCCATATAAATATTCCAAATAAAGCAATAACTATTGCACAACCAACAAATCCTAACTCTTCTGCCAAAACTGCAAATATAAAATCTGTATGTGGCTCTGATATATATAAGTATTTTTGTTTACTTTGACCTAATCCAACTCCAAACAATCCACCTGAACCTATTGCATATAGACTCTGTATTACTTGCCAACCATCACCTTGTTTATCTGCCCAAGGGTTTAAAAATGATGTTATTCTCGCAATTCTAAATGCACCTTTACTAGTAAACTTTGCCATAGCATATAACCCTGCAACACCTGCTACTGCTGTAGCACTTCCGACAGTTGCAAAATACATTGGTCTTACACCTGCCATAAGCATCATTATTCCAACAACTAATACTATTATAATTGTAGCACTTAAGTGATCTTGGACTAATATTAGAATTAACACTATTGGGACTAAATATAATAATGGTTTAATGAAACCTTTTTTAAAGTCTCTTAATTCATCTTTATGGTCTGATAAATAGCTCGCGTAAAATATAATTAATCCTATTTTGGCAAGTTCTGATGGTTGGAATCGTACCCCTAAATTTATCCATCTTCTCGCCCCACCAGCCTCAACACCTATTTTAGGTATTACTACCATTAGTAGCAATATTATTGAACCAATATATGCAATCTTATAAAATTTTTTCCAAAACCTATAATCAATTTTAGAAATAAATAGCATTGCGATAACACCAACTATGGCAAAACCTGCTTGTTTTCTAAAATATGAATAACTATCATCTCCTGTTTCTGCAAGAGATGTAGGTGAACTTGCTGAAAGTACCATTATTAGACCTAGAGATAATAATAATATAACAGTTATTAATAAGATAAAATCCAGTTGATTATTTGCAAATTTCGAAAATTTTCTTACTTTTTTATTTTTAGCCATTCTTATCTCCTTTATTAGATAATATTCAATCCAACTACACAAAGGATTAATGTAATTAAACTAAATACTGTTACAATTTTATTCTCACTCCATCCAGATAATTCAAAATGATGATGAATTGGTGTCATCTTGAAAATTCTTTTTCCTGTTTTTTTATAATATGTAACTTGAATCATTACAGAAAGTGTCTCTAATACTGGAATTAATGCGATAACAATTAATAATAATGGCATTTTAAGAACAAGCGCCATTGCAGCAATTACACCACCTAGCATTAAAGAACCGGTATCCCCCATAAACATTTTCGCAGGATGTAAATTAAATATTAAAAATGCTAAATTACATCCACATACTATTGTTCCAAATATAATAATTTCTTTTACATCAAAGATAACTCCTATTACTGTTAAACATGCAACTATAATTGTTGTTACACTTGTAGCTAGCCCATCTATACCATCTGTTAAGTTAACAGCATTTGTAGTAGCAAGCATTACTATAATTGCAAAAGGTATATAAATCCAAACAGGAATATTTACAAAAGTTTTTATTATTGGAATGTAAATATCTGTTCCTATATTTAATACATTTAATAAATACAATACAAAACATACAGAAATTACTAACAATCCTAACATTTTATATGTTGGTTTTAATCCATCTGTATTTTTTAATACCATTTTTTTAAAATCATCTATAAATCCAACTATTCCAAAGCCCAATGTTGCAAACAATAAAGGAATTATCCTTTTTACAATATCTGCTTGATCATCCATATAATAAATTAGCATAACACCTATACTTAACAATGTAATTGCTATTATAGATATAATTCCTCCCATCGTTGGAGTTCCTTTTTTAGACAAATGTGACTTTGGACCTTCTGTTCTTTCTTGTTGGCTTACTTTTAATCTTCTTAATATTGGTAAAATAATTATTCCTAGTATTAGGGCTACGCCAAAGGCTACCAATAATATTTTTATCTGCAAATTCATTTAATCTCTCACCCTTACTTTTTCTTTTTTGTGCTCTTTTCTTCTTGTTTTTTCTTTAGCTCATCTGTAATTTCTATTACTATTTTTTTCTCGTTAAATTCATTTTTCTTTCCTTTTACTTCTTGGTACATTTCATGACCTTTTCCTGCTATTACTACAATATCTAATTTATTTGCCATCTCTATTGCAGCTTTTATAGCTTCTTTTCTATCTTCTATAACTTTGTAATTTGCTTTGGTTTTCTTAATGCCTTCTTCTATTTCTTTTATAATTTCTAAAGGTTCTTCATCTCTTGGATTGTCTGATGTAATAATAGTATAATCACTTATTCTTCCTGCAATCTCTCCCATTAGAGGTCTTTTGTTTTTATCGCGATTACCACCACAACCAAATACGCAAATTACTCTTCCTCTTGTATATGATTTTACAGCATTTAAAATGCTTTCTAAGCTTTCTGGAGAATGAGCATAATCAATCATTATAGGAATTTCTAGTTTATTATCTATCATTTCTGATCTTCCTGGCACTCTAACTTCTACCAAACCTTCTTTTATCGTATCTGCATCACAGCCAAATTGTAAGGCAACAGCGATAGCTGCCAAAGAATTATATACACTAAATCTTCCTGGTATACATGCTTTTACTCTTTCATTTCTTTCTCCTATTTTTACTCTAAAATCCACATATGAGTTTGTTATTGTGATATCTTTAGCTAATATCTTAGAATAATTATCTATACCATATGTTATATATTCTGGTCCTGGTACTAATTTAGGAAGTTTTATAGCATATAAATCGTCTGCATTTATATATGCTTTTTTACACATAGTAAATAATTTGCATTTTGTCTCGAAATATTCTTTCATATCTGCATGTTCTTTTTCGCTTATGTGTTCTTCTGATAAATTTGTAAAGATTCCTATATTGAAATCTGAACCATATACTCTATTTAATTTTAAACTTTGTGATGATACTTCCATAACTACAACATCACATTTAGCTTCTGCCATTTTTGCAAATAGTTCTTGTAATTCTAAGCTTTCTGGTGTTGTTCTTTCACTATCTCCTAAGTCTTCTGCACCAATATAGTTGTGGATTGTTCCTATTAATCCAACTTTTAATCCCTTTTTTTCTAACATAGATTTTATCATATATGTAGTTGTTGTTTTACCTTTTGTTCCTGTTACACCTATTAATTGGAATTTTCTTGATGGATTATCATAATAATTGCATGCAATTTGAGCCATTGCAAGCCTTGCATCTGGAACAACTAATAAAGTTGTATCATCTTTTATTTTTAATTCTTTTAAATTAGTTCCTTCTTCTACTAATACTGCTTTTGCACCTTTTTCTACTGCTTCTCCTACATAATCTGCTCCGTCTGTTTCATACCCTTTTATAGAAATAAATAAGTCCCCATTTTCTACTTTTCTTGAGTCATTTTTTACAGAATTTATTTCTATATCAATGTCTCCTTTAGCTTTTATACCTTCAATACCTGCTAATATATTTTTAAGGTTCATAAATATACCTCCATTTTATACAATTTTACGAATACATTATATAGCAACTAATTTTATATATCAATATAAACTTTTGTTTCTTTTGTTATTTTTATTCCTGGTTTTGGAATTTGTTCTTTTACATATGTCTCGTTTTCATTGATTTCTTCGGTTAAATTATTTATCTCTAGCTCTAATCCTAATTCTTTTAAAATTTCTCTGGCTTCTTTCACTGTTTTATTTCTTATTTCTGGCATTTCTACTTCTTCTTTTTCTGCCTCTTCTGTTTCTTTATCTTGCTTAAGTTCTAGATATGGCAATACTTCTCCTAATATTTGACCTCCTACAGGTGCTGCGACACCTCCTCCTTGGTGTCCCCCTTCTCCTGTTGGGTTATACAAAGTAACTAAAATTACAACTTGTGGGTCAGAAATTGGTGCTACTCCCATAAATGAAGTTACATATTTATTTGTATTAACCCCATCTTCTGATGTTCCTGTTTTACCACCAACTAAATATCCTTGTACCTGTGCGTTTCTTCCTGTTCCATCTTCGACTACAGATTGCATCATACTAAGCACACTATTTGCTGTTTCTTCTGATATTACTCTATCTCCTTTTTTTACTTCTACTTCTTGCTTTTCTCCTGTTTCGGAATCAATTATTTCTTTAACTACTCTAGGTTCTATATATTCTCCACCATTAGCTATACTAGAAACTGCAGTTACCATCTGCAATGGTGTTACCTCAAATCTTTGACCAAAACTTATTGTTGCTAATTCTACTGGTCCGACTTTATCTTTTTCTAAAAATATTCCTTTAGCTTCTCCTGGCAAGTCAATTCCTGTTTTCTTAAAAAATCCAAATTTTTCTAAGTAATCATAATATTTATCTTTACCTATTTTTTGCCCTAATGCAATAAATACTGGATTGCATGAATTCATAAGAGCTTGCCTTAAACTCTGGGTTCCATGTGGTCTATAATATCTCCAACATTTTATTCTAACACCTGCAATTTCTATTCCACCGCCACAATTAAATTCTCCTTCTTTATCTGTAGTTGTTATTCCCTCTTCTAATGCTGCAGAAGAAGTTATTAACTTAAAAGTAGAACCTGGTTCATATGTATCTGCAATGGCTTTATTTCTCCATTTAGCTTGCAACTGTTTATTCTTTTCACTACTATCCATATTTTCGCTATTTTCTAATTCGTATGGATTATTCAAATCATAGTTTGGATATGTAGCCATCGCTAAAATATCCCCATTGTTTGGATTCATAATAATTACATTTCCACCATCTGTACATTCATTATCTATACATGCATTTTCAAGATATTTTTCTGCAATTGATTGAATAGTTAAATCTATAGTTAGGACTAAATCTTTTCCTTTCTCTGCTGCAACATATGTTTCTTCTAATTGCTGCATATCTCCACCTTTTGCATCTGTTAGTTTTTCTATCTGCCCACTTTTTCCTTTTAAAATATCATCATATTTTGCTTCTATTCCGTCTAATCCTTGATTGTCACTTCCACAAAAGCCTATAACTTGTGATGCCACTGTGCTATATGGATAATACCTTTTAGTGTCTTCATCTATATTTATTCCAGCTTCTATATTATTATCTTTCATCCATTGTCTTAGTTCATTTGTTTTATCTTTCTCTACTTTTTTGGCAATAGTTTCGATAGAACTTCTTTTTTGGACTTTTTTTAATGTTTCTTCATAATCTAACTCTAATATATCTGACAATGCTTTACTTACCAATTCTTTTTTATCTTCTGGAATATTGGTAGAATTGACAGTGACAGTTTCTACCGTACTGCTTTGAGCAAGTATATTTTCTCCTGTAGCATCATATATTGTCCCTCTTTTTGAGGTTATCTTTCTATTCAATGTTTGTTGTTCATATGCCAGCTGTTTTAATTTATTCCCATCTACAAATTGGATAACAGCCAGTCTTACTATTAATAATATAAGTAATATTGCAGAAACAATTATAATCCATAACATCATTTTTTTACTTTTTATGCTAGATACAGTTTGCATTTTACACCTCTTAATAGCCAAATTTCTTTTTACTATTCTATGTGCCAACAGCTTGTTTAAATAACAAAAATCCCCGAAAGAAAATTTCTACTTCTTTCGGGGACTATATTTTTATAATTTTTCTAATACTTTTGCTACTCCATCTTCATCATTTGATGAAGTTATATATTTTGCTTGTTTTTTTATATATTCTAATGCATTTCCCATTGCAACTGAATTTGGAGTTGTATTAAACATAGAAATATCATTTTCTCCATCTCCAATTGTTATAATTTCTTTTTCATCTAAATTTAAATATTGGCATATCATATGTACTGCTTTGCCTTTTGAGATAGTAGCAGAAGTTATATCACAATAATAGTTTTTATTTGGCTTTAATTCAGGATTTTTTAACTTTTTTGATTCGTTTACTATCTTTATATCATAAAATTTTTTTGCCAAATATCTTTTTAATTCCAACATTTTTTCAATATCAGGACTTGATACTACACATTGCACAATATTTTCGTTTTCTATAATATTTTCTAATTCTTGTATGGTTTTCTCTTTATCCTTTTCGTCTGGATATGCCGCCTTGTTTAAAACCATTTCTTCATTATAATTAAATTTTATCGTATATCCATTTTCGTGTGCATATTCTAATAATTGTTTTACTACTTTCTTTTTAATTGGTTCACTAAAAATTTCTTTTTTCTTTAATTCGTCATAACAAGAAGCTCCATTTGATGAGATAATATATGGGCTTGTTCCTATTTGCTTTTGATAATTTATTGCATCTTTCCTAGCCCTTCCAGAAGTTAATATTATCTTAATTCCCTTTTGTATACATCTTCTTATCTCATATTGTGTTTTCTCGCTTATTTCTCCTTTTGAATTTGTTAATGTCTCGTCAATATCTATAAATACCGCTTTTATCAATTTATATTTTCTCCTTTCAGTTTTTCTAATTATCTCCTATTCTACTTTAAATATAACTTGACAAAATCCAAGTCAAAATTTTCTTCATCTTTTTTGGCTGTATTTATAAACTCTTCCACCATCTCTTTGGTATATTTACTACTTTTCTTTTCATAGAATTTCTTTAGTGGTTTTTGCAAATCCATCATTACCTTTGTTGCTTTATTTACATTTTGCTCTTTCATTAATTTATCCATTTTTTCCATTTCATGGTCAAAGATTTTTTTACCTATTTTTGTATTTTTAAATTGCTCTAATGTATTTTCTACAGTTAAATCCTTTAAATCTATATATCTTGTAGGTATTTTATGTCCTAATATTTCTTCAAAATCAGTATCACTAACATCTTCGATATTTCCAGTCATATATATACTTGGAAATTCTTTGTTTATAGTAGTTCCATCTATTTCCAAATTGGCTTTTAACACAATATCCTCTACATTTTTCCCTACATAGATATTATATGTTCCTTTTTCTATATTCCATTTATTTTGGTTTACATCATAATAAGCTAATTCATCTTTACTTATTTTTATCATTACTTCTTTTTCTTCTTCTGGCTCTAATTCAACTTTCTCAAATCCTTTTAATTCTTTCTTTGCTTTAAATATTTTTGAATTTTCTTGTCCAATATATACTTGTGCAATTTCTTTTCCTGCTACTTTTCCTGTATTTTTTATTTTGAGCCTTACAATAATATCTTCTTCATCTTCTTCTACATTTAAATTAGAATATTCAAAAGTCGTATAACTTAATCCATATCCAAATGGGAATAAAACATTCTTACTTATTTTGTCATAATATCTATACCCAACATAAATACTTTCCTTATATTCTACACTTACTTCTGTTCCTGGATAATAATTGTAGCAAGGTGTATCTTCTAAACTTAATGGATATGTTTCTGCAAGTTTTCCACTAGGATTTACTTTTCCAGTTAAACAATTTACCATTGCCTCTGCCCCAGCTTCTCCACCTAAGTAACCTGTAATTATCGCTTGTACATTATCTTTCCATGGCATTAAAATTGGTGAACCATTTGAAAGTACAATTACAACTTTTTTGTTTACTTTGCAGATTTCTTCTATTAATTTATTTTGGTTAGCTGGAATATCTAATGTAAATCTATCCATTCCTTCTGATTCAAAATTTTCTGTAAGTCCAACACATAATATTACTAATTCACTATTCTTAGCTACTTTTATAGCTTCTTCTCTTAAAGTTACATCATTTTCGCTTTCTACCCTTTCATATCCTTGTGCATAACTACATTCTATACCTTGCTCTTTTAAACAATCTAATAAATTAGTCAATCTATATGGATTTATCGTAGAACTACCTGCACCTTGATATCTTGGTCTTTTAGTCATATCTCCTATAACTGCTACTTTTTTATTTTTTATTGGTAAAATATCTTCATCATTTTTTAATAAAACAATAGAATCTTCTGCTAATTTTCTTGCTATATTATGGTGTTCTTGTCTATTATATTCTTTTAAAGATTCTCTTTCTGCACCTTTAAATGCATATTCTAAAATTCTACTAACTACTTCATTTAGATATTCTTCTGATACTTTTTTATTTTTAACTGCCTCTATTATTTCTTCTACACCATTTCCTCTGCCACCAGGCATTTCTATTTCATTACCTGCAAGTAGTCCAGAAACTCTATCATTTTCTGCTCCCCAATCAGTTATAACTAAACCATTAAACTCCCATTCTTTTCTTAAGATATTCATTAATTCTTGGTTTTCGTTACAATATGTTCCATTAAGTTTATTGTATGCGCTCATAATAGACCATGGCTTTGCTTCTTTTACAATCTTTTCAAAGGCTTTTAAATAAATCTCTCTTAAAGTTCTTTCATCTACAACTGCATTTATTGTTCTTCTTCTATTTTCTTGGTTATTTGCTGCAAAATGCTTTACACAAGCTCCTACCCCATTTGTTTGCAATCCTTTTACATATTCACTTGCTAATACTCCTGTTAAATATGGATCTTCTGAGAAATACTCAAAATTTCTTCCACATAATGGTGTCCTCTTTATATTTATTGCAGGTCCTAAAACAATATCTACATTCTCATAAGCTGCTTCTTCTCCTAAAGTATTTCCTAACATGTATGCAGTTTCTTTATTCCAACTGTTTCCTATTGTTGATGAAGCAGGAAAACAAGTCGAAATTTCACTTTCATTAATTCCTAAATTATCTGCTTTAGTTTTTTGCACTCTTAGTCCATGTGGTCCATCTGACATTGTAATACTTGGAATATTAAGCTTTTCTATAGCTTTACTATGCCAATAATCTCCTCCCACACATAAACTTGCTTTTTCTTCTAAAGTCATTTTATCTATTAATTCTTTATATTTCATAGCATACCTCCGTATTTTAGTTATACTAATATATCACAATTTATTCCATAAAAAACAAAAAATTAATCCACATTCAATTTTTAAATTTTGAAATGCGGATTAATTTCCTTTTATTTTTTCTATAATTTTTTCTAACCAACTTTTTTCTGTAGTCGTTGCTGTATTATCAGTTGAAGATTGCACATAATCTTTTTTTGGTAAACTTATATATATCTTTTGATCATTTGTAAGTTTTTGCATTCCCAATTTACTTTTTGCTTCTTCTTCTATTTTACTTAAATTAAGATTGCTTTCTATTGAAACTTGAGTTTGTTGGTTTTCCTTTTGTAGTGTTGCAAGTTCTGCTTTTAGTGATTTTACTTTATTAAAATCTTCTGTTATTAGGGAGTTTCTATAGCTAACGACTAATAGCATTGCAAAAATCAAAGCAATATATACAACAACTTTTTTCTTTAATACAACTGTAGCTCTTTTTTGTTTTGCTCTTTCTTTTGCTTCTTGTTTTATTTTCTCTTTTAATTCTCTTTCTCTTTGCAAGTCCTGACTTTTTTTAGATGTTCTATTTGGTATAAAATCTGGTTCTAATTTTCTTGGACTTGTTTCATATTGGTATCTAGCCATTAGCCTTCACCTCCTCTTTCGTTATTTTCTTTCGAAAATTCTTAATTTAGCACTCTTGCTTCTTGAATTTTCCTCTTGTTCCTCCTTAGTAGCAATTATTGGTTTTTTATTTATAATTTTTCCATAAGATACTGCTCCACATACACAGTATGGCAAATCTTTTGGACATGTACATCTTCCTTCTGCCTCTATAAATGCTTTTTTAACCGCCCTATCTTCTAAAGAATGGAATGTTATAATACATAATCTTCCACCTTTGTTTAAACATTTTATACATTTTAAAACAGTATCATATAAAGGTTCTATCTCGTTATTTACCTCTATCCTGATTGCTTGAAATGTTCTTTTGGCAGGATGCCCATTATTTTGCTTCGATTTAGGAATAGAATTTTCTATTATTTTTACTAATTCTGCAGTCGTTTCTATTGGTGCTTTTTTTCGCTCTATACAAATATTTTTTGCTATATTTCTAGAGAATCTCTCTTCTCCATATTCATATATAATATTTGCTAATTTTTCTTCTGGATAATTATTAACCACATCTCTTGCAGTTAGTTCTTGTGTTTTATCCATTCTCATATCTAATGTATTCTCTCCTAAATAGCTAAATCCTCTATTTCGTTCATCTAATTGATATGAGGAAACACCCAAATCCAGTAATATTCCATCTACAGCTTCTATTCCGCAAATCTTGCAATATTATATCTATATCATCATGATTCCCATGTATATATTTAACATTTTTAAATTCTTTTAAATTTTCTTTTGCTGCTGATAAAGCTTCTAAGTCTCTATCTATTCCGATTAATAGCCCTTTACTTGATAATCTTTTAGCAATCTCTTTGCTGTGTCCAGCACCTCCTAAGGTACCATCTATATAAATTCCATCTTGTTTTATATTTAATCCATTTATACATTCATCAAGTAAAACAGGTTTATGCTTAAATTCCAATACATACCCTCCATTTATCATTTTTTTGAATAGCACAAACAGTTGGAAGTTTTTGATTTCCAACTGTTTAGTAGCTATTCTTCTTTTGTTTCTAGCGGTTTCGTCATTTGTATTTCATTCCCTTTTTCGTGGTATATATTAGCTATTTACATTTGTAATTTAAATATTTTTTCTTAAGTACATAGATAAATAAAATATAATTAGTTTCTTAAGATTTTATCTTTTGTATATTAAAATTCCTCTTTAGTATAGCCCTCTTCTTATCAAGTTTTTCTTGATTTCTCTTTAGTAAATGTTCACAAAACTTCTTTTGTAACTTTTTCTTCATTAGTATATTTTAAATTTTTCTTTTGTATAAAATTTATATAAACTTTTTCAAGTTATATACCTAACATTGTCATATTTTCTGCAATATCATCTGCTGATATATTTTCCTCACTGTTGTATTCTTCCCATTTGTCTTTATTCCATATTTCTATTCTTGTCCCAACACCAATTATAACTACTTCTTTTTCTAGTGTTGCAACGTTTCTTAGATTGCTAGATATTAAAAATCTTCCTTGTTTATCTATTTCGCATTCCATTGCTCCAGATAAGAAAAATCTTACGAAGTCTCTAGCATTTTTATTGGTAAGTGGAAGTGTTTTTAATTTAGTTTCGAAGTTTTCCCATTCGTTTTGTGAAAATCCAAATAGACACCCGTCTAAGCCTTTAGTGATTATGAACTTTTCGCCCATATCTTCTCTTAGCTTTGCTGGCATTATTAATCTGCCTTTGGCATCTAAAGAATGTTCATATTGACCGAATTAGCACTTCGTTTCACCTCAATTCATTTTTTACCACTTTGTACCACTTCTCTCCACCTGGATAAATTTTAATACAACATTTATTAAATTGCAAGTACTTTTTAGACTTTTTTTAATTTTTTTTATTTCTTAATATTATATTAATTTTTTAATTATTGTTTTACAATAATTACTTTTTACTGTATAATATATTTGGTGATACGTATGAAAAAGTTTTTATTAATTTTGCTTTTAATTATAATACTAATTGCCGCTTCGCTTGGAATATATGGTTATTCCCTATACAGCCAAGCTATAAAAGAAGAGCCTTTAATTAGTAAAATAGAGCAAATTCAAAGTGATGAAAATTATGTGAAATATGAAGACTTACCACAGAATTATTTAGATGCTGTAGTCTCTGTAGAAGATAGACGTTTTTATGACCATGGTGCAATAGATTTACGCTCAATAGGTAGAGCTATATATGTTAATGTTACAAATTTTGATTTACGTGAAGGTGGTAGTACTATTACACAGCAACTTGCTAAAAACATTTATTTTATAGATATGAACCCATTTTCTAGAAAACTTGCAGAAATATTTATGGCATTTGCTATTGAAGATAATTATTCTAAAGAAGAAATTTTAGAATTATATGTAAATACATCTTATTTCGGTGATGGATATTATGGAATTAAAGAAGCTTGTAATGGTTATTTAGATAAAGAACCTAGTGAAATGGACTTAAATGAATGTACCATGATGGCTGGAATTCCTAATGCTCCTTCAGTGTATGCTCCAACCAAAAATCCAGATTTAACTAAAAGTAGACAAGAGCATGTATTAGAAACAATGGTTGGAAATGGATATATATCACAAGAAGAAGCAGATGAAATTATTAATGCTAATACATAAAACTAAACGCATCATAAGTTAGCTAAAAGCTTTTATGATGCGTTATTTTATTTCTATTTAAATTCTATAAATTTATATACTGCCTCTGCAAAACCACCATTTTGTGCAGTAGTGGTTGTTGTATAATTAGCAACTTCTTTTACTTCGTCATATGCATTTGCAACAGCAATACCGACCCCAGAATCTTTTATCATTTCTAAATCATTTAGATTATCCCCTATCGCAAGCACTTCGCTTTTATCTATTTTTAAATAATTCTCTAGTACTTCAAGAGCTTGTTCTTTATTAATTCCTGCTGGCATAATATCTAAATATTCATACTCTTTCCCTATAATTTCATCTCTATATTTATCAACTTTTCTAATTAAATTTACTTGTAAATTTTTATTTTTAGCAAACTCATTTTTTAAACTTGCTAAATCTTTTTCTGCTGAAATTACTAGTTTTAATATTTCTGGATTTTCTTTTTCTATATATTCCTGAATATCTGTTACAATTTTAAATTCTAAATCTATATTTTTATCATTTTTAGTTAATTCAAAGTTTCTTAAATCCATATATAATAGTTTTTCTGTTATTACTTCTTTATTAGTGTATAAATGTACGTGTAAGTTTAACTTCTTTGCTGTATTTATACAAAAAAGTACATCTTCGTTTTTTAATAATTTTCTATAAATTTCTTCACCAGTTTTTAAGTTAATTATTTGATTTCCATTTCCAAATATTCCATATCCTGTACCTATATCTTGGCATATATTTTTAAACAATGAATATGTTTTGCCTGTGCATATTGTGAAATTTATATTAGAATTATTAATATCATTTATTGCTTTTAAGTTAGTTTCTGGTATTACATTTCCTTTTTCGAACATTGTTCCATCTAAATCACTTGCTATAAGTTTAATCATTGCTACATCATCCCCATGTACTAAGCTTTTTACATTATATCTAAAGACAAAAGTTTAGTAAAGCATATTCTTATTTTAAAAATATATATTATTTAACATATTATTTTTTAATATCCATAATTTTTTAGATAGATCTACGTAATATTTATGTGGATTTTCTATACGTTTAACTTCCTCCCACATACTATCTAATTCTTTTTTAGAATATTTAGCAATTTCTTTTAAGTTTGGATTTTTATATATTAATTTTCCGTTCCTCAAATATTTTTTCTTGAAGTAGTCTTATAGAGTAATCTTTTAGCACCTTCTTTTTCCATGGATTTTGAGGATCAAAAATCATATACTCTCTTTCGTCTATGATTTCATCTGCTAATGTAATTACATCTGCTATTGCTTTTTTAGTTTCGTTATCATAAAAACGATATACTTTTTTAACGCTTGGATTTGTAACTTTTGCTGTATTTTCACTTACTTTAATTTTTGGTACTATTTTTTTGTCTTTTTCTAATGCAACTAATTTATATACTCCGCCAAAGACTGGTTCACTTTTTGCAGTAATTAAATTTTCCCCTACTCCAAATAAATCAATTTTAGCATCTTGTTCTATTAATGATTTTATTAAATATTCATCAAGCGAATTTGTTGCACATATTTTGCAATCTTCATACCCAGTTTCATCTAATATTTTTCTAACTTTTTTTGATAAATATGCTAAATCGCCACTATCTAGCCTAACTGCTTTTGGTCTATATCCTTTTGGTTTTAGAACTTCATTAAATACTTTAATCGCATTTGGAAGTCCAGATTCGATTGTATTGTATGTGTCTATTAAAAATGTACAATCATCTGGATATAACTCTGCATATGCTTTAAAAGCTTCGTATTCCGAATCAAAACTTTGAATCCAACTATGTGCCATTGTACCACTTGCTGGTACATTAAATTCCTTTGCAGATAATGTACATGATGTTCCTACTGCTCCACCTATAATTGCTGCTCTTGCGCCTTCTACTGCTGCATTAATACCATGTGCTCTTCTTGCACCAAATTCCATAACAGGTCTTCCCTGTGCTTCTTTTACTATTCTGCTTGTTTTTGTTGCAATCAAAGATTGATGATTAGTTGTAAGTAATAGCATTGTTTCTAATAATTGTGCTTGTATTATTGGTGCTTTTACTGTTATTAATGGTTCATTTGGAAATACTACTGTTCCCTCTGGTATTGCCCATATATCTCCTGTGAATCTAAAATTTTCTAGATAATTTAAAAATTCTTCTGAAAATTTATTTTGTTTTCTTAGGTAGTTTATATCTTCTTCATCAAATGATAAATTTCTTATGTAATTAATTATTTGCTCTAGCCCAGCTACTATTGCATATCCACCTTCATCTGGTACTTTCCTAAAAAACACATCAAAATACGCTATTCTGTCTTGCATGTTTTTGTTAAAATATCCATTTGCCATTGTGTACTCATAAAAGTCTGCTACTAATTCTAATCTTTGATTATTCATACCAATTCCTCCTATTTTTGGTACTTATTAACTTTTTGATAATAACATTATATGTATATCATTTCTTTTTGTCAATATATTTTGCAAATAAATATTATCCTTTTGATAATAAGTGGGCAGATGGCTTTTTCCTTCTTTAATTTTTCCCATTTTGTAGCTGATTTAAACTAAGTTGTGTTTCGGTATTTTTAAGGCAAGTAAAGAGTGAGTCAGCAAAGCTAACTCACTCTTTACGTCTAAAAATCTTATATTAAAATATATGTGGTTGCCAATTCTTATTAAAGCAATATAATTTTGAAGGTCTATGTCCTGTATTTTCTTCATATTCATCTGTTTCTATAACCATATCTGCAATCTTTCTTCTAAAATTAGCTTTCAATAATGGCTTGTCTAACAATATTTCATATACCTGTTGTAATTTAGTTAATGTAAATTTTTCTGGCATTAAGTTAAATGCAATTGTTGTATACTCAACCTTATTCTTTAATCTTTCAATTGCATAAATAAGCATTTTTGCATGATCAAAAGCAAGTTCAGATTCTAATATTTGTGTATATATAATTTGGTTTCCATCAACTAATTCTTTGACTACTTTTACTTTATTTTTTATAGTCTCTGTCTTGCTTTCTAATAAAATTTCTATCTCTTCTTCTTTTTTATATCCGTGCTTATTTTCTGTCATTTTCTCTTTAAGAGAATTTAATGTAACAGTAAACCAATTTGCATCTTGTGTACTTCCTCCAGATTTAATGCAAACTTTTTCACTATCTACAAGACCCATATATGATGTACTAATTATTCTAGTTCTTGGATCGCGATTTGGATCTCCCCATGAATATAATTGTTCCAAATATATATCTTGCATATTTGTTTTTGCTTTTAAACTTCTTTGTACAGCTTCCTCAAATCTTTCTTCTTTTCTTACAAATGTTCCCGGCAATGACCATTTACCCATATATGGATGTTCTGCCCTTTTAACTAATAAGACTTGTAATTTCTTTTCTGGTAATTTTCTATAATTATCTGTTTCTACATCACGTATTGTAAATATTATAGAATCAACCGTTACAGATGGTTTAAAAAATTGATTTGAATCATAATTTTTTAAAAATTCTTCCTCTGTCATATATATCTCTCCTTATCTCTTAATATCATTATAATACTATGATGGGTTGTTTTTGTCAATCAGGACTTTGAGATGTTCGGGATTTGGGGACGTTCCTTAACTTCCTACAAAAATAGAACGGAGCACGCTTTACTTAGCATGCTCCTTAAAAAATAACGGACCTATAATGATTATCATTAGTTCCATCGTAATTACTGACCATTTATCGACATTCTCTGTCAGAATCTCCAGTATAAAAAAACCTGTATTCAGTATCAGTAATATACTCAAAACCCGATCGATTTTATCCTTCAGTATAAATAATCCGAGGATTATCGACCCTGGAACTAGCCAAAAGTAAGTGTTGTCAAGTTTAACGCCAAAAGCAATTCCCATGACCATAATTACAGTCCATACATATGCCAAGGCATACCTAACACCAAATGCTAATTTTGAATATGCAATCCGTATTTTTTTCATAATTCTACCTCTCTTTTCTTTTTTGTCTAAATTATATTATACACCATTTTACGCTTTAAGTCAATCTAGATGCTACTTTCAAGCTTCATATCTCCGTCTTTTATCAAACCCTTTTTTCTCATAATATAACTTGTAACCCAAGCTATAACACCAGGTAATATAAAGTGTAGTAATATAATTTTTATTATTAATACCACTCCATTTTCACTTTCACTCATATCTTGCCAAGTCATTAGTTGACCAACCAAACCTGCGGTTCCCATTCCTGCTCCAGAAGCATTATTTGTCATATGTAATACCACAGTCGAAATTGGTCCTAAAATTGCACTAGCAATAATTGCAGGAAGCCAGATAATTGGCTTTTTCATAATATTTGGAACTTGCAACATTGATGTTCCCAATCCTTGCGAAATAAGTCCAGAAATTCCGTTTTCTTTAAAGCTTGCAACTGCAAATCCAACCATATTAGCACAGCAACCAACTGTAGCTGCTCCACCTGCTAATCCACTTAAATTTAATATTATAGCTAATGCTGCAGAACTTATTGGTAGAGTTAATATCATTCCCATCAAAACAGATACTAATATTCCCATTATAATTGGCTGTTTAGTTACTGCCCAATTAATAAGTTCACCTAATGCTAGCATAAAATTTGAAATCGGTGGACCTACTAACAATCCAACTGCTCCACCTATCATTATTGTAAAAATAGGAACTAAAATAATATCCAACTTAGTTTTACCTTGTATCCATCTACCACAAATAATTCCTACAAAACTTGCTATAAACGCTCCTAGTGGTTCTCCTGGTCCATTTAAAATAATAGTTCCATCTACTATGACAGAACCTTGTAATATCTTACTTGCAAAAGCACCTATTAACCCCGCAATTGCTGCAGAAATTGTAACAAAAGGTGTTTCCTTATATTTTACTGCTACTCCAACTCCAATACCTGCACCAGTTAAGCTTGCAGCTATTTTTCCAATTACTACAATCAAATTTCCTACATTTCCACCAATTAGTTTGCCTAGTTGTTCTATTATTAATCCAATAATTAGAGTAGAAAATAAGCCCCAAGCCATTCCTGTTAAACCATCTATAAACACATATGAAAAAAACTTTTTTATTTTGGTTTTAATATCATCATTCATAAAAATCTCCCCCTTATTATTTCAATTCATTTAAATAATTTTTTCTTTCAAAATCGTATGTTGGGATTTTTTCTCTTTTATGTTTAGAATTCATATATCGTTTTTCTATTTTTTTCATCTTATCTTCATTTGTTTTTCCTGTTTCTATATATTCTGCAACTTCCTTATATGTTATTCCCATTTTTTCTTCATCACTTTTATCACTTAATCCATCACTTGGTGCCTTTTTTATAATTTTTTCAGGTACTCCTAATATTTCTCCTATCTTTAAAACCTCATCAACTGTAAAATTTGCAATTGGATTAAAATCACTTGCACTGTCTCCCCATTTTGTTGTATATCCAACCATTGCTTCACACAAATTTCCTGTTCCCATAACTAGATAATTATAATTTTGTGCAATCGCATATAATGTAGTCATTCTAAGTCTTGGTTTAATATTTATTTTTGCTTCTTCTGCCAATTCTTCACCTATTTTTGTATTAAGCTCTTTTTCTAATTTTTCATATGTATCTGTTAAATTAATTTCTAAAATTTTTATGCCAAATGTTTGTGCAACTAGTTTTGCATCTTCTAAATCCTTTTCTTTTGACTGACATGGCATGCCAACAGTTAAAACTTTTTCTTTTCCTAATGCAAGGCTTGCAAGAGCTATAACTGTAGCACTATCTTTACCTCCACTATTTCCAATTACCACTCCTTTTGCCCCTACTTTATTTACATACTCCTGCATCCACAAAACTATTTTATCTATGTGTTTCCTTAATTCTATTTCACTTAACATATATCTTCCTCCTTTATTTTAAACTTATAACCCCGTCCCTAAAGTTCAAAGTTCATTTAAATAAATTATTTACTTTTATATATGAATATACTTCATCTGGTGTAAAGTAACGTATACTTTTTCCTTCTTTAATCTTTTCTCTTACAAATGATGAACTTAAACCACTTCTAACATTATTTTTTACTTTTATAAATGATTTTTCATTTTCTTTTAAAAAGCTATCATTATTTATTATATCTTCTAAGCAGTCTTCATCTCTTTCTAACACTAGTACTTTAAATTTTTTGACTAATTCATCCGCTTTTTCCCAAGTATTTAATTCTCTTAAGTTATCACTTCCTGTTGTAAACCAGATTGTTTTATTAGGATACATCTTTTGAATTTCTTCTAAAGTTTCTATAGTGTATAATTGTCTTTCGTTTCTTAATTCTATATCTGATACTTCGAATTTATCATTTTTATCACAAACGCATTTTAGCATTTCATACCTATATTTATTTTCTAGTAAACCTTTCTTTTGATATTTTTGATTTACTGGTACAAAAATTATCTTTTCTACGTTTTCGTATTCGGATACAATTTGTTCTGCTAATGAAAAATGTGAATTTAGTGGTGGATTAAAAGATCCTCCAAACACTACTATTATCTTATCATTTTCCATAGGCATCTCTCCTTTATTTGATATTATCAAAAAGTTAATAAGTTATATTTGTTATTATTATATTGATACTATGTGTTTTTGTCAACCTTTTATTATTATTTTTAAATAATATTTTTTTATTCATAAAATAAATCACTTTTTACGCAAAAAACTGTAGAAGCTTTTTATCTCTTCTACAGTTTATATTTGCAACCAAAAAGGGATTTTGAGGAACGTCCCCAAATCCCTGAACTCCTAATTTATTTTTTTAATATCTTCTTTTACTTTATTACCATCTTTTACTAATACTGTACTTGTTGGATATGCTAAATCCACACCCTCTTTTTCTAGAATCTCTAATATATTTTTATTTATATGCTCTTTAGCATTTAAGTAGCTACCATAGTCAACAGAATTAGTAAAAACATATATCATTATAGAAACACCGTCTGGGTCTATTTCATCAAATTTTACATATGTATCGTCATTTATTACATTTGGATGATTTATAAGCATAAAATATATTTTACTTGTAATCCTTTGTATTACATCTACTGGTGTATCTAATGGAAGTTTTAAGTCTAATTTATATTTTCTTTTTTCCATCTTACTCCAGTTTATAACAGCCTCATTTGATAATACTCCATTTGGTATATTTACTAATGAATTATCGAATGTTCTTATGCCTGTACTCCTAAAAGATATATCTTCTACTATGCCCTCGTAATTTGGTGTTTGTACCCAGTCACCTATAACAAATGGTTTGTCTATTAAAATCATAACTCCACCAAATAAGTTTTTAGCTGTATCTTGAGCTGCAAGTGTAATTACAACACTTCCTATTCCTAAACCTGCAAGTATAGTATTTAAGTTAATTCCTAATAAAGCAATAACTACTAGTACAGCAATTATATATATAACACATCTTATAGTTTTGTATATAAAGTTTACTCTATTATCATCAGCCTCTGTCATAAACTTTCTTTGTAATTTTCTCATCGTCTTTGAATCTGTTGTAAAACAGCCCGCTAATGCTTTTGCAAATAAAATTACACAAATAATCTTAAATGTTAATTCAATTATATTCATTGCTTTTCCTTGTATTTGCAAAACTCTTGTAGCTAAAAATACTCCTAAAACTATAAAAAATATTTTTAGTGGTTTATAAAAAGGCATTTTCTTTATTCGTTCTTTATCTGTTTTCTTTCTTTTAAAAATTCTTATTAAAATATAAGATAAACCAGAGCTAAATATATAGAAAAATATTATAATTGCAATGGCTATTAAAATATCAATTACTTGTTTTAAATCAATTGTTTTAAAATAATTAACTAAATCCATTAGTTTATCCATAGGCTATTCTCCCTTGTTTAATTACAATTCTTTTTTCGCATGTTCAAATCTTTCTTTTATTCTATCTTTTCCCATTATTTCCATTATTTCATACATATCTGGTGTATTTGATCTTCCAGTTAAAGCTATTCTTAGCACTGTACTTACATCTCCAACATGTGCCTCATATTTATCTGGATTTGCTTTAAATTCTTTTACTTCGCTTGCATATCCTAATTTTCCTGCTAATTCTTTTATTTTGTTAAACCATTCTTGTTTATCATCATTTTCATCAAAATAATTATTTATATATTCATCTAATATTGTTTTTATTTTATCACTATCTGAAATTTTTTGGTATTCATAATTTACATTTTGTGCATAAAATTTTTCATCATACATATATGAAATTTCATTTTTTACATCTGACCATTTAGCAATATCTTTACGAGGTTTCTTATTTCCTCTTTCTATACCAAATATTTTTAAAGCATATTCTTTATCTGCTTTTAGCATTTCTGCTAATTCTTCATCATATTTTTCTGCCCATTTTAATGATTCACTATATACTTTTTCTGCATCAAATCTAGAAATAACTGATTTTGAAACATCAAGTAATTTAACCATATCAAATAGAGCTCCACTTACACTCATTTTATTTAATTGTAATTCGAAATGTTCCATATCTTCTGCCTGATTTTGTCTTCTCCAATTTTCGAAATTTGAATTTGCAATATTTAATAAATATTCTTTTACAGCTTCTGCTGGTATTCCTTGTTCTGCATAATAGCTTACTGCTGCTTCTGGGTCTTTTCTTTTACTTAGTTTTCTCTTATTTCCATTATCATTTTTCATAATTGGTGAAATGTGAACATATTTTGGTGCTTTAAATCCAATTTCTTGGAATAATTGTAAATGTAATGGAACAGATGAAAGCCATTCATCACTTCTTATTACATGTGTTGTTCCCATTAAGTGGTCATCTACAATATGTGCAAAATGATATGTAGGAAGACCATCAGCTTTAATAATTACTATATCTTGGTCATTTTCTGGGAAAGTAACATTTCCTTTTATTACATCATGATGTTTTATCTTTCTATCTTCTCTTCCTGGTGATTTAAATCTAATAATATATTTTTCTCCTGCTTTTATTTTTTCTGCCATTTCTTCTACTGTCAAATTCCTACATTTAGCCCAAACTCCATAATATCCAGGTCTTACTTTTGCGGCTTCTTGTTTTTTTCTTATTTCGTCAACTTCTTCAGCAGAACAGAAACATGGGTATGCTTTTCCCATTTCTATCATGTATTTAGCATATGATCTATAAATATCTCCTCTTAAAGATTGCTTATATGGACCATAATTACCTTTTTCTTCTGTTTCATTTATCATTCCTTCGTCTTCTTCAATTCCAAAATCTTTTAAAGAATTAACGATGTCTGTAATACCATTTTCTATCTCTCTTTTTTGATCTGTATCTTCTATTCTTAAGAAAAATACTCCTTCTGTTTGTGTTGCAACTTTTCTTGCAACCAAAGCTTGGTATAATCCCCCAATATGTACAAATCCTGTTGGACTTGGTGCAAATCTTGTTACTATCGCTCCTTCTTTTAGGTTTCTTTTTGGATATTTTTCTTCATAATATTCTATTGGTTTAACATCTGGAAATATTAAATTTGCTAAATCTTTATAGTCCATTAATTATCTCTCCTTTATTGGGTAGGAACGTTCCTTCGGGATTTGGGGACGTTCCTATAATCCCTTTCTATTTTTAATATTTAAATTATCTTTGAACTTTTAGCTCCGTCCCTAAAGTTCACACTTCCATAATAATTGGTAAAATCATTGGGTTTCTCTTTGTTTTTTGTGCGATATAATCTTTTAAATTATCTCTTAAATTAGATTTAATTGTAGACCAATCTGTAATATGATTTCTTTCACATTTTTCTATTTCATTTCTGATAACAGCTTTAACATTTTCCATTAAGTTTTCTGACTCTCTTACATACACAAATCCTCTGGAAATTACATCTGGTCCTGCAACAATTTCTCCTGTAGCAGAATCCATTGTCATAACAATTATAATTAAACCATCTTGAGATAAATGTTGTCTGTCGCGAAGTACAATGTTTCCAACGTCTCCTACTCCTAAACCGTCAACTAATACTCTACCAGATTGTACACTTGTTGTAAATTTAGCTTCTTCTTGGTTCATTTCTAATACTCTACCATTTGTAAGCATAAATATATTATCTTTATCTATCCCCATTTCTTCTGCTGTTTCTGCATGGGCTTTTAATTGTCTATATTCTCCATGTACTGGTAAGAAATATTTTGGTTTAACTAATGCTAGCATCAATCTTTGTTCCTCTTGACAAGCGTGTCCAGAAACATGTACATCTGCTAAAGAACTATATACAACTTCTGCACCTATTTGCATTAAATCATCTATTACCTTAGAAACTAATTTCTCATTTCCTGGTATTGGGTTTGCAGATATAATTATTAAATCATCAGGTGTTATCTGAACTTTTCTGTGTTCCCCTGAAGCCATTCTTGTAAGTGCAGACATCGGCTCTCCTTGACTTCCTGTTGTTATTATTACTAGTTGATCATCTGTATAATTTTTTATCATATCTATATCTATAAACACATTGTCTGGAACCTTAATATAATCTAATTCCCTTGCTGTATTTATCATGTTTATCATACTTCTACCACAAACAGCAATTTTTCTGTTATATCTTACAGCACAATTTACAATTTGTTGAACTCTGTGAACGTTTGAGGCGAATGTAGCAACAACTATTCTTTTTCTGCATCCTTGGAATAATCTTTCGAATACATCACCTACAGTTTTCTCAGACATTGTATATCCTTTTCTTTCTGAGTTTGTACTGTCTGACATAAGTGCTAAAACACCTTCGTTACCAAGTTCTGCTAAACGCCCAAAATCCATTATTTGTCCATCTATTGGGGTATAGTCAATTTTAAAGTCCCCTGTATGAATTACTGTTCCTGCTGGTGATTTAATAGCTAATGCAACAGAATCTGGAATACTGTGTGAGCTTCTAATAAATTCAACACTAAATTTTCCAGCCTTTACAACTTCTCCTTGTTTAACCTCTACTAATTTTGTAGATTTTACTAACTTATGTTCTTCTAATTTATTTCTTATAAGTCCACAAGTTAATCTTGTTGCATAAATTGGTACATTTATCTTTTTTAGTAAATATGGTATAGCACCAATATGGTCTTCGTGACCGTGTGTAATAATTAGTGCTCTTATTTTATCTTTATTTTTCTCTAAGTATGAAATATCTGGTATAACTAAATCTATTCCAAGCATATCATCTTCTGGGAAAGCTAAACCACAGTCTACTATAATAATATCATTTTCGTATTCGAACACTGTTATATTTTTTCCAATTTCGTGTAAACCACCTAATGGAATAATTTTTAAACTACTTGGTTTAAATCTAAAATCTTCTTGCTTTGCTGTTCCTTTCTTTGTTTTTCTTGTATTTGCTTTTGTTCTAGTTTGTTTCACTTTTTCTGTACCAGTTTGCTTTACAGCCTCTTGTTTTGTTTTAGTAGTGTAATTCTTCCTTCTTCTTTGCGAATTAGTACCTACCTTTCTCTCATTATCTAAGTTTTTCTTCTCTTCTGTCATTATTTTATCTACTCCTTCTTCTTAAATTTAATTTAAACTTATTATGATTAGAAGAAATATTATTTTGCCCCCAACTATTTATTTGTCCAATTTTAAGAAAATCTCGCTTTTCTTTATTATTAATGTTTTAATTACATAAAAAATCCTTTTATTACCAATAAAGTAATAAATTTATCTTTTTATAATATTATTCCGCTCATAAGGTTGTATTATCTTTACCTAACATATTCTCTCTTTAATATACACAAAATTATAACATCATATACAATAATTATTAAAACACTTTTAATTCTTTTATAACTATTTTATACTATACATTATATTTCCGGACATATATAGTTAATAGCTATTCTTCTTTATCATATAAAACTTAAATCTCTTTATTGTATCCATTTATTGGATAACCACTGTGTGCTATTATACTATATGTTTCCTGTATTTGTCAAATACATTATGTAAATTATTTTTGTTGTATTTTTCTTATACATAAAAAACAACGGATACGAAATCATAAATTTCGTACCCGCCGTCTTTGCTTATGCGTTTACTCGCCATCTAAGCTTAAAGATATTCTCCTCGTTCAAGAATCCTTGTTTGATGTCGCCATAATAATTAAACGGGTCCAACTCTGAGCAGATCTCAATCAGCTCAAGACATTTTTCTCGACCGCACGCTTTTACATTTTCATGTTCATCAAAAACTTCAGAATACACAATCGGAAGCATCTCCTCTAATACTTCTTTTCTTAAACTAAATACTTCTCTTGTGTATATTTCCCCGGTTTTGATATTACCGAAAGATGCATTCGGTTTTATTTTGTTGCACAGTTCTAAAAAATTTTTCCGTTCCTCTGCATCGCAACGAGGATTCAAATTTCCATTTGTATCAAAAAAGTAATGATACCTGTTCAAAAATGTTTTTTTCATAGCTATAACCATAATTATATCCTCCTTCTAACTATGAATAAGACTTCAACCAATAGTTATCAAAATATTATCACAATTATTTTTTACAGTCAATTATAAAAAACTCCTTGTCAAAAAAAATCAAATTTGATATATTTTTAAAAGTAAATACATTAATTTTTTATGCAATCTTTAATTAATGTAGTAAAATTTATAAGGTTGTAAATAAATTATTAGGAGATGTAACATGAGAATAGTAGAACCTTGGATAAAAGTAGAAAAAATTGATGGTAAAAAAATAATGAAAAGATTAGAAAGAGCTTGCAGGACTTGCTATCGTTCAGAAGGTAAAATTACAGATGATAGTTATAAGAAATTGTTAACAAATTGTATAACTAGAGGACATGAATCTGTTTTAGAACATGAAAAAGTTACAGTTAGAATTTATGATGATGTTGGTTCTTATAAAGATTTAACAAGACATAGATTTGCTAGTTTTTCTGTTGAATCCACTAGATATTGTAGCTATGATAAAGATAAATATGGAAATGAAATTGCATTTATAAATCCTTCTTATATAGAAGATAAAGAAACTTACGATGTCTGGAAAAAAACAATGCAAGAAATAGAAAATAGCTATATTAAGATGAAAGAATTAGGTGCTTCAACAGATATGGTAAGAGAAATTCTTCCTCATTCAACAGCTGCCGAATATACTATGACTGCTAATATTCGTGAATGGAAACATATTTTAGAGTTAAGAACAACTAATCATGTACATCCAGCTATAAGACAAGTTTTAATTCCTTTATTATTATATTTTAAAGAAGAAATGCCAGAAATATTTGATGATGTAGAATATGATACAGAATTTGATAAAAAATATTATGCTAAATTAACTGTAGAAGATGAAGTTTAAAAAAGACTATATGGTCTTTTTTTTATGAAAATTTATCTATACACTCAACAGGGAAAAAAGGAACGTCCCCAAATCCCGACGTTCCTACATCCCTGATTTCTACATTATTATTTCAATATTATATATTTCTCCATCATCTGTTAGTTTAATTTTTTGCTCATATACCTCATTGCCATTGCAATACATTTTTGTAACACCTGTATTCTTCTCGGTTGGATTTCGTACGATAATATGATATATTGTGCTTTTATATTTATAGCTTATCTTGTATTCTTTCCAATCTTTAGAAATACATGGTTCTATTCTTAAATATCCATTACATATTTTTAAGCCCAAAATATATTCAATTCCGGCAGTATATAGCCAACCACTAGAACCTGTATACCAAGTCCAGCCCCCTCTTCCAGCTAAATTTCTGCTACTATATACATCTGCAGCAACCACATATGGTTCCACTTTATATTTATTAGTACTTTGCTTTGTTCTGGTATGCTCTATTGGATTTATCAATTTAAACATATCTACTGCTTTATCACCAAATCCTAATATAGTTTCTGCAATTATCGCCCATATAGCACCATGTGTATATTGTCCTCCATTTTCTCTAACTCCAGGTAGATAAGATTTTATATATCCTGGTTCTAATTTTCCATTTTCGAAAGGTGGATCTAATAATTTTATTAATCCATTTTCTCTATCTACCAAATGTGTTTCTAAACTATCCATACTTATAAATTTCTTTTCATTATCTGCTGCACCAGAAATTACTCCCCAGCTTTGCGAAATTCCATCTATTCTACATTCTTCATTTTCCATACTTCCAAGAGGTGTTCCGTCATCCATAAATGCTCGTTTAAACCATTTGCCATCCCATGCATTCTTATTAACATTTCTTTGTAAGTTTGTCATGACCTCTTTATATTTTTCATCATCATCTATTTTTATAATATTAATCCATTTGTTTAGAATATCGTACAAGAAAAATGCAAGCCATACACTTTCTCCTTTTCCTTGTATACCAACATTTGAAAACCCATCATTCCAATCTCCAGAACCAATCTTAGGTAAGCCATTTTCACCAAAATTAAAGGCTCTTTCTATGGCTTTTTTACAATGTTCATATATTGTTCCTTTAGTTTCTGAAATATTATACAAACTATATCTTTCTACTTCTCCTTCTTTTAACTCTTCTCCTTCCAGATAATTTGTTTCTATATCTAATATTGTTCTATCTCCTGTAATTTTTATATATTCTAACACAGCATATGGAAGCCACAATAAATCATCAGAAAACCTAGTTCTTATCCCCATTTTACTTGCATCATGCCACCAATGTTCTACATCTCCTTGTATGAATTGGTGCCTACTATTTTTTATAATTTGATTTTTTAGTATATTTATATCTATATATTTCATATTAAGGGCATCCTGAAGTTGATCTCTAAAACCTACAGCTCCACCAGATTGATAATATCCTGTTTTTCCTAACAACCTAGATGCTATTGTTTGATAAACTAACCAGCCATTTAGCAATATATTCATAGATTCTAATGGCGTTTCCACCTGTATCATATTTATAATATTTTTCCAGTACTCTTTTGTATCTTCTAAAGCAGTTTTACAATTTTCTATATTCTTATATTTCTTGACTAGCTTAGGAATATTATCTTTAATATCTTCTCCAAATATTAATGATATATCTTTACTTTCATACGCTTTTAATTCTACATTTACCTTAATTGCAATACATGATTCTTCTCCTAATCCATTACTATTATCTAAGCTATTAATAAATAAAGCCGTAGGTTTTTTAATAGTGTCCTTTCCTATAAAAGATTTTTTGCTACCAGTAAATGAATCAATGTCCAAATTACTAGAAACAAAAGTAGTCTCGTCTATTAATTCATCATATCTGTTGATTGCATAAACAATATTGTCCTCAGTATTTAGCTCTATTTTTCCATTTGTCTGTAACTCATCTTCACCTAAAACTGGTTTTAAATAGTAAAATATACTAATCTTTTTTAATTTATCTGTTGTATTCTTTAAATTTATTAAATTTATTTTTAACTTGTCTTCTTTTGGTACAAATACTTCATTTTCTTGTATTATCCCATCTGCTGTATGTGTAAACTTGGCATATCCAAATCCATATGTTGTATAATAATCATTATTGTCTTCTACAACTCTATTTCCTATTGTCCAAAATCTTTTATTTTCATTATCTATAAAATATATAAGCTCTGAAGGAATATCTTTACTAGCATAATTGGTAAATGCAGTTAATCTATTTAGTCTACTATTTTCGTTCCAAGTATATCCTCCACCACCATCTGTAACTAGTGTTCCAAATTCCTTATTTGCGAGTACATGGCTCCAAATTGTAGGAAGTACTATATCTTTATTTGTCTTTACATAATATTCTTTTCCATTTTTAGAAAATGCACCATACTCATTATAATATTTTAAGTTTTCTACAGAATCGATTTTATCTAATGCTGGAGTTCGTATCTGTTCTGTATTTTTAACTTCTATTTCTTCTAATGGATTTGCTATCGCTTTTCGTTGTTTATTATAAATCTTCTTAATTTTATTTAATTGATAATTTATATTACCTAAATTTGCATCTATTATTAAATCTGACACAAATGTAATCAAGTCATTTTCAGTTTTTGCAAGCTTGCTTGAAACTAGTACAAAGATTCCAGTTCGTATATTTTTCATATAATCTAAGTGGGCATTTAAGATACAATTATTTATATATTCAATTAAATATTCCTCTTCTACTAATACAATAAACTCAATTTGAATATTTTTTATTCGCAAAATTTCGTATAATTTTAAAAGTTGATTTAATAAATACATATCATTTATATTTTTTAGTTTTAAAGTTAATATTGGGAAATCACCAGAAATACCAAACTTCCATAAATCTACCCTTTTAAATTTTTCGTTTTTTATCTTGTTTCTATAATACCACCTAACATAATTAGGTTTTATTAATAAAGATATTAATTTTTGATATTCGGCAAGTTCATTTCCTTTTAATTGTAAATATCTTGCCTCTTCTATTGCTTTAGCTTTAGAGATTTCGAATATATTTCTTATCGCCTCTTGATTTTTTATTTTTTCTATATTTGCTACTGCATCTTCCTTTGTTTCTGCAACTGAAATTATAAAATATAGCTCTACAGTTTCATGTGCTGGAATCTTTAACGTTCTTTTTATAGCTACAATTGGCTCTGTAACAAGCCCTATAGAATTAGAAAAACGTTTTCCTTCTTTTATTTGTTTTGGCATATTCATATCATTAAAATCATTAAATTTTTGTGCATCTATCTCGTATTCTAGTTCTCCCATTGTCTCATTTTCTGTATAAAAATTAACCCCTAAAAATATATCCTTGCCTTTCCCATCTCTTTTTCTTCTTTCTATAATTAACGTTTGTTTTTCGCTATTAAAATCATATCTTAAAAATAGATTATTAAATGCTTTATGAGCTATATCAGCATTAATATCAGATATAATTGGCTCAAAACTTCCTGTAACCTCAATTACTTCATCTTCATTTCCTATATTGGTAAATTCTATTTTTCTTACTTCTGTTGGTTCATTTTGACTAACAGTTACATCTACTTTTGTTTCTATATTTCCATCTATTCTTTCTATAGAATTACTATCAGGCTTAAAAATAACTTTATATTTACTTGGTTTTACTATGTCTTTGCAATAGTTTGAAGTCCAAATTTTATTTCCATTTATATTTCTCATAAAGAAATTAATTCCCTGTGAGTTATCATCTGTATATTTATATCTATTTATATATATGCCATTAAATTTACTATATCCATTTCCCTTTTCGTCCATTAAAACAGTATACTCTTGGTTAGAAATTGCATTGCATCTATTTGCTTTTTCTATATCATCTAGTTCAATTCTATAATATGATTCATAATCTTTGTATTTTAATTTTTCTGGCACTTCCTTTTTCTCCTTTGTAATAATAATATCTTCTGGCATTCTTTCCTGTAGTAAAATCTCTGTAGCTTCTATTTCTGGGTTTTTAGAAAACCTTTGCTGGATAATATTTTTATGAAAAAAGTTATTTATAGAAATCAAAATTAATGCTTGATGATGTGCCATAAATGTTTTTACCACTTCTTTTTTCTCGTTTTCTTTTAGTCTACTTTTTGTATAATCAATTGATTCATACATTCCATATTTTCCAAAAATACCTTCTTTTTCCATTCGCTCTATATTTTCTAATACTTCCCTTGGATAATCACAAATAGCTAAAACAGTACCATATGATGAAACTACCATCTCATCTCCTAATCCTCTTTTTAAACCAAGCCACGGTATTCCAAAAGCTTTATATTGATAATTTGACTTTAAATCTTTTAAGTTGAATGCTGATTCAGATATTCCCCATGGTATATTTAATTTTTCACTATATTTTATCTGGCTCATAATCATAAATTTACATGATTCATCTAATAAACTACCGTGATAGCTTTTCATATTTATATTTGGCATTAGGTATTCAAATGCAGTACCAGACCACGAAATTAACCCTTTATACCCATCCATCGCAGTTAAGGTTCTATTTAAACTGCTCCAATGTTTTACAGGTACATCTTTTTTAGAAATTGCGATAAAGCTAGCTTGTCTTGCTTCTGAAGCTAGCAAATCATAATATGAATCTGTAAGTTTATTTTCGTTTACATCAAATCCGATAGAAAACAATCTAGATGAATTGTCATACAATAATGAAAAATCAGTCTGTTCGATAAGTTTATTTATAATCGCTATATAGTCTTCTACATTTTCATATAGTCTGTTATGCTCTGTTAAGAACTGTTTTACAACATAAAGATATCCCACAAAATTACCACTATCTACTGTTGATACATATCTAGGTTCTAATGGTGCTAATGTCTTTATGTCATACCAGTTATACAAATGACCATTCCACTTTTCTAATTTCGTTACTGTATCTATCATATTTTGTAGTAATTTAACACTAGCATATATATTCTCGAACCCCATATCATATGCAGAAATTACAGCTACCATTGCTAAACCTATATTTGTAGAGGATGTCCTATTTACTACCTTATTTTTCCTATTTTCTTGATAATTATCTGGTGGCAAATAATTATTTTCTTTTATCAAATAGTCTTTAAAATAGTTCCAAGTATTATGAGCAATATCTACTATATAGTTTTGATGCTTTTTGTCTATCTTTTTTAATGGATCTTTTGCTGGAAGCTCTTTACTAAGTTCAAATGCTGCAATAGGTGATAATAGCCATAATATCCCTAGAATTATTGCAAATAAATTAATATTAACTGCATTAATTACAACGGCTAAAATTAAATTTACAAACATATACCCAACATATGAATCTAAATCATTATCTTTATTTACCTCTGCCTCTTCTGCTGTTGTCCATTCAAGTAATTTTTTCTTACTTACATATTTCCTATAAATAGCTTGTATTATCGCTTTTATTTCTACATATGTTTTAGTTGGCAAAAATCCTATATTTAGCACAAATTTAATAAGTGCGCCCTTTCCACCTGTTACTATTGGAGTAAATGTCTTTTTAAATTTTTCGCCATCCTTTCTAGCTATAATTTTATTTACTACTTCTAAAATTATAGCTATACATACAGATAATATTGCAATTAGCACTATACTAATTTTATGCATATAAATTCCTATTGCTAATAAAATTAGTTCAAATAAACTTATCAGACTTCTTCTTAAATTATCAAATATTTTGTATTTTGAAAGTTTATTTATCAGGTTTCTTATTCTTTCATTTTTTTCATTTCGAATATTTTTGCAAAGCCAATTACATATTTGCCAATCTCCGCGAATCCATCTGTTTTGTCTTGTTGTAAATGACATAAACTTGCTTGGATACCCATCCATTAATAATACATCTGTAGCTAAGCCACATCTTAAATATGAACCTTCTAATAAGTCATGACTTAAAACTGTATATTCTGGTATTGCGTTTTTCATTACATTATAAAAAGTATTAAGTTCATATATTCCCTTTCCTGTAAATATTCCCTCTCCAAAATTGTCTTGGTAAAAATCTGAAATAGCATTTGTATATAAATCTGTTCCTGCAGAACCTGCAAAAATCCTACTAAACCATGATTTCTCTGCTTCTTTTAAATCTATCCCTACTTTTGGCTGAATTATTCCATGTCCTTCTATCACTACTCCATCTTTTAAAATAGGTTTATTTAATATATGTTCCATCGTACCGATTAATTCAAATGCAGAATTTAAAATAAGGTTTGTATCAGAATCCAATGTTATAATATATTTTATCTTTGGTATTTCTTTCATATTGTTTATAGTGTTCGCTACAAAATCTTCTTCAGTTCTATTTATTAGGAAAGAATTAAATTGCATAAGTAATCCTCTTTTTCTTTCCCAGCCTAAATATTCATTTTCTCCTTCGTACCATCTTCTTTTTCTATATAAAAAATTGAAAATTTCTTTATTATATTTTTTATTTAATTCATTTGCACAGTGTATTCCAGCAAGTACAATTTCTTTATCACCTTTTCTTTTCTCTATTTTAGATGGCTTGCAATCTCCAAGTAAAGTAAAATATAAATTATCGCTTTTATTTGCTAAATAATATACTTCTAGCTTTTTAAACATCTCTTCTACTTTTTTGTTAGAATCTATAATAGTTGGTATTACCACCATTGTAGCTTGCTCTTTTGTAATTTTATTTTGCAAATCTATTTTAGGAAGTAATTTAGGTTTTACTATTTTACTTAGTACATACTGTATTACTTGATTTATTATTTCTTGTATTGGTAGTAAGAAAATTAAACTTAATAAATAATTTTTGTATATTTTTCCTAAAAATATCGAAACTGCTATAGCAAGTCCCCATATAATTCCTATTATCAAATTTAATTTTGTGTTATTTTTTAGGTTAAATGGTTTATACTCTAGCTCTCTATATAGCTCAGCTTTTCCTTCGTCAATTAAATAATAACCAATATGACTTTTTTTGCCTTGTTTTCCTGTTCCTAACTCTACAATTTTCTTTGCAATATATACTTCTGATATTTTTGTTTTCTTTGATAATTCTTTTATTTTTCCTCTATAATATGCTTTGGTCTTGTAATCCATTTTGTCATATACTTCTGCAGGATCAAGTTTTAATATTTCCTCTACGCCATTTATTTTTTCAAAAATTTCTTGAAAATCTATTCTAGATATATTCTTTAGAGTAGTTATACAATTCCCCATAAGTACTTTTTTTATCGCGATATCAAAATGTTCCTTTTTAATAACATCATTAATATTTGTTCCCATCTTTTCTACTGAATCTTCTAATGCTTCTATATAGTCATAACTGTCTTTATCTGTTTTCTTTAACTTATATGACATATATTCTATAAATGGATATTTCATTTCTCCATACCCAAATTTATAGCTTTTATATGGCTTTTTATTAAATACTTGATTTTCCTTTGTTTTTAGCTCTACCAATCTTTCTATTATATTTTCTGCTCTATACTTTTGCATTTGACTAGCATAAATTTTCTCACAAATGTCTTTTATATTTTCTATAATAGCAATTTTTATAAATAGCTCTATATTCCATATTTCGTCCATGTTTAGCGTTTTTCTTTTTTGGTATGAAGTTAGCATAAATTCTAAATTTTCTTTATTAATATTGCTATCTGTATATGCACACATTTCTTTGGCTAAAATATATATTCTCGCGAAACCGGCATAAGGGCCATTATCTAGCCCTAAAAATTTTTTATATTTATTTAAATCCAACTCGTCTTTTATCTGCTTTACTCTTTCTTCTATAATATAGTAATTATCTAGTAACCATTCCCCTGCCGGATGAATATCTATTCCCAATTTTATATGTTCATTTAGTAAATTATATACCATAGTAATATATTCAAAATCTTTTGTTAAATTTGGTATCGGATATGTTCTTTCATCAGCTTCCGATTTTAGATTATGGTCAGATGCTAATTTTTCCATATATTTTTCAAGTTGTTTTTTATCTAATAAAACACCAAACATGTTATTATCACTCCTAAAACAGTATTAGGCTTATTTTTTCCATGTTTGGTAATTTTATTCATCAGGAATGAACTTTAGGGACGGAGCTTAAAGTTCAAATTTTATGTTAAGCAAATGAACTTTTAACCCCGTCCCTAAAGTTCACTAAAGTTCATAAAAATAATCGTTTATTCCATTATATATTCCCCATGCCAATCTATTTTGATATTCGTCTTCTTGTAGTTTCTTTTCTTCTTCCTCGTTTGATAAAAATCCACATTCTACTATTGTTAGAGGTATTTCTACGTTCTTTACTATATATACATTATCTAGTTTCATTGGTAGTCTGTTGTTTTCTTTTCCCACAGCCTCTTTTAAACTTTCTTGTATTGCTGTCGCCAACTTTTCTCCTTGCTCATTATCTTTTTTAAAGAATGTCTGCCATCCAGAATATTGTTCTTGTGGTATTTTATTTAAATGTATTGATACAAATATGTCTGCTGATGATGAATTTCCTATCTTTACCCTATTTCGTATATCTGATACTTTTTTCTGTTTTAATGTGTTTTTATCTACATCATAGATTCCATTTTCATCTGATCTTGTTAATATTACTGTTGCTCCACTTTGTTCTAATAAATTCTGCAATTTTAATGCTATTTTTAAATTGATTTCAGCCTCTGATATTCCATTATCGCTAACAGCTCCGTCCATCTGGCTCCCCATGTCCTGCGTCTATTACTATTACTTTATTACTAACAGGCAAAGCTACTGTTTCTACCGTTTCGGGCTCTATAAATATCTGCGATATTCCTATCGCTAGCACTGCCAACAAAAAAATTCCAAGCACCATTATTCTTTTTTTACTTAAGAAAAACATTTTACACCTCAAAAAATCTCATATAGTTTTATTATAACTATATGAGATTTTTAATTTTTTATGTATTTATTTTTTATTCCTTTTATGCATAAGAGCATTTTCTTCATTCTACTTACTTAGCAACACCATCAAAAGAATTGCAAACTTTTACATTTGCAATTCTTTAATTTATAATTTATTTTTCCAGTCTGTTGCACTATACAAAATTCTCTCTACATTTACTATTTTTTCATCTTCGTTTATTCTATAAAAAGCAATATAATTTTTAATAATTAGCTTTCTAAATTTATATTTTTTTAGCAAGTCATAATCAATAATAGCAAATTTTTGTGGATTATATTTCAAAATATTAAATTCATCCTTTATTAATTCAGCATATATTTCTGCTATGTTAGGTTCTAATAATTTGTTTTTTATATAGCTAATAATTCTTTTATAATCTTCTTTTGCTTGAATAGATAATACTACCTTATATTCTTTCAATGGTAACCCTCCAGCTTAATCTGCTAAAATTTCTTTAACTTCTTCATATGCCTCTTCAACAGAACATACCTTTCCATTAGCTGTATCTTCCATCCCTTTTTTTAATTTTTTTAACAAATCTTTATCATCCTTTATAATCAAATCCTCTGGAGCTTTTGTCATATACGAAAATTTAAGATATTCTATATAATCTATAACTTTAGTTGATAATTCTTCTGGCAAACTTTCAATCACATCATATAATTCTTTTTGCTTCGTAGTCATAATCATTCATCTCCTTTTGGGAATTTATATTAATATTATACCACATTTTTAGTAAATTTTGTTTAATCCTTTATTATAACGTATGAGATTTTTAATTTTTTATGTATTTATTTTTCTAAATCTAATTTTATATGTACATCTTTTAATTGTTGCTTAGACACAACAGATGGTGCTCTCATCAATAAATCTCTTGCTCTTTTATTTTTAGGGAATGCTATTACTTCTCTAATATTTTGTGAATCTGCAATTAACATTACCATTCTATCAATTCCTGGTGCAGCACCTGCATGTGGTGGTGTACCATATTGGAATGCATTATATAATGCACCAAATCTATTTTTTACATCTTCTTCTGTATATCCTGCAATTTCAAATGCTTTAACCATAATTTCTGGATCATGGTTTCTAACAGCTCCTGATGCCATTTCATAACCATTACATACTAAATCATATTGATATGCATATACATCTAGTGGATCTTTTGTATTTAATGCTTCTAATCCACCTTGTGGCATAGAAAATGGATTATGACTAAAATCTATTGTTCCTTCATCAGATAATTCGTACATTGGGAAATCTACTATAAAGCAGAAACGATATACATCTTTTTCTAATAAATCTAATCTTTTTCCTAATTCTATTCTAACTAAACCTGCTATTTTTTGTGCTTTTTCAAATTCATCTGCTATAAAGAACATTGCTGAATTATTTTCTACGCCATATTTAGTTTGTAAAGCTTCTTTTATTTCTGGTGTTATAAATTTAGCAATTCCACCTGCAACTTCTCCATTTTCATCTATCTTTGTCCATGCTAATCCTTTTGCACCCACATCATTTGATGTCGCAAATTCTCCCATTTTATCGAAGAATTTTCTGCCTTGATTATTGCCATCTGGAACTACTATTACTTTTACTGTTTTACCTTTGAATGCATTAAAATCCGAATCTTTAAAACATTCTGTAACATCCTGTATAATTAAAGGATTTCTCAAGTCTGGTTTATCTATTCCGTATTTTTCCATTGCTTCTTTATATGGAATACGTACAAATGGACCTTTGTCTACTTTCCAATTTGTGAATTTTTCGAAAGTATATGGTACAACCTCTTCTATTACTCTGAATACATCTTCTTGTGTTGCAAAGCTCATCTCGAAGTCTAATTGATAAAACTCTCCTGGTGCTCTATCTGCTCTAGGATCTTCATCTCTAAAACATGGAGCTATTTGATAATATTTATTAAATCCAGATACCATTAATAATTGTTTAAATTGTTGTGGTGCTTGTGGTAAAGCATAAAATTCTCCTGGGTTTAATCTACTTGGTACTAGATAATCCCTTGCACCTTCTGGAGAAGAATTTGCTAAAATTGGAGTTTGGATTTCTGTAAAATCTAATTCGTCCATTTTATCTCTTATTGTTTTTAATATTTTAGAACGAAGTAATATATTATTATGTAATTTTTCATTTCTTAAATCTAAAAATCTATATTCTAGTCTTAAATCTTCTCTTACTTCTTGGTCAGTATTTACTTCAAATGGTAATACATTTTTGCATTTACCCAAAACTTCTATTTTGCTTGCTTTAACTTCTATTTCACCTGTTGACATATTAGGATTTTTGCTTGCTCTTTCCACAACTTGTCCTTCTATATGTATACAACTTTCTGTAGTTAAAGCTTTTGCTTTTTCTTCTAGTTCTTTATTTTCGTTACTTATTAAAATTTGTGTTATTCCAAATTCATCTCTTAAATCTATAAATATCATTCCACCTAGGTCCCTTATTTTCTGAACCCAGCCTGACAATTTTACTTCTTCTTCTACATTATTTATATTTAGCTCTCCACATGTATGTGTTCTGTATATATTTTTTACAACTTCCATATTCATCCTCTTCCTTTTTCTCCTAATAGTCTTTGTCTATTATACTCTATATTACAGTAAATAACAAGATTTTACACGTTTTTTATATTGCAAGTACAATTTTATTATTATATAATCACAAAAAGTTTTATTGGAGGAATTTATATGGTTAATGTAGCAATTGGAATTGTAAAAAAAGAAGAACAGATAAAGCAATATTCAGAAATTTGGAAATATTACAACATTCTCTTGACTAACTAAATAGAATTTGATAAAATATATATGCTTTTGAAAAGCATATGCGAAAGTAGCTCAGTTGGTAGAGTGCAACCTTGCCAAGGTTGATGTCGCGAGTTCGAGCCTCGTCTTTCGCTCCAACTATAAGTCATTCGTTAATGATGATTACGAATGACTTATATAATTATAAAAAATTAGTAATATTTTTAATATGTTTTCATATTATATATTAATTACTATTTAATGGCGATATAGCCAAGTGGTAAGGCACGAGTCTGCAAAACTCTGATCCCCGGTTCGAATCCGGGTGTCGCCTCCAAAACCCTAGTATAAAAATACTAGGGTTTATTTTTTATTATTTGAAACGAGTACTTGTACCGAGCATTTGTATCTTTGATTACAATCTGTAAAAATTTTATAAACGTACTTGACTATCTGTTTATTATTTGATATTCTTCAAACAATAAACGCTAATTAGGAGTAATATATGAAAATATTAATTTTATCTTGTAGCACAGGTGGAGGTCACAATGCATGTGGCCGTTATATAGAAAAAGAATTTGCAGAATATAATATAAATTGCCACTTTGTTGATTATTTTGATATCTTAGGACCTAATGCTAAGAAACATTCGGAGAAAATATATTTAAACACTACAAAAGGTAATGGCAGTCTATTCAAAATAGCATATAAGTTAGGCGAAGCATATTCAAAAACAGGAATCACAAGTCCTGTTTATGGTTTAAATAAGTTAGCTAAGAATAAGCTTTATTCTTACATACAAAAATATAATTATGACTTGATTATATCCCCTCATCTATTTCCTGCAATGGCAATAACTACATTAAAAAACGATGGTAAAGATATAAAACTTATTAATGTAGCAACAGATTATCATGCTGTTCCATTTTGGGAAGAAACAAAACCTGATTATTTTGTTATCCCACATAGCTCTCTAAAACGAGAATTTATTGAAAAAGGTTTTAAAGAAGAAATATTATTAGATCTTGGAATATCTGTTTCTAGCTCATTTTCTAAAGTCAAAAATAATCTTAACTTACCAACAAATAAAGATATTGTTTTAATTACATCTGGCAGTATGGGATTTGGAAAGATGAAAGATATTGTTAAATCTTTATTAGATAATATTCCAAATATTTATGTTGTCGCAATTTGTGGAAATAATCAAACATTATATTCTGCACTAAAAGAACTAAATAATAAAAACCTTCTGGTTAAAGGATTTATAGATAATATAAATGAATATATTGCAGCAAGTGCCATTGTTTTAACAAAACCAGGAGGCCTTACAAGCACAGAAGTTGCAACATTACGAAAACCGATGATTCATATAATGCCAATACCTGGGGTTGAAAACTACAATGCAAGATTTTTCGAAAAAAATGGGCTTAGCCTTGTGTCTAATAGTATTGAAGAAGTATTAACAAATACTAATAAACTTTTAAAAGATAAAAACTTGCAAAAGAGTATGATAGAAAATCAAGCTAAAATTATAAATAAGAATTCAGCAAATGACTTAGTAAACTTTGTATTAACACATTTTTAACCTACCATAATTTCGAAATATAAATTATGAAAAGTCTAAAAGTAAAAACAAGGAAAAAAGGAACGTCCCTAAATCCCGGCAAATCCCGAAAACAGGAAAAAAAGGAACGTCCCCATATCCCTATCCCTGTGGATATCCTTATCCCTTTTTAAATTGCACTTTCCATGTTTTTAATATTATTTATTATAAAATTCTTTAAGTAATCTATAAACTCAAGTTTTTCTATACTTTTGTTTACACTTATTGTTAATTCTAATATTTTTTCGTTATCATTATACACACATAATTTACCAATATATGCATCTTTTTGTACCGGAGCATTTATCTCGCTTAAATTAAAAATCTTTACATTAATTTTTTCTCTATCTAATTTCTTTATTGGATAATAATAATTATCTAATTCTTCCAACCTAGTGCTAACATTTTCCTTCTTTCCTTTAATAACTTCTATTCTATTCTCGTTTATTTGTTTCCATTCGTTATATTTTTCATTAATTATATCTTCTAAATTATATATTTCGTAATTTGAGTATGCATATTCAATTAATTTTATGCTATCATTTGTTCTATCTTTTTTGGTATCTGCACCTAAAACTACAGTAATTATACTCATTCCATCTCGATTAACAGATGTTACTAAACATCTATTAGCTCCATTTGTAAAACCAGTTTTTACACCATTTACACCATATAGGTTTCCTAATAATTCGTTTGTATTAGTCAAAGTTTTACTTCTATCATTAATCGAAATAGTTATACTTTTAGTATTAACAATATTAGCAAACTTCTCTATGTTTAAAGCATAATCTGCCATTTTAGCTAACTCAAACGCAGTAGTATAATGTTCTGGCATGTCAAGTCCATGAGGAGTAATAAAATGTGTACTATTTAAACCTAATTCTTGTGCTTTCGCATTCATCATTTCTGCAAAACCTTCTATGTTTCCACCAATACATTCTGCCAAAGCTACTGCTGCATCATTTCCGTGACACCATTAATAAGCCATATAATAAATTATTAATAGAAATTTTATCACCACTTTTAAGCCCAAGCCTAGATCCTCCTGTTCCTGCTGCCTTTTTAGATACAGTAACTATATCATTTAAATTTGCATTTTCCAATACTACTATTGCTGTCATAATCTTTGTAGTAGATGCCATTGGACGTTTTTCATTTTCTGCTTTTCCCCATATAACTCTTTTAGATTTTCTATCATATATTATTGCTGCACGGGAATTAATTTTTGGCTCTTCGTTATTATTAGTTGTTTGGACTACATCTTCTGACCAATTGATAATTTCAATATCATCTATATCATCAGCATATACTACACTCGTAAAACTCAAAACTATAATAATCAATATACTTAACGTTCTCTTAATACACACGAAAAATCACCTATTCAAATATATTTAGAATAAGTGATTTTTATGCTTTTTTATTACATTTCGCCTGGAGCTTTTCTTTCTTCTGGCCATCCGTGTCCATCGTCTTCTTCTTTTTCTTGTTGTTCTTTCTTTTTCTGTTCTTCTCTTCTTCTTTCTTCTTCCATCTTTCTTTCTAAATTTTCTTTATTTACTTTTTCTTCTTCTAACTCATATTTTTTAGCATCTACATCTGATGGTTTATAATTTGAGGTTTGTATTGGTTCGTTTGTACTTCTATTTGTTAGTGAAATCTGTCCATAATTTATATCGATTCCTAAAGCTGATGTACCACCATCTTTTCTTGGAACTACCATATCAACACTACTTTTACCACATTCTCCAGGTTGTTCATCTGTTCTTGCAGTTCTCGCCCCAACGAAATCAGGGTTAAGCTCAAATTTATTGTCTGGTCTTAGACCTAATAAACAAATTGTGCCATCTTTGGTAATTCCCATATATTGTTCTGCATAACCTGTCTCCTTACCTACTACATCTCTAGAAAAATTTTCATCTTCTATTCTTACTAATGAAACTAATTCTAATCCAGTATCTTCTTGCATTTTACTTACTGTCTCTTTTTGCTCTTCTTTCTCTTCTTCTTTCTTTAAATCGGATTTATCTTCCTCTTTAGATTTTTCTTCTAACTCCTTTGGTTCTATTTCTTTTAATTCTAGATATTGTGCAGGAATCAAACCTTCTAATTCCTCTCTATATTTATCAGTAACTTCTAGTAAACCTTGCTCATTTGTAGTAGCTACTAATTCATAATCCTTATATAAATCGTACTTACCAGATTTATATGCAATTAGGGCTAGTTGCTTTGCTTTTGCCTTAATTTCTGCTATTTCTATAGCTGATAAAGAATATATATTTTCGATATCTCCTTTTGCTTTTTCCTCAGCTACTAATTTTTCTTTAAGAGACATTAGGTATTTTCCATCTTGTTCTTTATCTTCTAATTTTTTTATTTTGTTTTCTATCTCTTGAATTCTTTCATTTTGTAATTGTAATCTTTCGGGTAAATCTTTTTCTGACATTTACATATCCCCTCCAATTTATTGTTTTACATCAAATGATAATTGAAAATCATTAAATCCATTTTCTATAAAAATGAATTTTTGGTCCATAGAATAACTAGAATCTAATGGTGTCTTTATTGTAGTATATAATATATAATATTTTCCTTGTCTTTCTATATCATCATATTCAACTGTGATTAGGGTTGATGGAAATCTTTCCTGTGCATATTTAGCAAAATCTTCTTCGGTTGGGAAATAATTGTTTTTAAAGTCAGGATATAATAAGGCATATGCCTTATCATAATCCTTACTTTCTATGTATCTTATAAACTTTCCACAATATTGTTGTATTCTAGTTCTTTCGTCTTTATCCTTTAAATCTTCTATTTCTAACTGATTTGTATTTTCTTCTATCTCTTCTGCAGTTACAATATTTCCTTGTACAACTGTATTAACTACATTTTCATTTTTACTAGCTTCTAATTTTTTGACATTTTCCATTACTTTAAATATTGAATTAATATTTATAATTGTCCATATTATTACAGCTACTGTTAATATTACTAAAATTATTTTTTCATTTCTTATTTTAAGCTCTTTCTTATTTCTCATTCTATCCTCCTAAAATCATTAATTGGAACTATTAGGCAAAAATGTTACATATGCTGACGAATAACTAGCTGTAATATAACAATCTAAAGTTTTTTCTACATTTTTGTATTTTATCATTAATACTGCAGATAAACTACTGCCCTTCTTTTCTTTTATAGAATTTTCATCATATTCTGCTGATTCAAATTCTAAATTTGTTTCTCCCAATTTTTTTATTTCATTAACTAAAGAATAGAACTCGTTAATATCTTGATCTTTTATTCCTGTTAATTTTCTCATGCTCTTTTCTGCATAGTATTGCTTTAACTCGTCCTGTGATGTCATATTTTTAGTTTCTGTTGCAATTTGAGGAACCGTCCCTGTCATAAAGTCAGAAATCTTTTTACTTAACTCTGTACTAGTCATATTTCCTCCATATTTAGAATTAAAAGCATTTCCATTAGTAATATATGTAATGTTTTCTGTCTTTTTAGAAAAATCTTCTACTTCTTCTGCTAATTTAATATTAACTAATTCTTCTCTAATATGTTTAGATTCTATTCCTAATATTATAGAAATAATTAAATTTAATATTAGCATAATTATTAGTAAAAATTTTATATGTTTCATATTTTAATTCTCCTCTATAATTACGGTAATGCCGACATATTCTGACCTTCACCATATTTATCTGATGGTTGTTTAGTTTTTATCCAATTAATAATTCCTTCTTCATCAATTGCTCCTGTTAAAGCATCTTTTGCCAATACATATTGTGAAGTCCATCTTGATGTTAAAAATCCTGCTGTTGATTTAACACCTAATGCTTTAGTTAATAATGATTTTACAGCTTGCTCGTCAGAATCGGATTGAGAAAATGCTGAAAACCAGAAATTATCACCCATACCCCAGTTAACCAAAGACATAAATGTTCCTTGAGTTATTGGGTTTTTATCCAGTAGCCATTCTTTATCCGTTCCTGTGTACGGTTCTATTAAATATTGATTTATCGTAACTTGCATCTGTACTTCCAGGAATCCATCTCTATCTTTTGCACATATAGATTGGAATGCGGATTTTATCTGTGGTTCCATTGCCAAAATTTCATCAATCGATTTTCCAACAAATGGTTGTAACTCTGAGCATAATCCTGGGTTTAATTCTATTGCTTTTTCACAGAACTCTGGAATATTATTTGGGGAACCAGCCTTATGTGTTGTAGTCCATTGTGAAATTCCTACTGCTAACTCTCCTGAAGTTGTTAATCCTACTGCCTCTGGTCCTCCACCTGGAGTATCTGTTCCTCCTGATTCGTAAGGTACCCAATAGAAGTATGCCCAATCTGTTTCTAGCTGGTTGTCTACTAATCTAATATATGATTCTACATCTTCAACAATAGAGTTTTCTCTATTTAACAAATATAATGCTATATCTGAATTTGTAGTTGTACCTATAACAGTTCCTTCTTTTATGTATCTTTTACCATCTTTTTCTATATATGCTGGAGCGTCTATTCTTTCTTGCTCTTCTTTTTCAAATTCTTCTGCGATTGTTTCTGCATCTCTATAATCATCAGCATATCCATTTTCTATAAAATATCTCTTTGTATGTTTTACTTGTTGATATTCAGATTGTGCATTAGCATCAATTGTTCCTTTTTTGAATCCTTTTATGTACATAATATATCCTGTACATATTCCTTTATATTCTTCGTAAAATCTTTTATATTCTGAAATAGATGAAGTGTCTAAAACTTTTATCTTTATGTAATCGTCTCCCTCTTCTATAATTTCTCCTGTTACTGGTGAAACAACATTTAAGTCTGCCTCAAAGCCATCATATTGAGTAGTTGAAGAATCACTACTTTCTGGACGATATGCACATACCAAAGGTTCATGTATCTCTTCATTAAAAGGTTGTTGTGATTGAATTCTAGTTGCATTTCCACAATCATATCTTTTATTTTCACCTGCACATATAAATACATGTGCTGCGCTAGTTTTATCTGCATTTGTTTCCCCAACAAATACTATATCTCCTGCTTGTATTTCATCAACATTTTCTATCTTAAGCCAACCTTTTTCTTTACAATAAGACATCAATGGACTTGCAGCAGCTGATGTAGTTAAACCATATTCTGGTTGGTCAGTATAGCCACATTTATATAGTGCCCAAGATACTAACCTATCACAACTTATCCTTTTTACTCCATCACTATTCGTTTCTCCATTTTTAGGTGGCATATATTCTGCATTTCCATATGTAAACCCATTCTCTCTAACATAATCTGTAACTTCTTGTGCTGCATTTAAAAATTCTGTTACAAAATCGTCTGATGTACTAGTAGTAGTTTGATTATTATTTGCTGAAGGATCATCTGGAGCCACTTCTGAATTGACTTCCGAATCCGGATTAAAATTCGGTTTATATATATTTACTTCTTCATCTTCTTTAATTCTCTCGCTTCCATCTGCTTCATATCCAGCCTTAATATTATCTGTAGAAACTTTACTTCTTATTAAAGTTCCATAATCAGCTTGTTGTTTTTCATATCTTCTTACAGGCCAATATAAATTAACATATCCACCTATTGGCCATTGAAATACGTGTGTATCATCTACTCTTAAATCATCTTTTGTAAAATATCCTAAATCTACAAAGAATTTTTTTAGATCTCTTAAGATATATTCAGAATCTTCTGTTTTGGAATTTTCTAATATAGAAAATGCTGAAAGCGCATTTTGTCTAACATTTACTTCTTTATATAAGTTTATTCCCTCTTCATCTTCTTTTGCTTCTACCGCTGCTTCTGCATCTTTTCTGGCTTGTTTATCTACATCTTCTGAATTTTCAAATATACTTTGATTTTCATCCCAAGATTTTGAATATGCCTCATCATATACTTCTCTTAACTCATCAATCTTTTCTGCAGTATCTTTGCTACCATCATATATAAAATATTTAGCAGGATTTCCTTCTGTTCCTACAAATAGTTCTTTTGTATGTTCATTTACTTTTCCACGTATTGCATCTCTTACCTGTACAAGTTCACTTCCTGCTCCTACAGTTTCTATTGTATAAAAAGCTCCTATATCATTTGGTGCTAAAACACTATCATCAGACTGCTCTACTGGTTCAAATTTATTTTCATATGTTGCTTGGCTTGTACTCCAATCATATGCATCATAGTCATCATTTTTAAATATTACATCTCTATACCAGTGTTTTTTTACTTCTGTAATGTATGGTTGTACTCTTTCTATAGTAGTACCTCCTCCTTGACCATTATCATTATTATATTCTATTGCAGCATTTATTGCATCTATAGATAAACCAATTTTTTCTAATTCTTCTGTTAATTTTTTTAATTCTTCTGCTAGTTTAGCATCCTTTTCTACTAATTTATCCACATCTTCTTTTACTTGTGGTTGGATTTCTTTAAATTTATCCTGTAAAAATGTAAATAGTTCTTCTTCCTCTTCTTCGGTTAGCTCATCATCAGATTTTGCCTCTTCAAATTTTTTATAGAATTCATCCATTATTCCTGTTGTATTATCACCATATGTCCAACCACCATGTAAGAAAGTACTATCATGAACTGTTTTACCTACAATCTCCGCATAGCTCTTGCCCACTTCATCTGTATAAAAAGTTACATTTTCATCCTCTTCTTTTACAAGTTTTATTGCATCATCTAAATAGGTGTTAAACATATTTTCTATAGAATGATCATAATTTAGTAATGCTGAATTATCATTACCATCATATCTTTGTAAAATAGACTCATTTTCTCTTAAATATTTCCTATTATTACCTGAATCTATACTTGCATTTATAAATGCTTCAAAATTACTATAGCCTGCTTGAATATTTTTTACCATATCAGACTCATCATGACTATCTATAAAATCTTTTAATGTCTGTAAATCCTCAACCGTTAGAGTTCCTCCATCACTTGAGACATGCATATCTAAATTAGCTAAACTATCATCAATACTTGCAAAATTTGTTCCCCCTTCTGGTGCATTTTCTACACGGTATTCAAATTTTATTGTAGCATTACTCTTTATTGTCTTTATATGTATCTCTGTACTTTCCTCTTTATCCATGTCAAATCTATAAACCAAATCTGGCGCCATTGTTGCTAGATGAAGTGTTAGTGATAATTCTAAAGGCTTACCATATCTTGCAGTCCAGCCTTCCATATTATATGTATAATATGAATATTTAAATGGTGCCTCCCATACTTTAAATGTCAATGTTTTTGAATCAACATCTGTAGATACACTATCTAAGAAACTCATCTTTTTAGCATTTCCGTCTGTACCTTCTGCATTTTCATACATTCCTTTATCAAAATACAACATACCAAATTGCGGATCACCTGTATCTTTTTCTGTTTCCATTCCTAGTACATAACCAATTGCATCACCAATTACATGTAGTAGTTTAGAAACTCCTCCTTTAAACTTTTCATATGGCACATATGTATTATAATCTGCTGTTAGATAAGCATTTAAATATTTACTGCTAATTGTTGCATCATCATCGTCTGCATTTTCTATTATATTTCCATCTTCGTCCGTATATTTTCCAAATCCAAATTCATATGGTTCATATCCCATATTCGATAAATATTCTGCAAGGTCTTTTTGTTCTTCTGTTCCAAAACGTGCAGAGTTACCTGAATAATATGTTGCAAGTTCTGTGCAAAAATCTGATGCTAAGCCTGAAAGCTTATTAGTTAGTAAGCCTGGCATCTCTAAGAAAAATCCAATTATTCCAACTATTAATATAATAACTACAATAACTATAATAATTATTATACCAACAACTCCAAGTGCTCCTAATCCCTTTAAACTCTTTATAAAACGTGCTAAAAGTTTTCCTTTTTTTACTGCACCAGCAGCAGCATTTCCTGCTTTATTAATTTTATCTGCACCCGAGGTTTGTTTAGTATCTGTTACATCATTTAAATTCTCATTATCTGCCAAAATCTCACCACCTTTACTCTGCAGTTGGGAAGTTTATTCTTAAACTATATATTCTAATTGCATTATCTAGTTCAGCTTGCCTTGTACTAGAATCGCCAGAATACGATTGTAATACTCTAATATTATTAAACATAATATATGTAGGAGCACTACCATCATCGCAATATTTTGTAAACTCAAATGTATAATTTTTACTTTCCCCTGGTTCCAATACAATTCCATATGATTTTACATATTTTTCCCCTCTAATATCTGCACCTGTATTTAATACAACTTCATCATTAGTTGTTCCATCAGCTATTACTATTGAATGTTCTGTTTTATTAGTTATAGTAACTTTATATAATTCATAATCGTAAAAAACATATTTACAATCTATATTAACTTTTAAGTTTTCATCTTCTGCAAATATATTTAAGTCATTTTTTCTAACAAACCCACTTATTGCAAGTTTTAATGACTCATCATCTTCTGTAAATACAAATTTTTCTTCGTCAGTATATAATTCTTTGCCTGTAAGACCTGTTGCCATTAAATCTTCCATAAGATTTACATCATATATGTATTGTTTTCCAACATTAGAAAAATTTTGTATGCTATAAGATCTTTTTGTTTTAAATTTAGCATCTACAAATTTCTGAAAGGAACTTAAAGTTGGATAAACAGCTTCTTTGCAATCATCTGAAATCATATTATAAGCAGCTTCATACTCTTTATTATTACATCTTTGTACAAATGTATCTATTGTACTTTCTATTGTTTCGTGCCATTTTTCTGGTACTTCATCCTCTGCCATAACAGAAATATTCGGAGTATAAGTTGTCTTTGGTATTTCTTCTTCTGGCAAATTTTTTAATATGTAATTTACAACATATACTATTGCCAAGGCTATAAGAGTAATTATTATAATTCTTCTATATTTTTTAAGCCACTGTCTTATTTTTAGTCGTGTATCTACAAAACTCATGTTGGCTCCTTTCTTTATCTGCCATATTAAGGTGTTCCACCACCATTATTTCTTTGTAAATCTTGCATTTTTTGTAAAGTTTTTTCCATATCTTTTGCTATATTTTGTTGTGATATACCCATTTGTTCAAAAGAATTTCTATATTGTGCTAAACTTTGTGCTAATTGCTGATCTTCCCTTGCGAATGTGTTTACATCTTGTCCTTGCAATATTCCTCTTGCTATTCTTTCATATCCTGTTGCTGCAGCATGTAAATCATTTTGATATCCATTTGCTTGTACCCAATTAGCATATGCTTGTCCTGTTTGAGTTCTTACAACTGTTTTTTCATCTCGTTTAGCTACCACGTTATCTACTATATTTTTTCCAGCTGTATATGTACCTTTACCAATAGAATATCCTATAATTGCACCATTCATTCCGCCAGCTCCAGCTCCCATTGCTGTAAATGCAAGTTTTGGAGCCAATTTAGCAAGGCTTAATGCAGTTCCTGTTGCTCCCCTTATAGGTAATCCAGCTATTCTACCAATTTGTGCTGTACCAAGTAGTTTTCCTGCTTTTGTATTTGCTAATTTTTGGGCACCTCGCTTAGCACTAGTAAGTACTGGAATTTGTTTCCTTCCTTTATTAAATCCTTTTGAAATATTGTTATTACTATTAGTATTATTTCTAGCTTGATTTGTCTGTCTAGGAGTTTGAGCTCCACCTCCGCCAGGAGCTGCACCAGCTGCTCTACCACCAGAACCACCTGCAGCAGATTGTCCTATTTTACTTAAACTACTTCCTAATGATTTAACAAGTGCTAATGTCATAAATGTATCTCCTAAATTATGTGCATGCTCAAAACTAAATATGCCTCTAACAATATGCTCTGCTTGATGTATAAATAATAACATTATACAACCTAGTATTGCTGCCCCAAGTGTTTTATCTTGCATTAAGTCTAATGCTGTCGTTGCAAAAACTATATAAATTAAACATTGAAATGGTTGTATTAAAACCGTATATACAAACTCTTTAATCCATTTATTTAATGCCTGTGATTGGTTATCCCCCATCTTGTCTATAGAATATGTAATTGTTACTATTGGTGAAATTATTACTAAAAATGCAAGTGTAAGCATACGTTTTATATAAAATACCAAAAATGATAATGTTACACCTACTAATATACAAAATGCTATAGCAGAACCAAATCCCATTGTAAAAGAAATTGGATTAACTCCTTGAAGAGCAAATGTATCCATTATATCTGAAAAAATTGAGTTTTTATCTACATTACCCATAGCATTTTCCATAATGTTAACCAGTGCATTATTAGCATTTAATGTAAAAGCTATTATATATTGTAATAAAAATACTAAAACAAAACTAACTACCCAATCTTTTAGCATTGTTTTATATTTTGCTTCTTCAGATGCTACTGTAGATATTGCCATTCTAATACCTACATATACTAATACTGCAAGCAAAATACCTATCGCTAAATTTCTTAATGCATAGTACCAAATTGCAATATTTTGTCTTATTGTTAATACTCCTGCGCTTAATTCAGAACCATCAGGTCGTGTAAAGCTAAAGAAATTTACATCTGTTATCTCTAATTTATCAAACAAAATATCTTGTGGACTTATATTAATATTAAATTGTCCTCCTGCAATAGATGCAATTCCTCCTATTACCAATCTTAATGCATACCCAAATGCTACAATTAAGATTCTTAATGGCCATGTAAGTAATCCTACAATACCATCTGCAATTCCTCCTATTGCTCCTTCTATTACTTCTACTGCACTATTCTCATCTTGTTGTCCAGCTGTAGTATCTGCATACACTATAGTTGTTACATTTGGTAGCACAAAATTGAGTATTGTAACTATGCATATAGTAATAGTTAATATCTTAAATAAATGCCTTTTCATATTATCTCCTTCCCCCATTATTTATATCTATATTTCTGTAAGTTAAACTTGATAATACTGTTTTCAAATTGCTGTGTTTTTCTTGCTCTTTACGAATATCTGTGCTAGCCTTGTATAGATAAGATTTATCCTTATTGCCTTCAACACTTGCATAGTCTCTATCTATTCTCTGTAATCTCTGCATTTGTTCTCTTAACTCTTCCATTCCATCTTCCGCTTTCTTTTCTGCACCATGTTTTTTCATCATATCTTCAATTGTACTCTTTAATTCATCCGCTTTTATCGTCTCTGAGAAATCAAATCTATCTCCTTTTATAACAGAAGGATCATTTGCCAAATTTTCATCTTTAACTGTTTTATCATCAATCTCTTTATCCAAATCTTTCATAAATTCTGAAACTCGCTCTTCTGTTTCTTGTTTTATCCTTACTTCTGTAACACTATCTATTTTATTATTGTTTTCTTTTGCATACTTGTCTCTTAATTTATCAGAAATATTATCTCTAACTCTATTCTCTACCTTTTGTTTTATTGTATCTATACTATTCTTTCCTAGAGTTTTATCATCAATTCCTAATTCAGCTTTATATCTTTGTAAATGTTGTTCTCTATCTACTCTTTCATCAACTATATCTGATACCTCAAATACATCATTCAAAGTTTTTCTATATGAGTCGTCAAATGACTTTCTAGCCATTGTTTTTATAGCTTTGTCATTTAAACCATTAGCTTTTAAACTCTTAAAGCTTTCTTCTTTTTCTCTTCTTCCTCTTGTGTATAAATCTATAATATTTGTTTCTGCTTCTTTAGCTTCATTAATCTTTGCCATTCTATTTTCATATTCATCTTGTATTTTTTCTCCTGGTTTCATCATTTTGTTTGTTTTATCTATTGCTATATTTTTTACTCCACCAACTGCTGCTCCAGCAGTTGCTCTTATCATACCTTTACCTTGATTACGACGTTCTGTAATTGCTGAACGTGCAGAAGAGAATTTGGCTTTTATACCTTTTCTTGGTTTTTTTACTCCTTTTTTTCCTCCTCCAACTAAAACTGTTGCTAAATTAGTTGCTCCTAATTCTTCCAAACCTGCAACCCCCATAAAAGGTAGGGATGTTGCTATTTTTAACGCATTAGAAAGTCTTGAATCATGTATTGTATATAAATCTTTTACAAAATTACTTCTTTCTTTCTTTCTCTTCTCTCTTGTTTCTTTAACTACATTATCTAAATCTGAAGATAATGATGTTAGTCTTTCTGCTTTACCTCTTGGAACATATTGACCTGTTGCTGTATTTATATTTCTAGTTCCAAGCCAAGTTTTGCCCAATGCTTTCTTTCCTAAATTTCCAATTCCGAGAGCTTGTGCTTGTAACTGTCTTTTTCTTTCTCTTCCTCCATTTAATACAGAATTTTTTAAATCTTTACCAAATTGAATTGTTCCACTAGCAAAAGCTTTAGCTGACTTGCCAACCTCCCCTGCTACAAACAATCCTCCTAAAATTTCTTTTCTAGGATCTGAATTTACTATTGTTTCTAATGTTCTTGAACCTGTTTTATCTCCTACCATACCAAATATACTTGTAAATATACTTGTTGCTTTAAACATAAAGTTCATAACAAGAAGTGCAATCATAATTCCTGCCATTGATTCATTCGTTAATTGAAGTACTACAGTTACAAAACATGTATATATTAAAGCATGTACACTTTGTATTAATACAAGCAATGTAAAATCTTTCATCCATCTTACAAATGGTTTCGCTTTTCCTGTTCTTACTTTTGATATTGCATAACTTGCTCCCATTGCAGGAGCCATAATAATTAAAATGCAAACTCCTAAAAGTCTTTTTATATATATGTATAAAAATTTTAGCATTAAAACAATTAACACAATATATAATATTGTTCCTATCATACCAGAAGAGAATTTTATCTCGTATGCTTTAGTTCTAACTGTTTCATAAATACTATCTTCATACCCCATACTTTGTTGAGCATCCATTATCCAACCTAGTATTGTTGAATTCAAATTAAGTACAAATATTAAAAAGAAATGTATAACAAATATTATTAAAAATCCAACAAGCCAACTAACTAACATTCTTTTATATTCCGCTTTTTCTGATGCTACTGTAGAAATTGCCATTTTTATACCAATATATATTAAAATTATTAACATAATAGCAATCGTTAAATTTCTTATTGCATAATACCATGTTGCCACACTATCTCTTATTATTTTTAGTGATGACTCATCTTTTAATGTATAACCAGCTGCAGTTTCTGAAAACATATTAACATCAAGTAAAGGTACTTGATTAAATATTATCTTATCAACTGTTAGTTTATCATCACCTTCTGGTTGTAATTCTGTTGAACTTGGTGTATATAAATTATCATTATCTAATATTGATTGTGTTTGGTTTTCTGAATTACCAGACGTTACAACATTTGGTTCAGTTATATCTGTTGTATTTGTATCATCAACTTTTTCTTCTACAGCATCACCTGTAAGAGCATTAACAGCTTCTGTAACAATATTTACAAATATATTTGCCCAACCTATGATAACAACTTTAATTATCATTGTCATAAAACCAAGTACATAATCTACTAATTGTGAAATCAAATTAAATAACCATGCCAATATATTAAGTGAACTTCTACCAGAAAAAGATCCTTGTGCTAATCCTTGATAATAAAAACCATCTTCTGGATCTTCTGTAGCATTATTCTCTTCTTCTAAAAGTTCATTACTAGCTGGAACATTTCCAGATGGAGTTACTTGTACATCTTCGTTTAATGCAAATATAACATCAAATGAATCTTGTTGAGAAGTTGGAGGTTCGTGAACTTTTAAAACCGGGTCTGAACTACCAAAATTAAAGTGTCTTAAATCTCTCGTTGAACTTGCACTAGGATTTGCAGCTGCTACCATCTCTGCATGCCCATCTCTTACTAAAATATCCCCTGGTTTTGCTTCTGCTGGTGAAACTTCGTGCCAATATTCATTTCTTAATGATGTTTTATTTGTTGCAGCATATGCATTAAATCCGCAAAGAATATATATCTAATCCAAGAAATATCTCGTACATATATGCAATACCTGTAGTACAGCAAGAATAAAATATAGATTTATCACTATTAAAATGTGCAGGTACATCTTCTGGCTCTGTACTATAAATTGTAATACTAGCATATTGATCTATAAATTGCTGTGTCTGCTCTGCTAAAAAGGATCTTGCACCATCATCAAAATTTCTTGCAAAAGAAGATGATGTGTTTAAAAGTACGATATAACATATTAAAAATGATACTAATAGTTTTTTTAATAGACTTTTTATTTTTCTCATCATCTTCTCCTTTCTTTATGCTTCTATTTTTATATCTTTTCCATCATAAGTTAGAATTTTATTTGTATAATCAAAATTAGTTATATTAAATTCATCTGTTCCTTCTACAAGTACCATTGTTTTTCTAGTTGTTGCATTATATATATATATTCCTCGATGATTTATACTATATATGTAATTGTCATCATCATACCAATATGTTTGATCTGCGTAAATATTTTTATCTAATTCGCTATCAGCATTGCTTCCATCTATAGAAAAAAATGCAATATTATATTTTTTTCCATCTTCATTTAATTTTGATTTTTCTGCATATTTGCTACTTATATGTGTATCAGAATCAGATGGTATTTCTGATTTATCCATAAGTCTATTTAACTCTTGATCTAGTATTAGACTATCATTTGTTTTATAATATACTTGATAATAATTCTTATGTTCTGTTGCTAAAGATCCTGTATATTCTTGAAAAATTTGAATTCCATTTAATGCATTTGTGCTATTATCAATCTTAACGCCTTTTAATGGATATGAAATTTTACAATAATCAGTATCATAGGCATAATATGAATAATCTGGCCACATACTTGTTAAGTTATTCATAAAAGAATTAAAATCCTTATCTTCATTATATTGTTCTAATAATCTTTCAAACATTGTATAATTGTATGTTATTTTTGGATATACTGAAATTTCATTTGTAGTAAAACATACATATAAATCTTTACTCATATATTCTAATATTCCATTTTTTTCTATATAATTGTCACCTAATTGTGATTTTATGGTTTCAAAACTATCTCCTACTTTAATGTTACCTATAACTGGCTTTTCAAATTTATTAGTAAAAACAATATTAAATAATTTACCTGCTATATTTCTTACTCTATAACCATTGTCAAAATATATATCATAATTTCTAAAGGTACTTGTTCTTTGTCCAAAATTTATGTTGCTTGTATTCCATTCATTATTAACTAAAGCTTGTAATTCTGTATTTATAGAAAAATTTGTTTCTTCTAAACTACTTTTATTTTCTAAATTAGCATCTGATAATAATCTATTAAAATATTCTGACTCTTCTATATCATTAAAATATTTATTAGTTATTTTTGATGTGTTATTTGTATCAACCCTAATTACAAGCCCTTTAGATTCATCAATTAATCTAATTTTTCTATAAGATAAATAATTTGTAATTGCATCTATTGTTACATCATAAAAAGGTTGTTGTGATTTTCCGTCTTGATATGGACTATATTTAAATTCCATATATATATCCATATTGTAGTCATCTAGTTCCGAATCTTTTTCAGCTATATATTTGCAATCACAAAATTCTATAACAGCTTTTAGTGAATTTGCATCATATATGGATTCAATCTTTTTATTATTCTGAATAAGTTTTAGAATAACTGTTAATAGTACTAAAAAAGCTACAATTACTGCAACTATTATTATCATTTTCTTTTTTTTCTTATTCATTTTTCTTTTAGTATTTTTTTTCATATAAACACCTCTATGCTCTGTGTGCAAATCTTGCTATCTGAATTCCACCTAAAGAACTTATAGAGTTTGCACTCCTTATTCCAAGGACATTTTTTATAATTTTCTCACCTCTTGATAATCCCATTAAGAAAAATGCTGCAAGCAGTGGTGCTACAGTTGCTATTGCTCCAGCTGCTGCTATAAATATTGTATATATTAACAAATGTAGTGGTTGAATAAATATATTAATTAAAATCTCATTTAACCACCTTTGAAATCCTTGAGCTTTTTCATCGCCAATACTATCTATTGGATATGTAATAGATATCAATGGAGAAATTATAGTAAGTAAACCAACTGCTAATACCCTTTTAAAGTACAATATAAAAAACTTTAATTGATAATATACAATTACCCAATATAGTACACAAATTGCTACATAATTCCATCCTTTTAAAGTTGCCAGCTTTTCCATTATTGAACCTTCTTCTGGATTTTGAATTGTACCATTACCATACATTAGAGTTTTTTCTAAATTGTCTGAACTTTTTGGTATTAAATCAACTAAAGCATTTGATATATTAATTGCAAAAGTAACAATATATATAAGTACAAATATTAAGCAAAATCCTTTTACCCAAGCAATTAACATTTTTTGATATTTTGCTTTTTCATCCGCTACTGTTGAAATTGACATTCTAATTCCTACATATACTAATACTAATAATGTTAACCCAACAGCTAAATTTCTCATTGCACTATACCAGATAACAATATTTTGGGTTAGCTTTCCATTTAATTTTTCTGTTTCATTTACATTCCCAAAAAAATCAATACTAAACATATCATATTTTCCTGCTAATAAATCTTGTATTGTAAACTCTACAGCGCTAGAACTGTCAACTTGTTGGGAATTTACTATAGATTTTAAAAGGGCACTAATTAAAGTAGGTACAATATTTATTAGTCTTGCAAGCGCACTTGCTGTGGCACCACCCATACTTGGTTCTGGAGATACCTTATGTTTAGACTTTCCTGCTTCTGAATTAGCTGTAGTTTTACCATCATTCATAAGACTATCTGCAGAGTCATCTTCGACTCCACTCATAACCTCATTAATGCTTTCTTTTTTAGGTTCTGCAGCATAGGTTATTTTCATAGGTATTATTAAATTAAAAATTGTTACAATTAGTATAACTATTAAACCTACTTTTTTAATCATTTACTCTCCCTCTTAATTTATGATTGTACATTCTTTTTACTTCTTTCTTGCTCTTTTTGCTTTTGTTCTTGTATTAATTTAATTTTGTTAACATTTGTTTCTACGAATTCAAATTCTTTCTTAGTTGGTCTTATAGAAATTATAGCTGTATCTGAACCAACCTTTAATAATCCTTCACCTCTGTTACAAGTTGTTAAGAAAGCTGCTTCACCTTCACTTAACTTAAATACTTCCTTTATATAAGGAATCTCTGATTTATCTTGTGCTAAGAATAATTTTGTATCTGATGATGTTAAAACTGCTTGTGCTTCTGGTTTTTCGTAGAAGTCTTGAAATTTTTGTGACATAACAGCTAATGAAACATTTCTCTTTCTAGCACGTCTTGCCATTGTATTTAAGAAATCTACAGCTTCTGGATATGGAAGTAACATCCAAGCTTCATCAATAAGAACTCTTTTCTTTGCTGCTTTTTCTTTATCTTCACTATTTTTCTTAACATATTTTTCCCAAATCCAAGAAAGTAAGATTTGTTGTGCAAGTGGTCTTGCAAATCTTTCTTCTAGTTGTGAAATGTCTAGATTTATAAATGGTGTTCCATCTAATAATTCGAATGTTGATTGACCATCAAAATATGCCATTTGACCATTATATTCCCTTACATATTGTTTCATAACTTTAGATAAGTAACTATAATGGAATCTATAGTCTGGGTTTTCATTTTCTTGGCCTTTTCTTAATATTCTCTTAAACCAAGAACCTATTGTTGGCATTTCTTTCTTTACTCTTCCTATGTAATTTCTAGAAAATCTTCTAGTTGGATCATTATCTTCATACAAGCTATTTATATCGTCTGTAATTCCTCTTGATTCATATTCTTCTGCAACAGATTCTGCAATTATTTGTTTTGTAAGCTCATTTACTTCTTCACTTCTTGTACTACCTCTTGCCATTGTAAGTAAAGCTTGTGTAACGTCCTCTACTTTATTTTCTATATTTAAGACTACTCTTTCTCTTCCTGTTATTTCATCTTTTACAGTTTCTGGTTCTATATCGAATAAGTTAATTATTGTATTAGAGTTTGGACTTATAGTTACATTAACTCCTCCTAAAGCATCTGCAACAACACCATACTCACCTTCAGCATCTAGGGCTAAACTCTCTATTCCCATTAAGACAGATGATCTTGCTGTAATTGTTTTAATAGTAACACCTTTACCAGCACCAGACTTACCAAATATAACTAAGTTATAGTTTGTAAGTGTAGAACTAAAGTTATCAAACAATATTGGTAACCCTGTTTGTTTGTCAAACCCAATTGGTATACCATTTTCATGTCCAACTTCTGAAGAAAAGAATGGGAAAACTGTTGCCATTGAATTTCTATCAAAATTATGAGCTTTCTTTATAGTATTTTCATTAAATGGTAAATTACTTCTAAAAGCATCTTCTTGAATTGCCCATGCTGGCTTAACATCTATTAATGTTTTAGCCATTTCTGAAGCTAATAGCTCTGTTTCTTTATCAAGATCTTCTAAACTATATGCAAACAATGTACATACAATTGTAGACTCGTATAATTTGTTAAATCCACTTGCTATCTGATCTCTTAAATCTTCTGCCTCTATTCTTTTTTGTGCTAAAATTCTTTCACGGTTTATATCTCCTCTATCTATAGCAACAAGTCTTTCTGCCTCAAGTTCATTAATTGTTCTATTTAAGTCTGTTTGTGATGAACTTTCACTAACTGGCGAAATAAATACTGATGTATTTACATCTCCAAATGTATACATACTTCTTAAAAATTCTGGGAATGTACACATTCTTGGAATATTTGCAACAATCATACTTCTTGCATACCTTGTTTTAGTAGATACAATTTCTACATGATTTATATTTGAAAAATCAATTCCAGCAGGAGCAATTAAGTCTTTAATACTTTTAGCATTTTTTCCAAGAACTCCTTTTGGTGTTTCTACAACATTTTGATTTTCTTCAACATTTTTATTTTTCATTTAAAACTTTCCTCCAATCTTTTGTTATTTATCTGCCTTTTTTGGTCTTCCTCTTGTAGCTTTCTTTTTTGCTTCTGTTGGATTTGTTTTAGTTTCTGTTTTAACATTCTCTTCACTATTTTCCGTTTCTTTTTGTTTAGCTGTTTCTACTTTTGCTTTTTTCTCTTCTTGCGCTGTTTGTTCTTCTATTATTTTCTTTGTTTCATTATATAAATCTGGACTTAATTGATTTTTGTATTCCTCAATTATTTCTATAGTTCTTTCTCTTAATTCATTATTTAATTTTTCTCTATCTTTTAAGATATCATCTGCCTTTAATAAGCTTTCTGAAGCCAAATCTACAGCCATATCTTCTAATTGATTGTCTATTCTCTCTCTTTGTTTTTGTAAAACATCTTTAGATGTTGAATATAATGCATCGTATTGTGCATCCAAAGCTCTATCTAATTGATATATTTGCTCTTCATCTCTGTTGTATGCTATATATAATAATTCTGTTAATTCTTCTGAATCTAATATTCTACCAGAAACTTGAGCACTTCCTAAACTTCTTATTAATGTCTCTGCTCTTGTATATAATTCTGTAAATACCATATTTATAATTTCATCTTTTGAGTAATTAGAAATATTTCCTAACTCACTCTTAAAATAAGAAACTACAACATATGTTTTTTGTTGTAATACATTTTGGTTAAAACTCATTCTTCCAATATAATTTGAAATATCTTGTCCATATTCTAAAACATTTTCTTTTCTTCTTATTTCGAAGTCTGTCATTTCTACTTGTTTTTGATTTCCTGTTCTTAAATATTCTGCTCTTTGTTTTTGTAAGCTCTTTATTTCATCTGCAATTACATTAACTTTCTCTTTATATGCATCTATTGTTTTTCTTAAGTTTAAACTTCTTGTTTGTACATATAATTGGATTGGAAATCTTATTGTATTTAAGAATTCTACGAAACCTCTTTCTACAGATTCTTTTTCTTCTTCTGATAACAAATCATAATTTATACCTTTACATTGGATTACCATGATATATTGTTGACCATTTTTTCTTATTATCATGTCATCTTTAATTTCGTCAAAATCTAAAATTTTATCTGTAGTTTCTCTTGTTATTCCGTTAAATTCCTTATTAGCTGTTTTTATCTCTTTGGCTTTTTCTCTTTCTTCTTTATTTACCTTACTTTTATATACTAAAAAATAATATGCTACTACCAATGCTATAATTATTACAACTAGAACTATTAGCATTATATTTAATCCCATTATAATACTATCCATATTATTGTTCCTCCTTTGTATTTTCTTCATCAGCAATCTTTGTATCTGCATATGAATAGATACGTCTCTTTGCTTTAAATTTTATATATCTATTTATAATCTCATCTAATGATTCTCCACCTACTTTTTTTGTAACTGCAATTCCAGCTATGGTAGGTATTTTTACCGCACCATATATCCAACCAAGAAGGCCGAAAATACCCATTATAATAAATCCTACCATTTTATAATTCAATATCATACCAAATATTATAAAAAATACTGAACCAATAAGTGCTCCCACTCCAGTAGTAATTAATGATTTAGTAGTAAAAATATATAGTATTCTTGACTCACCCTTATAATTTCTTGGAACATAATATGTACCCATTTTTTTATTCCTCCTTTGTTCTGTATAATCAAGTTCTACAACCTTTTATATACTTTATTTTTAGAAATCCTTCATAAAATTGTATACGATTGTCCAAATAGCATGTGCTCCAAATACTACTACAATTGATACAACCAAACCTACTAATTGCTTCTTTAATTTTGCTTGAGCTTCTGCGCTGGTGGTTGTTGCGTATTTAACACCCATTATACATGTTACAACTACTAAAACACCTGCTGCAACAGCTACTAATGCTTGTGCAATTGGCATAATTGTTGTTGCTACATCACTACTGTTAATAATATCTTTTTCTTTTCCTTTGTTTATAAACGCATCTGCATCTTGAACAAGCTCGTCCCAATTCTTTACTTTGTCTGCAGCAAACGTTGTAACAGGAATAAATATTATTGCTAATACAATTAATAAATTCATAACAAAAAACGTTGATTTCCTCACTATTAACACCCTTCCCCCAACTTATACTTATATTTAATTATACTTTATCTCCTTATATTTTGCAATAAATTCCGACTAAATGTCTTATTTTTGTAAAATTTTTTACATTCTTTTTTTGTGCAAATTTGGAGCTAATATCTTATACCCCTAAGCCAAATTTTTTAAGCAAAAATAATTCTTCGCTTATCATAATAAAACTGCTTTTTAACAGTTCAAATATGTTTATTTCGTTCTTTTAATTAAAAAAACAAAAATCCTAAATGCTAAACAAGAAAATCTTATTTAACATTTAGGATTTTTTTAACCTATAATCTTTTAACTGCTAGGTAGTTGCTCGGCAAATCTTATAACTATTGCTACAAGGTTTGATGCCGCAAAGAAAATTATTGTACCTATAACATAAGGTATTAATTTTTCTTTTATGGTAGCTTTTTCATTTGGACTAGACAACATATATCTCATTCCCAATACTAATAATGCAACCAAAGAAACTGAAGTTCCTACTATTTGCACAACATTAAGAATTTTTCCTGTTTTGTCATCTAAGTCTGATACACCAGTTTTTGTATATATACCAGAAAAATCTCCTGGATTTATCTCGTCTGCATATACAAAACCTGTTATATTAGCTAGCATAAACAACATTAAAATAATAGTTAAAATTTTTATTATATTTTTTTTCATTTTTCATCACCACTACTAGGTTGAAGATATTCCAGTTGCGAAATTCTTTACTATTCCTAACAATGCTGAAGCAGCGAATAATACGATAGCTCCTACAATATATACAACGGCATGTTTTTTAATTTCTGCTTTATCATTTGGTGCAGCTGAAATATATTTAATAGCTAATACTATAAGCATAATAACAGCAACTGCTGTACCAATTATTTGTGCTACTGAAAGCACCATACTACCAATGTTTCCTAATGCATTATCTGCACCTGAAGCTTTAGCAGAAGGTATTTCATAACCTGCAGCAAAAACCATTGATGTTGCAAATAAAATTCCTAATACTACAGTTAATACTGTCATTATTTGTGCCATTTTCTTTGAAATCTTCATTGCACTTTTCCTCCTCTTATTTATATTATTTAATACTAATACATAAATTTATTATACAACATTTATTTTTTCTTTGCAATATGTTTTAATTTTTTAAAGAAAATGTAAATTTGCTGTAATATTTTAGGCTTTTTTGACTTCTATAAATTCTTCGTTATAATATTTTGCTATTAATATATCTAATTCTACACTTATTTTATAAATAATCGCATAATCAACGTTTTTTTCTATACTTTTATTTAATTTGTCCCTCACTTTGCAAATTTCCTCATTTAACATCTAAACCACTCCTTTTTTTATTTTTTTCTTTTGTATATTTTTATGCTACCATATTTTTACAATACTTTCAATCAAATATTCCTATTTTTCCGTATATTTTAAGACTTTCGTCTGACTCTTTTTTTAGTTTTTTTGCAAAATAAAAAAAGAAGATACAAATTTCTTCTTTTTCTATTATTATATACGATTTTATTTTTTTGGTTTTATAACAGATAAAACCATTTTTTCTTCTTTAAATTTATTTTTTAGCATTTCATTAACATCATTTAATGTTATTTCTTTCCACTTTTCTATATAATCAAAAGTAATAATATCATTTAGGTAATCTCTCATAAAGATTCTAGCTATTTGAGCTGGACTATTATACGAAGTTATTAATCTACCATATATCTTATTTTTAGTTCTATTAAAGTCTTTTTCGTTTATACCACTTGATATCGCTTCTTTTATTGCTTGTTTAAATTTATTATAAACGGTCTCTGGATCTTTTGACGAAGCAAATATGCTCATATGTGAATATATATTAGAATATTCATATTCTAAATCTGGCTCTGTTATTATTAGGCCATCTTCATACAATTCTTTAAATAATCTTGAATTTTCGTCAAATATACAATTTAAAATTATATTTAATATTAATTCTTTTTTTATAATATCCGTATTCTCTACCTCGTCTTTTATACCAATTACAAAAGCAGGAATACTAACTTCCATTTCTTCTATTCTTTCTTTTTGAAAAATTTCACTTTTTTCGGTTGGATAAATACGTTGTATTTTTCCTTGTTTATCGAAATGTTCCATATTTTCTTTTATTAGGTTCAATATATATTCTGGCTTAAAGTTTCCACATACTGCTAGAATCATATTTGATGGATGATAAAAAGTATTATAACAGCTATATAAAGTATCTTTAGTAATCTTATTAATAGATTCTTCTGTCCCAGCAACATCTATACGTACTGGGCAACTATTATACATACACTGTAGTGAATTTAAAAATACCTTAGATATAGGGTCATCATCATACATCTTTATTTCTTGTGTTATTATCCCCTTTTCCTTTTCTACATTTTCATCTGTATAATAAGGGTGAAACACATAATTAAGCAATTCTTTAAATGCTGGTTCAAAATTATCGATTGTTTCAAAATAATATGCTGTATGATCATTTGTTGTATATGCATTCGCTTCTGCACCAATTGCTGTTAATGTGTCTAAGCTGTTAGTTCCGTTGGCTTGTTCAAACATTTTATGTTCTAAAAAATGTGCAACTCCATCGGGTATTACTTCTTCCTCATTTGTTTTAGGATTTATAAAGTGATTATCTATTGAACCAAATTTTGTACCTATTATTGCCATCTTTTTATTCGTATTTTCCTTAGGGATAATAATAACTTTAAGACCATTTTCAAGTTCTTCGAAATATGCTTTTTCCTTTACTGTTTTGTTTTCTAATATTCTCATTATACCCTCCTAGTTTCTTAAAAAATAGATTGTATTTATATTAAGGCTATTTGCTACAGTATTAATATCTTCCCTAGATATTTGTTCTATATTCTTTTTATACTCTTCTATTGTCATTGTTCTGTCTGATAACTCTTGTCCGTAGTAATATGAAAGTTCTATATCTTGCTCTTCTTGTATATTATTTATCGTAGCAATTATTGTCCTTTTAGCTAAAGCTATATCTTCGTCTGAAAAATCTCCATTTTTCATATCTTCTAATTGTTTCTTTATTATTTCTAAAGCCTTTTCATAATTTTCTATTTCGATTCCTGCTCTAATAAAAATATTAGATTTTAGTTTCATATAATTTGAAGACACTGTATATGCCAAACTTGCTTTTTCCCTTACATTTTGGAACAATTTTGAACTTGCACTTCCACCTAGTATAGTATTATATACTTGTGCGGCATATTTGCCTTTGTCATCTTCTAATTTTAAATCCATCCCAATTACAAGTTTCCCTTGGGCTACATCCATTTTTTCTTCTACGATTTTTTCTTTGTTTTCGTTACTACGTGATCCATATTTTACATGATTTGGATTTCTTTCTTTTAATGTTTTAACGATATCATTATCTTCTAAAATTTTTGCTATATCACTATTTGCTCCAGAAACAAAAATATCAATCTTACATGTATCTATTAACTCTTTATAATATTCGTATAAGTTTTTGGCTGTTATTTCTTTTAATTTTTCTACATATCCATATTTATAAATACCATATGGTTTACCTTCATACATTTCTTCTATACATCTGTTTAATGCATACATTGTTTTATTATCTATTTTCGAATTTATTATTTGTTCTAGGTTGTTTTTTTCTTGTTCTAAAAATTCTTTATTGAATTCGTCATTTTCAATATTAGGATTAAATACAAGCTCTAATAATGTTTCTATACTTTTTTGTAGCAAATCTTCTTTTTGTGGTAAATACTCTTCATTTAAACTTTCTAGATAGAATTTTAATACATGGTTATCTCCTGATTTGTCTACTCCAGAGTCAAACTCTGCACCATATAATTCTGCAAGTTTGCTAGTTATCTCTTGTCTTGTCTTTAAGTTTTTACTTCCTCGTTTTAGCATTAGTGCAATTAGTGTATCTTTGGTTGCATTTTCATATGTTATAGGAAATGTTAAAAATACAGCACAAAGATTTGTTTTAAACTTAGCTGTATTAATATTATGAAGTGTAATTCCTTGCTTTAAAGTTACCTTATTATATGACATGTTATTTCTCCTTTTTTATTTTATTTTTTACCATTTTTATTTTTTTATTCTATATAGTAAATTTCAAATCCTTGGATTTCTCCAGTTCTATTATAATTATTCTTTATATATTGTTTAATTTTCTCAGATTCTTGGTTTGTTCTGCTAGTATCTTTTATTAATATAAACGAACCTCTTAAGCCCATTATTTTGTTAAGCACTCTTTCTTCTCCATTATATCCCCAATTTCCTAACAATGGTAAATCTAAATCTTGATAATTCTTTCCTAATACTATTTGGTAAATATTTGCTTCTTCCGAAAAAATTATAACTTTTTGATTCTTTTCTTCTTTTAACTCCACAAAATTTACTATTTCATTAATCTTATTTTTCATTTCCTCGGTTGCAAGCATTCCAAAATAAGGATTATCATAATCTGTTTTATAAGAACCCTTTATTATTGTAGACCCCATATAAAAAGCATTTATTAGTAACACAAAGCCTATATAACCTATTATTACAATTTTTACTGGTTTAACTAAAAATATTTCTTTAGTATATACAATAACCTGCTCTGACATATACATACAGTAAACCATCGAAACAACCATAGCTAATTCTATATGATACGCATTAAAGATTGGATATCCAATTAATAAACTTGGAAACATAAAACATAAAAAGAATATCGTTACCTTCATATTTTTAGTTTCTAGTAGTATTCCGTATTTTCTATTTGCAATAATAAGTCCTACTAATGCAAATACTGGTATAGCATATAAAATTATTCGCCAATCTTGGAAGTCGAAATGATTTTTGGCAAATTCGCCTATTCCTAAGACACAATAATTAATAAAATCTATAAATTGTCCTTGTAAGGCAAGTATTATGCACCAAATCGCTGTAATTAAAGCAAAGATTATATATGTACTTACTAATTTTTTTAATATTGTTTTTCTCTCTTTCCTATAATTATAAATTGTAAACAAAGTTATTGCTATTAAGTAATAAACTCCTATATTTTGTTTGGTTGCAAAAACTAATGCAGAAATGATTCCTTGCTGAATTGGCTTAATCTCAAATTTGTCCTTCTTTATAATAAAATTCATTCCAAGTAGCCAAAACAAAAGCGCTAATGTACTATAATTTGCACCATTTACAAAAAGAGTTTTAGTAAACGGAAGCAAAATTAGAAGTATATATACAACCGCTCTTCCTGTTGGCACTTTTAATTTTCTTAGAATGTTTAATGAAATTAAGAAAATAACCTCAAAAATAACTATTCCATATATTTTATACGCAAAAAAATTCGTACCTAAAACACTTAAAAATATATTTCCAATGTAAAAGAATAATGGTGTATCTATAACATTATTTTCTGAATATAAGCTTACTCCATTATGCAATTTATATGTATTAGCAAATGTAAACAATTCATCTGTTAATTCTATTTTATTAAAAGAAAGTATTAATCCAGAAAAACAAAACAATATTAATAATGCACTATATATAATTTTATGTTCTTTTATGTGGTTCTTTATTTTTTCTTTCATTAGTTCTCCTTTTTTTGTATTCGGGATTTTGGGACGTTCCTTAAATCCCTATTTTATTTATTTAGTAGTTCTTTGACACATTCGCTTATTGTTTTACCATCTGCACTTACACCTAATTTTGCTTTTGCTTGCCCCATAACTTTTCCCATGTCTTTTATAGATGTTGCACCTGTTTCATTTATTATCTCTTGTACAATTGGAACTATTTCTTCTTTACTTAATTGTTTTGGTAAATATTCTTCTATAATAGAAATTTCTTCTTTTACCTCATTTATTAGGTCTTCTCTACCACTTTTCTCGTAATCTGGCAAAGAATCTTTTCTAGTTTTGGCTTCCTTTGCAATTATTTGCATAATTTCTTCATCTTTTAGTTCTACTCCACCATCCTTTTCTTTTTGCAAGATTGCTGCTCTAATCATTTGAATAACGTTCTTTCTTACAATATTCTTGTCTTTCATACTATTTTTTAAATCTTCTAATAATTTTTCTTTTAACATAACTATTCCTCCTTCCGGGATTTGGGGACGTTCCTTTTTTCCCTTTTCGGGATTTTAGCACCGTCCCCAAAATCCCTCTTTCTCAAATCTCTACATATTCAAAAAGGTTGGAATCAGATTTATTCTAATTTCCAACCTTATTAACTAATCTTATATTAAAATTTTCTTTTTCTAGCTGCCTCTGATTTTTTCTTTCTTCTAACACTAGGTTTTTCATAATGCTCTCTTTTACGAACTTCTTGGATTACACCATTTCTGGCACATTGTCTTTTAAATCTTTTTAAAGCATCTTCTATATTTCCATCTTTTACCTTAACTTCTGATGACATTATTTTCCCCTCCTTCCGGCTTCTTACAACTGTGGGATAAATTTTAACTTTTGTATAAAGTTCTGTTCTAAACAAAAGTTATAATTTTTTGCCAATAAGTCTTAGGTAATATTAGTGTATAATATCACCATAACTTTTATAGCTACTCTATTATATATAATTAATATTAGCTTGTCAATACGCTAATCGGTAAATTTTACCATTTTTATTGCATTATCGTGTAATGTTTCTTTTACATCTATTATTCTCTGATTTGATGAACCTCTAAATTTTAATTTTCTATCCATCTTGCTTTCGTCAAACTTTCCATCTACTATAACATCTATATTTGATATAAGCTGTTTTGTTACAGCTGATGTTTTACATTCTGGCATAATATCTTTTTCAAAGTCGAAACCTGTGTAACACCAGATGTTTTTATTTGGATACTTTTCTTTTACTTTTGTAACTAATTTAGCTAATGCTTCTTGGTTCTCTGGTTCTAGTGGTTCCCCACCAAGTAAACTTAGTCCCTCTACATAGTCGTGGTTTAAATCTTGTATTATTTCGTCGACTGTATCTTGAGTAAACTCTTTGCCATATTTAAAATTCCAAGCTATTTCGTTAAAACATCCTTTGCAATGGTGTCTACATCCACTCACAAATAAAGAAACTCTTACTCCTTCGCCATTTGCTATATCAATCTTTTTTATGTCTGCATAGTGCATAATCCCACGTCCTTCTTTGGTCTTATGTATCGTTATTTTGGTTAAAGATATCTTATATTTAAAAATTCGTAATGTCAAACTTATACTTCTTATGTTACTATAAATTTTTGTTGTTTATTTCTATAGTATTTGCTAATTTTTTTACAGATTTTAGGAATGCACTATTTTTTAATTTTTGTTGATTTTTAGGTGTTTTTATATTTTTTTAAATTTTTTGTGAACTTTGAACTTTAGGTGAACTTTAGGGACGGAGCTTAAAGTTCAGTTTGTTTACAGAATGTCTAATTAGATTTCCAAACTCCTAAATGTGCACGCTTTTCGTGGCATAATTATTGGAGCACATATAAAAGGGAATCTGTAGTATTTAGCTACGATTCCCTTTATTACTTTTATTTCTTATTTATTTTTTCTTTTGTCTTTTGTCTTTTAGTTAATACCACTGCATATCTTAATGTTGCTGTTTCTAAGCCTACCATCGCTACTAATACTATTATTAGTCCTATTGGTAGTGGTGCTCCTGTCTCTACACTTATGATTACATTTGCATTTGATGTATTATCTTTATCATTGTTATCTACAAATCCTGGTA
>ERZ1673744.168-NODE-168-length-100365-cov-6.956545_pt1 | contig 100365 bp, 85 predicted proteins | sample MGYA00580207_ERZ1673744 | MGnify/ENA primary metagenome ERZ1673744 (study PRJEB41218, sample SAMN15661751) | gut metagenome | host: Homo sapiens | place: Canada: London | collected 2015-08-20/2019-03-30 | study: EMG produced TPA metagenomics assembly of... | reverse complement strand
CTGCTCATCGGGACTTTCACCCTATAGAAATCGCCCATGCCGGGCACACGAAAAAAAGCGCTCCCGCGGGATTGAGCCCGGAGAGCGCTTCGTAGCTTCAGAGACCCGGAAAGCGGCGCTTCCCGGGCTCATGCGTCATGAGGTTATTCCTCAACGATGGTCTTCACCTCAACGCCGTACGAGTCCTTGACGGTCGTATGGATGTTGAGCAGAGCCACCCAGCGGCGCAGCACGCCGATGATCACGAAGAGCATCAGAACCATGATGAGCGCGGAGAGGAATGCGAGCAGCATCTGGCCGTTGGGCAGGTACTGATTGAAGATCAGCCAGAGACCGGCCCAGAACGTGATGATGGTCATCAGGATGCCGGGAGCACCCGTCACCCAGGCGTACTTCACCTTGTTCATGCGCATGATGACGGTCGTGCCGATCAGGAGCGTCACGGAGGCGAGAAGCTGGTTGCAGATGCCGAAGAGCGGCCAGATCGAACCGATGTCGCCCGACCAGACGAGATAGCCCCAGGTACCCGTGAAGATCGCCGAAGTGATCACAATGCCGGGCCACCATTCCTTGTCGCCGAACTTCGGCCAGACCTTGCCCATCATTTCCTGCAGGAAGAAGCGGCCCACGCGGGTGCCGGCGTCAACAGCAGTCAGGATGAAGACGGCCTCGAACATGATGGCGAAGTGATACCAGTACGCCATCAGGCTTTCCATGAACGGAATCTTCGAGAAGATGTGAGCCATGCCGACGGCGAGCGACACCGAGCCGCCCGGGCGGGCCATCAGGCTTTCCTGAACTTCAGCCTCGAGCTGCGGGAGTTCGACGACGGACATGCCGAGCTTGGCGAACTTGTCGGCCGGAGCGTTGATCGCGAAGTAGTCGGCAGGAACGAGAACGCAGGCGGCAACGAGAGCCATGATGGCAACGAAGCCTTCCATGAGCATGGCGCCGTAGCCGACGAAGAGGACGTCCTTTTCATTGCCGATCATCTTCGGGGTCGTGCCCGTGCCGATCGTGGCATGGAAGCCCGAAAGCGCGCCGCAGGCAATCGTGATGAAGAGGAACGGAATCACCGGGCCGCCGATGATCGGGCCGCCGCCGTGGATGAATTCCGTGAGGGGCGGCATGTTGAAGTTGGGCATCACGAAGGCGATGCCGATCGCGAGCGCGCCGATCGTGCCGATCTTAAGGAAGGTCGAGAGATAGTCGCGCGGCAGGAGCAGGAGCCACACCGGAAGGACCGAGGCAAAGAAGCCGTAGATCGGGATGAGAAGACTCATCTCGGGCTTGTCGATGTCAAGGAAGCCGAAGTATTCGGGGTGCGAGGCAACCCACGGACCCGAAAGAATGCAGAGGAAGAGGAGCACGACGCCCATGATCGTGGCACCCGAGACGTCGCCCTTGCGCCAGACCTGCATGTAGAGGCCCATCAGGATGGCGATCGGAATGGTCGCCGCCACGGTGTAGGTCGACCAGAGCGAGTTGTGCATCGCGTTGACGACCGCAATCGAAAGACCTGCAAGCGTGAGGATCAGAATCGCGAGCACCGCCCAGGCAGCAACTCGGCCCGTCGTGGAGTCGATTTCCTGGCTCGCAATGTAGGCGAGCGAATTGCCGCGGTGACGCACCGAGCAGAAGAGCACGACCATGTCGTGCACGCCGCCCGCGAGAACACAGCCGATCAGAATCCAGAGCAGGCCCGGGAGATAGCCGAACTGCGCGGCAAGAACGGGCCCGAGAAGGGGACCGGCGGCAGCAATAGCGGCGAAGTGGTGGCCGAAGAGAACGTACTTGTTCGTCGGCACATAGTCTTTGCCATCATCAAAGCGCACGGCAGGGGTTTCGCGGGCGGCATTGATGTTGAGCACCTTCTGAGCAATCCATAAGCCGTAGAAGCGGTATGCGATTGCAAAGATGCATAGAGCGGCGAATACGATGGTGAGTGCATTCACCCCGTTCAGCGTTTCCATAACGATCTTTTCCTTTGGTTGTGGATGGGACAACGCCAGAGGGAAAAGAACCGTCGCTTTCGAGTGAGTGATGAGGAATGAGCCTCGCTCAGCCTTCGCCAAAAGAGGTAATTATTATCGTAATCCCCTAGAGGTATTCGCTCTTATCGAAAACAAGCAGACTTTTCGTAGCGTCTAGCCGAAGTTTACCCATCAGCCGCACTGTAAGCGAAGATGTCGGACCGTTAGGAATTCGTTTTTTATTGATGCAAGGCCACGGCAATAGGCATTTGCCCTCAAATCCTCAGGCCTAGCCGTACCTCCTTACAGGTAAGGCATATATAGGTCGGAAAGCTTAAGCGACTCTGCCTTTCCGGAGAAGACTCCGGACCAGCCGATCATGAGCTGAATGTATTCAGCGGGATCTGCCTGAGCGCCTTCCGTTTTGATTTTTTCCTGATGTAGCGAAAGCCGCGAGAGCGAGGCTTCAAAAGCCTGGAGGGCCGCTGCGACGACATCGTGATCCGACGCGCGCGAAGGATCGCTTTCCTTTCCGGCTTCAGCAAGCGCCCGGGCAAGAACCTCCGGCATGGCGGCTCTCAGGTGCTCAGCAAGCCTCACGCCTGCCCAGCCGTTGGGCTCCACCCGATCGGGACCGGCCTTTCCTTCGAGAATGACGCAGAGATCCTCAAAGAACTCCTTATGCTGCTCAGCGGCCTGTGCGGCATCCGGCGCTTCAGGGGTATGCGTCCTCAGCCATTCATCCTGCAGGTGCGCGATGCCGAGCTCCTCAAGCACCAGAAGCATCGTGCTCTGATCGGTGAGATCAACAACGCCGTAAGGCCTGACTTCATTGACGGGAGGAAACTGCTGCATAAGAAAATGTCGCTCGATTGAATAAAGCATCACGCCGGCCGCTCAAATGAAGGATCTTTCCACACTCCGGCGGGCAGGAGGATTTTAGCGGCAGGAAAGTGGGGCGAATCTTAATTGAGCGTGTCGACCGCCTCTTCGGGCAGATCAACGACGTCGATTCCCTCCGCGCGCAGGTCCGCTGCTTCGAGCGGCGTGCAGGTGCCGCGCACGAGCTTCTTGGGAACACTCCCTTTTTCCATATTCCGCACGGTTTCCGGGAAGGCTTCACCGACATCCTCGGCTTTTCTCGCGACCTCGCGCATAATGCCGAGCGCCTGCGCTCTCAGTGTCTCCCCGAGCTCGCGTGCTTTCCGGGCGTCTCTCACCGTGAGATCCTCTTCAACATCGCTTCTCGTCGTTCCTTCCACCGGCCGTATCTTTGCTGCCGACGGAAGCTTCCGAAGCGTCCCGTCGCCGCATGCAGGACAAACTTCGGGCAGATCTTCCGCGCGGTCGCTGCGGATCCACGCCTCGAAAACGTGGCCGTTTGCACACTGAAAATTAAAGATTTTCAAGCTCATAAAAGGATATCGCCGATGGAAAACAAAGCCCGGATTCTTCGCCGCAGGAAGAAATTCAGCCCGTTTGCAGGAAAAAACTTGACAAATTAAAAAGGGACATGCTACATTCCGCTTCCTCAGTTCAGGGCACTGCCCTCGCGATTCGATACCCAATCACCACGGGCCGGATCAATGCGTCTGAGGACATTCATGGAAGGATGGCAGAGTGGTTGATTGTACCGCCCTGGAAAGGCGGCATACGGAAATTCCGTATCGAGGGTTCGAATCCCTCTCCTTCCGCCAGAATTGCTTATCTTGATGAGTTGGTCTCATCAAGGCGCGCGAAGCGGGCGTCGTATAACGGCCATTACCTCAGCTTCCCAAGCTGATGACGAGGGTTCGACTCCCTTCGCCCGCTCCAGACGAAAGACGTCAAGCCCGACAGAAAGTTCTGCCGGGCTTTTTTGTTTTCCGTGCGACGAAGACTGACGTTCTGCGCGGCTACAATTTTTCTCGCTTCCCGATCTTCCTTTTCTCCCACGGGTGAACTTTATGGCCGCCAGAAATCGTCTGATTACGCTTGATACCGAAACCACGGGCCTCAATGCCAAAGGCGGCGACCGCATTATTGAAATCGGCTGCGTGGCGCTTGACGGCCGCGTCATGAAGAGCACCAAGGAAAACCACCTTCAGATCTTCATCAATCCGGAGCGGGAGGTGCCCGAGGACGCCGTCGCCATTCACGGCATCACGACGGAATTTCTTGCCGACAAGCCGAAATTCGCTGAAATTGCGGATGAGTTCCTCGACTTCGTCCGGGATTCGACGCTCGTCATCCACAATGCCGCATTCGATACGGGCTTCCTCAATATGGAGCTCGAACGCATCGGGAAGGGCCAGATCGAGGACTACTGCGACGTCATCGATACGGTCAAGCTCGCCAAGAAGCTTCTCCCCGGACGCGCCGTAAGCCTTGACGCGCTCTGCCGCTACTACGAGATCGACAACTCCAACCGCACGCTCCACGGGGCGCTCCTTGACGCGGAGCTGCTTGCCGAGGTCTACATTTCCCTCACCCGCGGGCAGGACACGCTCACGCTCGTGAATGAAGACATCGACAATCTCCCTCCGATGCCGAAGGAGGAGGACTGCGTCATCATCCGCGCCAATGCAGAGGAGCTGGCAGAACACAACCGCATCCTCGACATTGCCGAAAAGAAATCCAAAAGCACTCCCGCCTGGCGCCGGGAAGCAGCAGAAGCGGCGCCTGCGGACTCCGCTTCCTGAGTGCGTCTTTTTGTCGACCAAATCCGCCAATAGCACGGCCATTCTCGCGCTTTAATCGCATGAATCCTCAAGGAAAACCATCGTAATTCCGGTTGGGACAAGAAGAGACGACATTGCGCGCAGACCGAAGCCGGCCGCCCGCTATGATCCCCGGAAATATGATCCGGTTTATCCGCCAGCAACGGGCATCCGGAAAACGAACGAGAAACCACTTCCGGAGATTCAGTCATGCAGTTCAAGAATTTTGTCGTCTGCGCCTGTGCAGTTGCCTGCGGTCTTGCCGCTTCGATCGGTGAAGCCCGCGACCTGCTGCGCGTCGGCACTGAGCCCACTTTTGCGCCCTTCGAATTCCTCGATACGAAGACGAAGGAATACACGGGCTTCGACATGGATCTCATCCGCGCTGTTGGCGACAAGGCGGGCTACGACGTCGAAATCCTCAATATGGGCTTTGACGCCCTCGTCCCGGCCGTCATGACGGGCACGATCGACGTAATCGCCGCGGGCGTTTCCATCACGCCCGAACGCCAGAAGCGCGTCGACTTCACGACGCCCTACTACACGTCCGGCCTCTCGATGCTCATTCAGAAAAAGAACGTCGGGAAGTACAAGACCTTCGACGATCTGAAGAACACGAACCTTGCCGTTCAGATCGGCACCACGGGGGCTGAAAAGGCCAAGACGATCCCGGGCGCCAAGGTTTCTAGCTTCAATACCACGAGCGAAGCCTTCATGGATCTGATGTCCGGCAACTCCGACGCCGTCGTGCTCGACCGCCCGGTGCTCGCCTACTACCTCAAGAACCAGGAACGCGCCGCGAAGGTTCTCACGATTCCGGCCTACATCGCCGATGCTGAGAGCTTCGGCTTTGCCGTGAAGAAGGGGAACACCCAGCTCCTCGAGAAGCTCAACAAGGCCTATGCAGATCTGAAGGCTTCGGGTGAAGTCGATAAGATCTACAGCAAGTGGTTCCAGGAATAATCCCTCGGACGCCGCTCGCGCGCGCCAGCAAGACCTGTCGGGGAAGTCCCTGAGACAGGCATTTCCCCGGCATCGACGTTCTTTTCGCGAACGCGATGCCGGCGTCATATAGAATGCCGCGGCCGGACCAAAGCCGGAAGCTGAGCATGTTTTCCTCAGGCATGCTTCAGCTCACTCAATCAAACAGAGCCCGGATGATGATTCATCCGTTTTTTCCACAGCCGGCGGACCTCCGGCACTGATCAGTCTCTATAGAAACACCATGGAATTTGATCTCTCCCTCATTGCCTCGAGCTTCCCGCTCCTTCTGCGCGGCGCAGGCCTCACGCTTGAAATCACCGCGCTCTCCGTAGGCATTGGTCTGCTTCTCGGCCTTCTGCTCTCGCTCCTGCAGCTCTCGAAAAGTCCGTTCCTCAGCATTCCCGCGAAGGTCTACGTCGACTTCATCCGCGGCACGCCGCTCCTCATTCAGATCTTCATCATCTACTTTGCGCTCCCCAACATCGTGGGGCACCGCATTGATCCTTATGTGGCGGCCGTTGCGGCCTGCTCGCTCAACTCGGGCGCCTACATTGCGGAAATCTTCCGCGGCGGCATTCAGTCGATTTCGCTCGGCCAGTACCGCGCCGGCCTCTCGCTCGGCATGACGAACACCCAGACGATGCGCTACATCATCCTGCCGCAGGCCTTCAAGCGCATCATCCCGCCGATGGGCAATGAATTCATCGCCATGCTGAAGGACTCCTCGCTCGTTTCCGTCATCGGCTTTGAGGAACTCACGCGCTCCGGCCAGCTCATCATTGCTGAAACCTACGGCACGCTTGAAATCTGGACCTGCGTTGCGATTCTCTACCTCGTGATGACGCTCACCATTTCGCGCTTCATCTCCTGGCTCGAAAAGCGCTTCCGCAAGTCAGACGACCGCTAATACTCAACAAAATTTCCGTCTCAGGGCGTCATGATGAAAAAACAATGCATTTTGCTTGCATGGCGCCCGTGAGGCAGATAAAATGCCCGCTTTCACGGCTCGAGTCACAACGCTCGTGTCCGCAAGTTTTACCATCTCTTTGACAGGAATATCCATGTCTGAACTGACCAAGTCTGAGATCGTTGCCAAGTTCCAGCGCGCCGAAGGCGACACTGGCTCTCCCGAGGTCCAGGTGGCCCTTCTTACGGCCCGCATCAATCACCTCACGGATCACTTCAAGGTCCACGCCAAGGATCATCACAGCCGCCGCGGCCTGCTCCGCATGGTTTCGCGCCGCCGCAAGCTCCTTGACTACCTGAAGCGCACCGATCTTAACGCCTACCGCAAGCTGATCGACACGCTCAATCTGCGCAAGTAAGCTCGAAGAGATTCTCAAGACAACGGCCTGCCGATTTCGACAGGCCGTCGTCCTATCTGCCAACCCCGTCTGATCGTTGACGAACACCCTCCGGATCCTCCTGCCTTCCACCCAAGCGCGTTGCGATTTGAGCACTTACTTTCCTCAAGCGTGAATGCTCAAACCGCAGCGTGCCGGCGATTCAAATCCGAACCGCCGGCGAAAGCGGGAAGAAATGGAACGTCAGCGAAAAGACATCCTCCCAGAGAAATAAGGAAGCATTACTCATGACGATGTTCAATAAAGCAACGCAGTCCTTCCGGTTCGGCAATCACGACGTCACGCTTGAAACCGGCGAAATCGCCCGTCAGGCCACCGGCGCCGTCGTCTGCCGCATGGACGACACCGTGGTTCTCGCCACCGTCGTCTGCAAGAAGGAAGCCAAGCCCGGCCAGGACTTCTTCCCGCTTACCGTCGACTACATTGAAAAGACCTACGCGGCCGGCCGCATCCCCGGCGGCTTCTTCAAGCGCGAAGGACGTCCCTCTGAAAAGGAAACCCTCACGAGCCGCCTCATTGACCGCCCGATCCGCCCGCTCTTTCCGGACGGATTCTTCAATGAAGTTCAGGTCATCATTCACGTTCTCTCCGCCGACCCGCAGGTTGATCCGGACATCCCCGCGATGATCGGCACCTCCGCCGCCCTCGCCGTTTCCGGCATCCCCTTCCGCGGTCCGATCGGCGCCTGCCGCGTGGGCTACATCAACGACCAGTTCGTTCTCAACCCGACCACTGAAGAGCTGAAGACCTCGCGCCTCGACCTCGTCGTCGCCGGCACGGAACGCGCTGTTCTGATGGTTGAATCCGAAGCCGACATCCTTCCCGAAAAGACGATGCTCGACGCCGTGATGTTCGGCCACCGCGAAATGCAGACCGCCATCAAGGCGATCAACGAACTCGTCGCGAAGGCCGGCAAGCCCGCCTGGGATTGGCAGCCGCCCGCCCGCAATGAGGCGCTCATCGCCCGCGTGACCGAGATCTCCAACGAAGGCCTCCACGCCGCCTATGCGATCCGCTCGAAGCAGGCCCGCAACGACAAGCTCCGCGAAGTCTATGAACTCGTCGAGAAGACGCTCGCCGCCGACGCTGAAGCGGCCGGCACCGAAGCGCCCGACATGAACGAAGTTCACGGCATTCTCTTCGAACTCGAAGCCCACCTCGTCCGCTCGCAGATTCTCGCCGGCGAACCCCGCATCGACGGCCGCGACACCCGCACGGTCCGCCCGATCGAAATCCGTCAGGGCGTGCTCCCGCGCACCCACGGCTCCGCCCTCTTCACCCGCGGCGAAACCCAGGCGCTCGTCACAACGACCCTCGGTACGAAGCAGGATGAGCAGATCATCGACGGTCTCTGCGAAGAGTCGCACGACCGCTTCATGCTCCACTACAACATGCCCCCGTTCGCCACGGGCGAAACGGGCCGCGTCGGCTCCCCGAAGCGCCGCGAAATCGGCCACGGCCGTCTCGCCAAGCGCGCTCTGAAGGCTGTTCTTCCCTCTGCTGAAGACTTCCAGTACACGATCCGCGTTGTTTCCGAAATCTGCGAATCGAACGGCTCCTCCTCGATGGCTTCCGTCTGCGGCGGCTGCCTCTCGATGCTCGATGCCGGCGTTCCGCTGAAGGACTACGTCGCCGGCGTCGCGATGGGCCTCATCAAGGAAGGCAACCGCTTTGCCGTCCTCACCGATATTCTCGGCGACGAGGATCACCTGGGCGACATGGACTTCAAGGTTGCCGGCACGGAAAACGGCGTGACCGCGCTCCAGATGGACATCAAGATCGAAGGCATCACGGCTGAAATCATGCAGGCCGCCCTCGCGCAGGCGCATGAAGGCCGTCAGCACATCCTCGGCCGCATGCACGACATGGCCGGCGGCGGCGCGAAGGAGCTCTCCGACTTTGCTCCGCGCATGGTCTCCTTCAAGATCAATCCGGAAAAGATCCGCGACGTGATCGGCAAGGGCGGCTCCGTGATCCGCGCGCTCACCGAGGAAACCGGCACGACCATCAATGTTGAGGACGACGGCACCGTCACGATCTCCTCGCCCGACATGGCCCGCGTTGCTGCTGCCCGTAAGCGCATCGAGGACATCACGGCGGAAGTTGAAGCCGGCCAGATCTATGAAGGCACGGTTACGCGCCTCCTCGACTTTGGCGCCATCGTTCAGCTCCTCCCGGGCAAGGACGGTCTCCTCCACATCAGCCAGATCGCCAACGAGCGCGTCAACGCCGTTTCCGACTACCTGAAGGAAGGCCAGAAGGTCCGCGTGAAGGTCATCGAAGCCGACGAGAAGGGCCGCGTTCGTCTTTCCATGAAGGCGCTTCTGCGCGATGAAGGCGCCCAGCAGCAGTAACGTTTGACTCCGGCGGGAAGGGAGCTTTTCTGATCCTTCACCCGCCGCAAATGTCTGCAGCGCCTGCAGCTTCAAGCCGGCCCTGCGTCTCGAGAAAGACGCACGCCGGCTTTTCCACGCATAAGCCCCGCCGGGGACAAAGAAGCTAGAATTATTCTTTATCCCCTGCGGAATCCGGGAATTTTTTCCCGCTTTAGAGAGACTACGAATACTTCATGCGCGAACGAATCGTCATAGCCAACTGGAAGATGAACGGCAGTCGGGAAGCCAATGCCCTCTGGGTTAAAAACTTCCTTGCGGAACCTGTGCGCCTTTCCTGCCGCACGGTTGTCTGCGCGCCCTTCATTTATCTTCCCGGGCTCACTGAAGCCTGCCGGGATACCTCGATTGAAATCGGCGCCGAAGACGTGAATGAAAATTCCTCCGGCGCCTTCACTGGCGAAGTCTCTGCGGCAATGCTCGCGGACTTCGGCATTCGGTTCGCCATCGTCGGCCACTCCGAAAGACGTCGCCTATACGGCGAAACGGACAACCGCGTCGCCATGAAGGCCGTTACGCTCGTGAAGAACGGCATTCGCCCCGTCATCTGCGTGGGCGAAACGCTCGAGGAACGCGAACGCGGGGAGACGCCCGCCGTCATTCTCCGTCAGCTCAATGCCGTCCTCGCGGTTCTGAAGCCCGAAAGCATCGGCGCGATTGCCTATGAACCCGTCTGGGCGATCGGCACCGGCCGCTCTGCGGATCCTGCAACGGCTCAGACCGTGCATGCCGGCATCCGCGCGCGCCTCGTGCAGGCGGCTCCGGAAGCGGGCAAGCTCACGCCGATTCTTTACGGCGGCAGCGTCACGCCTGAAAATGCGGCTTCGCTCTTTGCCGAAGCCGACATTGACGGCGCGCTTGTCGGCGGCGCCTCTCTCAACGCACAGAGCTTCTACAGCATCGGCGAAGCGCTCTCTGCGGCCAGACCCTGATTTCACCCCACTTTTTTCCAAGCATTAAAGGTTTAGAGAACCATGCACTTCCTGCTCAGCATTGCGCTTGTTCTGCAGATCATCTCAGCCGTCGTCGTCATCGTCCTCGTGCTGATGCAGCACGGCAAGGGCGCCGATCTCGGCGCAGCCTTCGGCAGCGGCGCCTCCGGCTCCGTTTTCGGCGCCACGGGCAGCGCGAATTTCCTCTCGCGCTCCACCGCCATTGCCGCTACGGTCTTCTTCTGCTCCACCATTGCCCTTACGCTCGCCTCCGGCGCCTTCAACAAGCGCGCCTCCGTCCCCCAGGGCGGCGTTCTTTCGACGGTCGAGCAGCCGGCATCCCAAGAACAGGGGATGCCCAACAATCAAAATAATGCCCCCGTCAATCAAATTCCGAGGTAGAATTCTTCTCCTCTGCTGATGAACACCTCAGTTCAAAAACAAATCAGCAGAGAACAACTTGAAGGGCCGCGGTCGTGGCGAAATTGGTAGACGCACTACTTTGAGGGGGTAGCGGAGCAATCCATATGAGTTCAAATCTCATCGACCGCACCATATTCGCTGGGGTATCGCCAAGTCCGGTTAAGGCAGCGGATTCTGAATCCGCCATACGTAGGTTCGAATCCTACTACCCCTGCCAAATGTATTGAGAAGGCTGGTTCGAAGGAACCGGCCTTTTCTTTTGCCTGTACGCCTTAAAAACAATAATCAGGAGCTGCCGCACAGCGCTTTGGTGCAGCTTCTGCTGAGCTGAGGTCAAGCGCTCTGATGCGAAGAGGCCCGGAGACGCTCACTCGTTTCTCTCAGCGCGCCTTCTGCGCGTCAGGCAGCCGACTCCTGCCGAAGCGGTGGGATTTAAACGGCAGGCAACAAAAAAGCCCTGAGCCGACGCAGGCTTCCAGGGCTTTTTGATTTCTGGCGGGATTCAGCGCTCTCAGAGCAACGCATTGAGAGGCTCGTGGTGGGACCACCGGGACTCGAACCCAGATCCGACCCTTAGGAGGGGCCAGTTCTATCCAGTTGAACTATGGTCCCGCCATCTTTCTCGCGAAAGGGAAATGGATTCTAGCATGCTCCACTAGGATCCGCGACGAACAAGATGGAGCTTGTCGCGCGCGAAGGAAAGAAGCAGGTCCTTGGTGCCGGCTTTGCCGAAATCAATTTCAATGATGAGGCTCGTGCCGGTGCCGATGAACTTCTTGACGACGCCTTCGCCGAAAGCATCGTGCTTAACGACGTCGCCCTTGTTGTAGCCCGACTGCTCGGCAGCCTTCTTCTGCATGGCTTCAAACTGGCCCGTGCCGCGGAAGGACATGCTGTCGCCCGATCCCATCGAGGACGAGCGCCCGTAGGAAGAAGACGAACCGTAGCCGCCTCTTCCCTGTGAACGACCTGAACGGCTGGAGCTCCCCCAGGAGCGGCCCCAGCCTTTTTCATCCTGATCCTCATCTTCGTAGGAAGGCTGATAGACCTTCTTCTTATTCGCCGGACGGATGTCAAGAAGCGACTGCGGGATTTCGTTCACGAAGGAGGAAAGCGGGTTTTTGAAGGCATTGCCGAACATCAGGCGCTCGCGCGCGTGCGTGAAGGTCAGGTGCTTCTTCGCGCGCGTGATGGCGACGTACATGAGGCGGCGTTCTTCCTCGATGCCGCCCCCCTTGCTTCCCTTCGATTCGGTCTTGATGGCGGAGAAGTGCGGGAAAAGACCTTCCTCGGCGCCGATGATCCAGACCCAGGGGAATTCAAGGCCCTTCGCTGAATGCACGGTCATGAGCTGCACGGCATCCTGGTCGGCATTCTCGTTCCTGTCGCCGGCCTCAAGCGTCGCCTGCGTGAGGAACCCTTCCATGGGCGAAGGCGAATCGTCGCTCACCGGCGCAAAGGCCGGGTGATTGAGCTCCACCTTTTCGTTTTCAAGCCAGCCCTTCGCGGCTGAAATCACTTCACGCATGTTCTCAACGCGATCGTCGCCCTCCTTCTCCTTCCGTGCCGCTTCCTCCAGACCGGAAGCCTTGATGACGTGGTTGATGGCTTCAAGGAGAGGCATCCCGTCCGCAGCAATCCTCATCTGGGTGATGAGGTTTTCAAATGCCATAAGCTTGGCTGGCTTTTCGATCATGCGGTCGGTGAGGGCCGCCCAGAGGGAGATGCCTCTTTCGCGCGCTGCATTCTGGAGGACCTCAATCGACTTGGCGCCGATTCCGCGGGTGGGGGTGTTGACCACGCGCAGGAAGCTCGTGTCGTCCCAGGGGTTCGTGATCATGCGCAGGTATCCGAGCACGTTCTTCACTTCAGCGCGCTCGAAGAAGCGCAGGCCCCCGTAGACGCGGTAGGGAATGCCGCGGCCGGAAAGCTCCGTTTCAATCGAGCGCGACTGCGCGTTCGTGCGGTAGAGAACCGCAAAGTCGCGCCACTTCGCCCCCTTATGGCGAGCGTTTTCCATCTGGTCGGCCACCCAGCGCGCTTCCTCGATATCGGTATCGAGCTCCTTTACGGTGATCTTTTCGCCGCTGTCGCCGGCCGTCCAGAGGTTTTTGCCGAGCCGCCCCTCGTTCTGCTCAATCAGCCCGTTAGCGGCATCGAGAATCGCCTTGGTCGAGCGGTAGTTCTGTTCGAGGCGGATGGGATTCTTGACGTGAAAATCCTTGATGAAGTCGGTCATGTTGCCGACATTCGCGCCGCGGAAGGCATAGATCGACTGATCGTCGTCGCCCACGGCAAAGACGGAATTAAGCGCCCCCCCGTCAGGACCGAGCCCCGTGCCCGCAAGGAGCTTGAGCCAACGGTACTGCAGCACGTTCGTATCCTGGAATTCGTCGACCAAGATGTGGCGGAAGCGCTGCTGGTAATGAACGCGCACGAGCTCGTTTCTTTCAAGGAGCTCGTAGCAGCGAAGAAGAAGTTCGGCAAAGTCGACGACGCCCTGCTTCTGGCATTCGCTCTCATAGGCGCGGTAGAGATCCACCTTGGTCGAATTGTCGGCGCCGCCGATCGAACCCGAATGCGCGGCCCGCACGCCCTGCTCCTTCATCCAGTTGATGAAGGAGGTGACGGACCTCGGATCCGTCCGTTCCGGATCCACATTGGCCGCCTTCATGATGCGCTTCACCATGGCGAGCTGATCGGCGCTGTCGATGATCTGAAAGCTCTTCGGGAGGCCCGCATATTCGGCGTGCCGGCGCAGAATCCGGTTGCAGAGACCGTGGAAGGTGCCGATCCACATGCGCTTCAGATCGTAGGGAAGCATTGATTCCAGACGCGTCACCATTTCCTTTGCAGCCTTATTGGTGAAGGTGACGGCAAGGATTTCCGAAGTGGTGGCGAGATGCTCCTCAAGAAGCCAGGCAACCCGGGTTGTGAGGACCCGGGTTTTGCCCGAGCCCGCGCCCGCAAGGATCAGAACGGATTCCTCGGGGGCGGTGACGGCCTCGAGCTGTTTGGGGTTGAGGTTCTCAAGAAGATCAGACGGCATGACTCGAATAAACGGAATGCTTCAAAACGGGAAAAGCGATTTTAACCGTCCGGGAAAGAACTTCGAAGCGCGTCTGAGCTCGGGCAAAACTCTTCGCCGGAGCGCTCTCCGACGGGCCTCGAACGGCGCGAAGCCCTGCCCGCTCGGGCTATACTTTCCTGTTATTTTTCTCCACCCACAACTCACACTGGATAAAGAGCGTTATGCGCGAGACATACTCCCCCCAGGAGGTCGAATCCGAAGTTCAGGCGATGTGGAAGGCCGGCGACGTTTATCGCGCCCATGAAGAGGCGCTCGACGCCGAAGGCCATCCGAAGCCCAAGTTCTACGTGTGCTCCATGCTGCCCTACCCGAGCGGCAAGCTCCATATGGGCCACGTCCGCAACTACACCCTCAACGACGTCATGTACCGCTTCCACCGCATGAAGGGCTACAACGTCATGACCCCGATGGGCTGGGACGCCTTCGGTCTGCCCGCGGAAAATGCGGCGCTCTCGAAGAAGGTCGCCCCCGCGAAGTGGACTTACAGCAACATCGCCGACATGAAGGCTCAGATGGAGCCTCTCGGCCTCGCCTTCGACTGGTCGCGCGAAGTCGCCACCTGCAAGCCCGACTACTACCGCTGGAACCAGTGGCTCTTTCTGCGCATGCTCGAAAAGGGCATTGCCTACCGCAAGACCCAGATCGTCAACTGGGACCCGGTCGACAAGACCGTTCTCGCCAACGAACAGGTGATCGAAGGCCGCGGCTGGCGTTCGGGCGCGATCGTTGAAAAGCGCGAAATTCCGGGCTACTACCTCGGGATCACGCAGTACGCGCAGGAACTCCTCGACGACCTGAAGCAGCTCGACGGCTGGCCCGAACAGGTGCGCCGCATGCAGGAGCACTGGATCGGCCGCTCTGAAGGCGTCACGCTTTCCTTCCCCTATGAACTGAGGGGCGAAGCGAAGCTTCTCAACGTCTACACGACCCGTGCCGACACGCTGATGGGCGTCACCTTCGTTGCGATCGCTGCCGAACACCCGCTCGCCACCTATCTTGCGAAGGACCGCCCCGACCTGCAGGCCTTCATCGCCGAATGCGCCAAGGGGAGCGTCTCCGAAGCCGACATGGCGACGATGGAAAAGAAGGGCGTCCCCACGGGCTTCCATGTCAAGCACCCGCTCACGGGCGAACCCGTCGAAGTGTGGATCGCCAACTACGTCCTCATGGGCTACGGCGAAGGCGCCGTCATGGCCGTGCCTGCGCACGACGAACGCGACTTCGCCTTTGCGAAGAAGTTCGGCCTCCCCATCAAGCAGGTTGTTGCGGTTGAAGGCGAAACCTTCTCGACCGACGCCTGGCAGGAATGGTACGGCGACAAGACGCTTGAAACGCACCTCGTCAACTCGGGCGAATTCAACGGTCTCGGCCTTCACGAGGCGATCGACGCCATTGCCGCCGCCCTCGAGAAGAAGGGCCTCGGGCACAAGGAAGTGAAGTTCCGCCTGCGCGACTGGGGCATTTCCCGCCAGCGCTACTGGGGCACGCCCATCCCGATGATCAACTGCCCGCACTGCGGCCCGGTGCCGGTGCCCGATGAAGATCTGCCGGTCGTCCTCCCCGAGGACCTCGTTCCGGACGGATCCGGCAACCCCCTTGCCAAGTGCGACGCCTGGAAGAACGTCAAGTGCCCGAAGTGCGGCGGCGACGCTGAACGCGAAACCGACACGATGGACACCTTCGTCGACTCCTCGTGGTACTTCCAGCGCTACTGCTCGCCCGACTGCACGACGGGCATGGTCGACAAGCGCGCCGACTACTGGATGCCGATGGATCAGTACATCGGCGGCATCGAGCACGCGGTTCTGCATCTCCTCTACGCCCGCTTCTGGACGAAGGTCATGCGCGACTTCGGGCTCGTCAAGTACGACGAACCCTTCAAGAACCTCTTCACGCAGGGCATGCTGATGGCCGAGTGCTACTACCGGGATCTCCCGGACGGGCACCGCCGCTGGTACTACCCCGATGAAGTCGAGGTTCAGTACGACGAGAAGGGCCGCCCCGTCGGCGCCATCTCGAAGGAAGACGGCGAACCCGTGGTACTGGGCGGCATCGAAAAGATGTCGAAGTCGAAGTGCAACGTGGTTGAGCCGCGCGACATCATCAACAAGTTCGGCGCCGATACGGCCCGCAGCTTCGTGATGTTCGCCGGTCCCCCTGATCAGTCCGCCGCCTGGTCGAATTCGGGCGCGGAAGGCACCTTCCGCTTCCTTCGCCGCGTCTGGGCCTGGGCCTATGCGCACCGCGAGGAAATCATCGCCGCTCCGGCGGTTGAAGCCTACACGGGCGAAATGAGCCACGAAGCCCGGCATCTGCGCCGCGAAATCCACTCGGCGCTCCGCCAGGCGGAATTCGACTACGGCCGCATGCAGTACAACACCGTTGTTTCTGCCTGCATGAAGATGTTCAACGCGATCGACGCCTTCAAGGGCGACGAAACCGCGGGCGGCAAGGAAGCGCTCAAGGAAGCCGCGTCGATCCTGCTTCGCACCCTCTACCCGGTTGCGCCGCACATCACGACGAGCCTCTGGGGCGAACTCGGCTTCATCCCGCTCATGGGCGACATCATCGACGCCAAGTGGCCTGAATGGTCCGAAGAGGTCATCAAGGCCGATGAACTGAAGCTCGTCGTTCAGGTGAACGGCAAGCTGCGCGGCTCGATCCTCGTCTCCGCCGAGGCTTCTGAAGATGAAATCCGCGAAGCCGCTCTCGCCAATCCGGACGTGAAGAAGTTCGTGGGCGAAGCGACCGTGCGCCGCGTCATCATCGTGAAGAACAAGCTCGTCAACGTCGTGGCGAAGTAAGTTCTTCTCTTCTTCCTGACGGAGGAACCGGCATTTCCCGGACGGAATGCGGTTCCCCGTCCCGAAGCCGACTGAACGGCTCTTTCCTCTTTCGGGAAAGAGCCGTTTTTCTTGGTGCGCCTCCTGAAGTCCGGCACCGGAAGACACACACATCATCTTCCCTTTATCGAAACGCCTCTCCCGCGGCGTCTCCCCTGAAGGCGCGGAATTGAGGCACGGCAAACCTCTATAATCAATGGACTCCACCCGGCCGCACTGAGGGACGATGATCTCCCCGGAGCGCGAAGCCGGCAGACCTTCCGCGAGCTCCCAGGGCACACACTTCAAAATGTTCGAGCGACTTACCCGCCGTCAGATCCTCAGCGCCAGCGGCGCACTTCTCGGCTCCACGCTTCTTGCGGGGTGCGGATTCCGCCTTCGCGGACACTTTGATGCGCCCTTTGAGACGCTCTACCTTCAGATGACGGAAAACACGCGCTTTTCCGGCCTCCTGAAGCGCATGATCGAATCGGGCTCAAGCATCCGCTGCGTCTCCTCGCCGCGCGAGGCGGACGCCATTCTCGAGCTCCTCTCCATGACGCGCTCGCGCGACATCCTCACCATCAACGATGCCGGGCGAGCCCGCGAGTATGAACTCACGCTCACGCTCGAATTCCGCTGCACCTCGCCCGAAGGCTACGAATACGTCGATACGACGCGCCTCATTGCGAACCGCGACATCACGTACACCGAAAGCGAATTCCTTTCGCGCGAAAAGGAAGAGGAAGTGCTCTACATCGACATGGAGAACGACCTCATCAACCAGATCGTGCGCCGCCTTGAGGCTGCGCGCGCCCCTGAGCAGAAATGAGCATCGCCGCGCCTCAGCTCGAAGCCTGGCTCGGCCGCTCGGATTCGCTCGCGCCCTTCTGGCTTGCCACGGGAAGCGAACCGCTCCTGATGCTCGAATCGGGCGACCTTATCCGGCACCGGGCGAAGGAGCTCGGCTACAGCGATCGGCAGGTACTTGAAATGTCGGGCACTGCCGACTGGTCTCAGCTCATGGATGCGGCGGCTTCGATCGGCATGTTCGACGACCGGAAGTTTCTCGAAGTCCGCCTTCCCGGCGGAAAGCCCGGCGTCAAGGGTGCGAAGGCCATTCAGGACTTCCTCGCGATTCCCCCGGTTGAAGGCGTCATCACGCTCTTTACGCTCCCGAGACCCGACTGGCAGGGCGTAAAGGCCTCCTGGTGGAAGGCGCTCTCGGAAAAGTGCACCGTCGTCGACTGCGACCCGATTCCACGTCCGCAGCTCCCGGCCTGGATTGCGGCCCGCATGGCAAAGCACGGCCAGAAGGCCTCGCGCGACGTGCTTGAATCCTTTGCCGATCTGGTGGAAGGAAACCTCCTTGCCGCCCGCCAGGAAATCGACAAGCTTTCCCTCCTCTTCCCGCAGGGAGAGCTCACCCGCGAAAACATTGAAGCCTCCGTCGGGAACTGCTCGCGCTACACCATCGAGGGACTCGTCGACGCCATCTGCCTGGGCGCCTCCGACCGCGTATCGCGCATCATTGATGGTCTAGAAGCGCAGGGCGAGGTCTTTCCTCTCGTTCTGATGGTCCTCACCTCGCAGTTGAGAAACCTTGTGAAGCTCCGCACCGCTCAGGAAGCCGGTCAGAGCTTCGTGAAGGGCGTCTTTGCCACGCCCGCTCTCAAGGCGGGAGCGCGCCGCCTCAAGCTTCAGAAACTCACTGCCGCCCTTTCCGTTCTCGCCGACATTGACCGGATCTCCAAAGGCCTCGACGTGCCGGAGCGCGATTCCGATCCGTGGATTGAGCTCAAAAGCGTCTCGCTCTTCCTTGCGCGTTCGCGGTGAAGGCCCGCCACAGCCTTCCCGGCGCTCCTTAGAATGAGGAATCCCCTGCACTCGCAAAGACGAGCGATTTTCTCTTCTGGAGACCATACCCATGCCGGGATCCATGTCGCCCAAGGAACTCATTGAATCAATCGGAAAAGCTGCCCGCCGCGCCTCGCGCGAGATGGCCCGCGCCCGGACGGCAGAGAAGAATCTGGCGCTCAGAACCATTGCAAAGCTCCTGATCGAACGCGAAGCGGAGATCCGCTGCGCGAACGAAAAGGATCTTGAAGCCGCTCGCGCCGAAGGCCTGAGCGAAGCCTTTGTCGATCGCCTCACGATCACGAAGGCCGTTCTCGAACGGATGGCGGAAGGCGTGATTCAGATTGCCGATCTTCCCGACCCCATCGGAACGATTTCAGAAGTCCGCCCGATGCCCTCCGGCATTGAAGTCGGCCGCATGCGCGTGCCCCTCGGCGTCATTGCGATGATCTATGAGTCCCGCCCCAATGTGACGGTGGACGCCGCGGCCCTCGGCCTTAAATCCGGCAATGCCGTCATTCTGCGAGGCGGCCACGAAGCGCTTGAAAGCAATCGCGCGCTCGCCCGCGTTGTTGCCGAAGGCCTTCGCACTGCAGGTCTTCCCGCAGAGGCCGTTCAGCTTATTCCTAGCTCCGACCGCGCACTCGTAGGCGAACTCATTCGCGCCCGCGACTATGTCGACGTTCTCATCCCGAGAGGCGGCAAAAGCCTCATTTCGCGCCTCATGGCCGAGGCGACCGTGCCGATGATCAAGCACTTGAACGGCATCTGCCACACCTATGTCGATGAGGTCGTCGACCTTGACATGGCCGTAAAGGTTGCTGACAACGCGAAGACCCAGCGCTTCTCGCCCTGCAATGCGACGGAAACGCTTCTCGTCCATGAAGCCCAGGCTCAGGCCTTCCTTCCCCTTATCGGCAGGATTTATGCAGATAAATCGGTCGAAATGCGAGCCGACGAGAAAGCGCTCAGGATTCTTCAAAATGCGGGGCTTCCCGTCGTTCCGGCAGTTCCTGAAGACTGGGACACGGAATACAACGCCCCCATCATCAGCATTGCCGTGGTCTCGAGCCTCACTGAGGCGATCGACTTCATCGACCGCCACAGCTCGCGCCACACCGACGCCATTCTTACCGACAGCGTCAGGTCTGCGGAGAGGTTCCTGCGAGAAGTGGACTCAAGCTCCGTCATGGTGAACGCATCAACGCGCTTTGCCGATGGGTTTGAGTACGGGCTCGGGGCTGAAATCGGGATTTCCACCGACCGCCTTCATGCGAGGGGCCCTGTGGGTCTTGAAGGACTCACGTCCCTCAAGTACGTTGTGTACGGACACGGCGAAGGGCGTTCTTGATTGATAGTACTTTGAATTATTTTTACTCGAACAATTGAAAACCAGAGATCAGACGTAATTTTTGTCTTGCGCTCCTGACCTCCTCCCGGACGCCTCTTCGAATCCGCCATCGGGCCCTTTAAAATAAGGGCTCGATTTTTTTACTTCCGACCTCACACTGAAATCCTCATGCCGAGCTTTGTCTTTCATGCGCCCTGCCCCTTCGGGCTCGAAGAGCTTCTCTCCCGGGAAATTCTTGCGCTCAACGCTGATCCCGATCTCGTCCGTCCCGGCAAGGGCGGCGTTTCCTTTGCGGGCGGTCTCGACCTTGGCATGGCCGTGTGCCTTCACTCCCGGTATGCGACCCGCGTTCTTCTGCGCGTCGCCTTCGACGAATACTGGGACAGCCGCGACGTCTATTCCATTGCGCGCAGAACGCCCTGGGATAAGTGGTTCGGTCCCGACGTCACCTTCCGCATCCATTCAACCGCAAACCGCTGCCCGCTCGAAAGCCTTGACTTCGCGACGCTTCGCATCAAGGACGGCCTCTGCGACCGCTTTAATGAGCTAGCCGGCCGCCGTCCTTCCGTCGACCGCCGCCGCCCGGACGTGCGCCTTGAAGCCTACTTCACGTTCGACCACGTGAGCTTCTACATCGATCTCGCCGGCGAATCGCTCTTCAAGCGCGGCTGGCGCCTCGAGCACGGCGAAGCTCCTCTCAAGGAAAACCTCGCGGCGGCGCTTCTTGCGCTCTCAGGATGGACCCCTGAGAAGCCCCTCGTTGACCCCTTCTGCGGCTCCGGCACGATCGCAATTGAAGCGGCCTCCATCGCCGCCAACATGGCGCCGGGCCTCAACCGCTCCTTTGCATTTGAATCCCTCTCCGGGTTCGACCTCGACCTCTGGCAGGAAATGAAGGAAGATGCCCGGGCAGCCGTGAACCTTCACGCGAAGGTCCGCATTGAAGCGCACGACATTTCCTCAATCGTCGTTGAGAAGGCAATTGAGAACGCGCGCCGCGCGGGCTTCGGCGCCATGATCGACGACGGGCGCCTCCTCTTCAGTCAGGGCGATGCCCGTGAGATTCAGGCGCCTGAAGGCGCGGAAGCCGGTCTCGTCATCGCCAATCCCCCCTACGGCGAACAGTCAAACCCCAAGTCCGCATCGATCGCCGCGATGATGCGCGACTTCGCTGCCGCGCTCAAAAGCAACTTCCCCGGGTGGACCGCGTGGCTTCTCACGTCCGACAGGCTGCTTCCCGGCCAGATGCGCCTCAAGGAATCCCGCAAGATCGTGCTCTTCAACGGGCCCCTTGAATGCCGCTTCTTCCGCTTCGACATGGTGGCGGGAAGCAACCGCAGAAAGCCTGCGGCCAATTAAGAGAAGGCTTTCAGTCAAAAGAAAAGCCGCTGCGACGGAGAAGCGCAGCGGCTTTTTCTTTTTGTCTTCGAACTTCGAAGCCGGTTACTTATTGGCGAGGAGTTCGCGGCCGAGCGCATCGACCTTGTAGATGCCGGCGCGGAACTTTTCCTTCGTCATTTCGTAGGGCACGCAGGTCCATTCCTTAATCGTGACGGCACGATCAACGAGGGCATCGACCTCTTCGGGCTTCGTAATGTCGAGTTCGCCGAGCGTCACCGGGAGGCCGAGGACGCGGTTGAACTCAAGCATGCGCTCGAGCGCTTCGTCGTTGCCGTCGACCGCATGGAGGACGAGCGTGCCGAAGCTCACGACTTCGCCGTGGAGATGCTTGTGAATGACGGGGAGCACCATGGAGGCGTTGTAGAAGCAGTGGGCGAGCGAGGAGTTGTAGTAGTAGCTGTCCTTTGTCGTCACGAGATTCGACGTAATGCCGGTCGAAATAATGATGTCGAGGACCGATTCCGTGAAGGCCTCGGTAACCTTGCCTTCGCGGAAGTCGAAGAGCGCCTGACGGCCGTAGGTAAGGAGCGGCTCTTCGCAGACGAGACCCACCTGGACGCCCAGGAGCGGCGTGTGGGAGAGGGCCTTGCCGCGCGAGGCAAGCTGGCTTTCCGCCTGCTTCGAGAGCGCGTCGCCGATGCCCGCCCAGAAGAGCTTCTCGGGGCTGTCGAGAATAATCGAAGTGTTGATGAAGCAGTGCGTCGCGCAGCGCTTCGGGAAGTGGTAGTGGTCAAGCGCGCCGTTCTCTTTGTAGATGACCGCAATCGCCGTCACCGGGGCGCAGTTGGAAGCCACGGTCGGAACCGAAAGGAAGGGCTTGTCGAGAATGTCGGCCGCGGTCTTCACCGTATCGACCGCACGGCCGCCGCCCACGCCGAAAATCATGTCGGCGCCCTTCACCTTTTCGTTCGAGGTGATGCGCTCGACGTTGGCCATCGTGGCGTCCTTGCCGTAGACGAACCAGTCGACGATTTCAATGCCGGCCTTTTCGAGACCCGCACGCAGCTGCGGACCCGCCTTTTCAAGGGCCGTTTCACCGCCCACCACGGCAGCCGTCTTGCCGAGGAAGTGGGTGACTTCGCCGATATTGTCGTAGCAATTCGGACCAACGCTGTAATGGGGCAGCGTCACTGTGTAGTTTTCAGCCATTTTGTCTTTTCTCCGTTAATTGGATGGGAGCGCAGATTGCGTGCCAGCGCGCTTTTGGAACTGCGCTCGGAAGCCCGCATTCCTGGTGCATGAGGCACCTTTTGAGGGCGGGTCTGTCGATTCTAGGAAAAGAGAGGATCATCCAAAGAGAGGCGGCCGAAAGAATTCCTCTCTTCCTTGCGGCACTTCCAACGGCAATGGATATTCGCCCTAAGCAGAAAACCTGAAGAGCGGGAAAAGACGGTTTCGGAGGCAATAAAAAACCCCCGGCGTTCGTAAACGTAGGGGGTTCCGGGCAAAGGGCCTTCCGGCCCTGTCGCTTCGAGGATTAGGCTTCGACCTTGCGGACGAGACGTTCCTTGATGCGGGCAGCCTTGCCGGAGCGTTCGCGCAGGTAGTAGAGCTTGGCGCGGCGGACGTCGCCGTGACGCTTCACTTCGATGCTGGCGATCATCGGGGAGTAGGTCTGGAACGAACGTTCCACGCCTTCGCCGGACGAGATCTTGCGAACGATGAACGAGGAGTTGATGCCGCGGTTGCGACGGGCAATGACGACGCCCTCGAAGGCCTGGACGCGCTTGCGCGAGCCTTCAACCACGTTGACGGAGACGACAACCGTGTCGCCGGCGCGGAAATCGGGGATGGTCTTGCCGGCGGTGACGCGGGCGAGTTCTTCCTGTTCAAGAACCTGAAGGAGATTCATTTTTTGCTCCAAAGCCATCATCATGCGGCCTGAGTGTTAGGGGACAAAATCCCGCCGCAGATAGGATGGTGATTGTTGTGAAAGGGGAAGCGCGGATAGGGTTATCTGCGCCCGCCCCTGGATTCGATCTTCGCGCCGAGAGACCTGAGGAACTTATAGTCCTCCTTGGTCAGCAGACCCGAAGAATCGGCGATTGTAATGAGGTCGGGGCGCGTCTGCAAGGTGAGCTCGAGACTTTTTTCGCGCGACCACTTTTCAATATTCTTGTGGTGCCCCGAAAGGAGCACCTCCGGCACCGGCATGCCGCGCCAGACTTCGGGCCGCGTATAGTGCGGCGCGTCGAGAAGCCCTGTCGCGAAGCTCTCATCGGAAGCCGAGAGATCCTTGATGGCGCCCGGAAGCTGCCGCACGACGGCGTCGATCAGGGCGCAGGCGGGGATTTCGCCCCCGGAAAGAACGAAGTCCCCGAGGCTCACGACCTCATCGACCTCGGCTTCAAGGAAGCGTTCGTCAATCCCTTCGTAGCGTCCGCAGACGAGCACCACGGGCTCATCGTCCGCTGCAATTTTCCTGACGCGCCGGTCGGTGAGGCGCGTGCCGTTGGGCGCGAAGCTCATGACGCGGCCGGTGTTGCCCGACTGACGGATCGCAGCGAGCGTCTGAGCGAGAGGCTCAGCCATCATCACCATTCCGGGGCCGCCCCCGAAAGGCCGGTCGTCGATCGTGCGGTGAAGGTCTGTGGCCGTATCGCGCGGGTTCCAGGTGTTGAGGGACCAGAGGCCGCGCTTTCTCGCCCGCGCCGTGATGCCGCAGTCGCGAACGCTCGCAAAGATTTCCGGAAAAAGCGTAATGACGTCAAAACGCATGGGGTTCACCTTTTGAGACTTCAGCGCCAGGCCGGATCCCAGTCAAAGACCGCGCGCTTTTCCTCAGGGTTGAGTTCAAGCACGTAAACGTCCTTGACGTTCGGGATGAGAAACTGCTTCCTTTCGCCCGCTTCATCCTCATATTCAATGACGAAGAGATCCTGCGCGCCGTTGGAGCTCACGCCCTCAATGACGCCCAATTCCTTTCCCTCGCGGTTGAATGCGGGAACGCCTTCAAGGTCGATCGCCCAGACCGCATCCTTGCCGGCAGCCGGGAAGTCCTTCCTCAAGACGCCGACCTTCACGCGGACGGCATCGGCCGCTTCCTTCGATTCGCATCCGTCCCATTTGGCGATGAGTCCCGTGCCGTGAACGCGAAGTCCCTTCACGTGCACGGGCGTCTTGACGCCGAGGCGGTCAACAAGCACCCAGTCGCGCACTTTCTGGAGCACCTCGCCCGTACCTTCAGGCTGAATGCGCACCCAGCCCTTGAAGCCGTAGGCGCCGGCGGTGCGGCCGAGCTCGATGAGTTCGTCCGGGGAATCGCTCCGGGAGATGTCGGAATCTGTCATGGCGAATGAAGAATGGGAAAGTTATAGACAAGCAAAACCCCGCATTTTCCTCTGGCGTAGATACCGGACCCCATTTTGGCGACCTTCCCTGGTGCTGATCCAATGTGCTTTGACACGAGAGGCACGATCTGCGAGCGGGAAGCTTCGCGGGAGTCCGCACCGAAAAGAGATGCGGGGTTTTCTAGCGGGACAAAAGATGCTTCAGGGAAGCATCCCGTCCTCTTCAAGAACTGAAATTATTCAGCCTTGGCAGGTTCTTCAGCGGCGGGAGCCGGCTGAGCCTTGAATTCCTTGACGAGACGGGCAACCGTATCGGAGAGCTGGGCGCCCTTGCTCTGCCAGTAAGCGACGCGCTCGAGATTGACCTGGAGCTTGACCGCCTGGCCGGCAGCCATCGGGTTGTAGAAGCCGACGCGCTCGATGAAGCGGCCGTCACGACGGCAGCGGGAGTCGCAAACGTTGAGGGAGTAGAAGGGACGCTTCTTGGCGCCGCCACGGGCGAGACGAATGATGACCATGAGTTACCTCTTAAATCATTGGTGCGTTGAATCAAAACCGAACCCCCGTCCCGGGGAGAAGCGGTTCTGCGAAAGTTTGGTGCAATTCCGGGCGAGCGGCTTTGAACTGCTTTCCCGGTCTCACAGAATGCGCGATTCTACTCGAGATGAGAAGCCTTCTGCAAGCAGAAGCGGATAGGTTTCTGGAGTCAAAGCGCCTGCGCGCGGCGCTGCAGCCGATCGAGCACGGCAAAAATAATGAGCGTGAACGCAGAAAGAAGAAGACAGAGCGCTGTTGCCGCGTCGAAATCCGCACGCGATACGGCATTGAAGATTTCGAGCGAAAGCGTATTCGTCTTTCCCGAAATATTGCCGCCGATCATCATCGTGATGCCCACTTCGCCCGACGCCCGGGAAATGCCGAGAAGGAGTCCGGCCAGGATCTGCCAGCGCACGAGGGGGAGCGTCACCCGCCGAAAAACCGTGACGGCATTCGCGCCGTGGACGCACGCGGCAGCACAGGTCTTTGCCGTGAGGGTCACGGCAAAGAGGAGCTCCGGCGACCCTAGAAGCGAGCGCAGGGAATCCATCAGCGCTTTGTCCGATCAGCGGACGACGCCGAATTTGTCGAGGATGGCATCCGCCTTAGGGGAAGCCAGCCACTTGAGGAACGCCTTCACGTCGGCCGCTTCGCCTTCCGCGCCCTTCACGGGCTGCGCAGTCATGCGGATGGGCTCATACCCTTCCTTCACCGCCATGAAGCCGCCGAGCTTCGCCTTTCCCTGTCGGGCGGCGAGGAGATTAATGAAGCCCGCATCCATCTCGCCCTGGGAAACATAGGAAAGGACCTGCGGAACCATGGAGACGACGTTCATCTTGGGCGCAACGTCCTTGCCGAAAGCGGCACCGTCAAGGAATTCCTTCGCGGCGCGGCCGTAGACGGCGGCCTTGGGGTCCGGCATGGCAATGCGCTTCACATCAGGCTTCGCGAGATCCGACGGAGCCTTGAGTTCAAGGCCCTTTCTCCAGGCAAGAATCAGGGGCGTGTCGCCCAAGCGAACGCCGGCATCGGCGTTAAGGACCGTGGTGAACTTCTTGAGGCTCGTGGCGTCCGAAATCACGACCGTCACGGGGCTCCCGCTCTTTACCTGAGCTAGCATCTGTCCGATGTTGCCGCCGAAGGCGCGCGAGACCTTGGCGCCCGTTTCCGCTTCGTACTTGTCGGCAAGCGCCTCAACCATCTTGACATAGCCGCCGCCCGTCGTCACGGTCACCTGCGCCGAGGCGCCGGCAGAAAAGCCGAAGGCTGCAAGAACGGCAGTCGTCAAAAGAATCTTCTTCATGAAAGAGTCTCCCTAAGTAAAAGCACTCCGCGGAATTTCGGCGATCGTTCCGTCCTCAACGAGAAAGGCGCGGTCGGCAAGCCTTCTCATTTCCTCTTCCGAGTGCGTGATGTAGATGAAGGGTACATTCATTCGCCGCGACGCGCCGTCAATGAAATCCATGAGCACGTGCCGGCGCCTGGGATCAAGGCTCGAGAGGGGTTCATCAAGAATGAGGAGCCGCTCGGCGCCCATGAGGGCCCGCCCGAGCGCAACGCGCTGCGCCTCGCCGCCCGAGAGCCCCGAGGGGAGGCGCTCAAGAAGCGGCTCCAGCCCGAGAATCTCAATCGTTTCGTCAAAATCGACCGCAGACTTCCGCCCGCCGAAGAGGCTCGGGAAAAGGATGTTTTCCCGTACCGTGAGGTGCGGAAAAAGCCGGTGCGACTGAAAGACGAAGCCGATTCCGCGGGACTGCGGCGGCAGCGAAATGCGGCGCGCGCGGGAATAAACCGTCAGGCCTTCAAGTTCGATTTCGCCGTCATCGGGCCTCATCGCGCCCGAAAGGAGATTGGCAACCGTCGTCTTCCCTGCACCCGATTCGCCTCGAAGCACATTAATGCCGCGTTCAAGGTTGAGTTGAGCCTCAAGCGTGAAGCCGCCAAGCGTCTTTCGGAATCGGGCCTTCAGCATTTAGGAAACAGTCTCCCGCAGCAAAAAAATGTCGCTATTCCCAATATGAATAGCGAGGAACAACTCTAGCCTATTGCCGCTTCTCCCGCAATAATCCTTACGACGCAAGAAAAAGCGGTCCCGGAAATTCCAGAGACCGCTTCTCACTCAGCGCTGATTTCCCCTGCGGGAACCGATGCGCTTATTTGCCGAGCTTACCCTTGAGCGCCCGGCAGGTTTCGGCGCCGTCAGCGACGAGACCGTAATCGGCCACTTCAAAGATCGGCGCTTCGGGGTCCTTGTCGACCGCAACGATCACCTTGGCATCCTTGATGCCGGCCGTGTGCTGGATGGCGCCCGAAATGCCGAAGGCCATGTAGAGCTGCGGGGCAATCATCTTGCCCGTCTGACCGACCTGCCAGTCGTTGGGGCAGAGCCCCATGTCGACCGCGGTACGGGTGGCGCCGATGGCAGCGCCGCAGGAGTCGGCGAGTTCCTCGAGGGCCTTGAAGCCCGCTTCGTCGATGAGGCCGCGGCCGCCCGCGACGACAACGCGTGCGGAGACGAGTTCCGGACGATCGCTCTTCGTTTCCGTGAACTTCACGAAGCGCGAGGTGTCGTCGGCATCGGGGCATTCGACGGTTTCAATGGGGGCGGCAACCTCGCCTTCCCCGGTCGCTTCGAAGGCGGTCGTGCGGACAGTGCCCACCACGACGACTTCTTCGGTTTCGACCGTCGCAAGAAGCGACCCGGCATAAATGCCGCGAACGAAGGTCTTCGGACCCTTCACGCCCACCACGTCGGAAATCGCCGTGAGGTCGAGCATCGCCGCAACGCGGGGCATGGCGGCTTTGCCAAGCGCCGTCGCGGCAAAGAAGATGTGTGAGTACCCGGGAGCTTCCGCTACGACAAGGTCCGCGAGGACCTCGGGGAGCTCCTGCGCGAGCTTTGCGTTCTCGGCGAGGATCACCGTGCGCACGCCTTTCAGCTTCGCAGCCTTCTCGGCGACAGCCTGGCAGCCGTTGCCGGCCACCAGAATGTCGACGGGCTCGCTCATCTGGAGGACGGCGGTCAGCGCATGTGCAGTCGCAGGACGCAGATTCACATTGTCATGATCAGCAATCAGAAGCGCAGTCATTCTTTCGTTCCTTCAAATCCCTTAGATCACATGCGCTTCGTTGCGAAGCTTCTCAACGAGCTCGTCCACGCTCGAAACCATCACGCCTGCCTTGCGTGCCGGCGGCGGCTCAACGGAAAGGGTCTTCACGCGCGGCGTGAGATCGACGTCGAGTTCGCCCACGGGAATCGCCTCAACGGGCTTCTTGCGGGCCTTCGCCATGGAGGGAAGCGTCACGTAGCGGGGTTCGGCAAGACGGAGATCCGCCGTGATCACGGCAGGAATCGAGAGCGACACGGTCTGCGTGCCGCCGTCGGTTTCGCGCGTGACGACGAGGCGCCCGTCGTCCGCGAATTCGATTTCGCTCGCAAAGGCGCCGAGCGGATAGCGCAGGAGCCCCGAAAGCATCGGGCCCGTCTGACCGCAGTCGTCGTCAATCGCCTGCTTGCCGAGAAGCACGATGCCGGGCTTCTCGCGCTCAACGATCTGAGCAAGAATCTTCGCGGCAGCGAGAGGTTCGACGGCGTCGTCGGTAACCACATGAATGGCGCGGTCGGCGCCGATCGCCATGGCGGTGCGCAGAACATCAACCGACTTCGCGCCGCCGATCGAAACGGCAACCACCTCTGAGGCCTTCCCGGCTTCCTTCAGCTCGACGGCCTCTTCAACCGCAATTTCATCGAAGGGGTTCATCGCCATGCGGGCGAGCTTGATGTCCGGTCCGGAATGGTCCGGGAGCGGGCGGACCTTGACCTTCGCGTCAACGACCCGCTTCACAGCAACTAATATCTTCATTGCGTTCCTCAACAAAAATCGGGATGCGCCCCGGTCCGGAGCTCGCAGCCGGGGCTTCTTTCATTAACCGAAGCGCTGGCGGAACCTTCTGCGGAGGGGATGATTATGAGGGCGGAGAGAAGCTCCGCCTGAGAGCAATTCGCAATTATAACGGCGGGAATCCCTTAAAAATCGCCGCCGTTAGATGATTTTGAGCGGTTTTAGCCGCCTCTCAGAGAACGAGCGGGAGAACCGCTCCCGCTACGCAGGCGTAGCGGATGCCTTTGCCGACGGCAATGGCGAGAAGGCTCATGAGCGGATCAATCCTGAGCCACCCCGCAGCCACAGGGATCGCATCCCCCACAACGGGGAGCCACGCAAAAAGAAGCGCCCAGGCGCCCCAGCGCCTCACCCACAGGACGGCCTTCGTCTCCCGCTTCACCGTAGGGATGAAGCGGCCGATCACCCAGGAAGTCATTGAGCCCAGCGTGTTTCCTGCCGTCGCGACGGCAAGGAGCCAGACCCAGCGCTCGGGCTGCGCGGCGAGCGCCCCGGCGAGCATCACTTCGGAGCCCCCGGGGAAAAGCGTCGCCGACACAAAGGCCGTCACGAAGAGCGCAATGTCGATGCTGTCGCTCGCAAAGAGCGCAAGCACCCATGCCGTCATGTCGCCCATCAGCGAAAGAGCGCCTTCATTTCAGCCGTGCGCTTCAGGGCCGCTTCCACAGCCTCGTCCATCATCCGGTCGATGTCGAGCCGGTTCATGACTTCGAGCGCCTTCGCCGTCGTGCCGCCCTTGCTCGTCACCTTTTCGCGCAGAAGCGAGAATTCCTCTCCGGACACGCGGGCGAGCTCTGCGGCGCCGTAGACCGTCCCGAGCGCGAGCGCATGAGCGCTCTCCTCAGAGAGCCCGCGCTTGATGCCCGCCTTCTCGAGCGCCTCCATGAAGCGGAAAACGTAGGCCGGACCGCTCCCGGGAATAGCGCCCACAAGGTCGATCTCCGACTCATTCTTCACTTCGACGACCTCGCCACCGGCGCGCAGAACCCGCAGCGCGGCCTCGCGAAGCGATTCGTCCATCCCCTTGGGCGACCAGAGCCCGGCAATGCCGGCTCCGACCATCGCCGGGGTATTGGGCATCGCGCGCATGAGGGGGTAGCCCCCGAGCCAGCCGGAAAGAACGCCCGCTTCGATGCCGGCGGCGATCGAAAGCGCCGCGCCCTTCGGGTTCAGAAGCTTCACGATCGGCTCCACCGCCGCCTTCATGGTCTGGGGCTTCACGGCGAGCACCAGAAGATCGCAGGCCGTGATCCAGTCGCCCGGCTCCTTGTGCGTTCTGGCGCCCAGGGCTTCGAGCTTCGCGAGCTTTTCCGGATGATGATCCACCACATGAACCGTCAGATCTTCGGTCTTCTCCTTGAGAAGGCCCCCGATCAACGCCGCGGCCATGTTGCCGCCGCCCAGAAATCCTATCGTCAGCATGATTCTCTCCTAAATTCCAAGTCAGGCTTTTTGCGCGTAATTGCGTTCGCCGAAAATGGCGCGGCCGATCCGCACCATTGTGGATCCGGCTTCAACGGCTTCGTCCATATCTGCGCTCATGCCCATGGAGAGCGTGTCGGCATGGGGATGAGATTTTTTAAATTCATTAAAGAGCTCCCGCATCGCGAGAAGCGGCTTCATGCGGGCCTCATAGGTCTCCGCAGGCGCCGGAATCGCCATCAGGCCGCGCAGCCGCACGCGGGGAAGCTTTTCGATTTCCGCGGCGAGCGATTCGAGCGCATCGGGCTTCACGCCCGACTTCGATTCCTCGCCGTCGATATTGACTTCGATAAGCAGGTTGAGGGGCGGAAGATCCTCCGGACGCTGCTCGGACAAGCGCCGGGCAATCTTTTCACGGTCAATCGACTGCACCCAGTCGAAGCGCTCGGCAACGCCGCGCGTTTTATTGGCCTGAAGCGGCCCGATGAAATGCCATTCGAGCGCGAGCTCCGGATGGTGCTCGCGAAACCAATCCACCTTCGAGCACCCTTCCTGAGCGTAGTTTTCGCCGAAGGCGCGGGCGCCGAGCTTCGCGCACTCGAAAAGCGCCTCCGCGCTGAAGGTCTTACCGACAGCAAGAAGCGTCACGTCGCCGGCGCTCCGCCCGGCCTTCTTCTCCGCCTCATGGAGCTCCTGAACAACGTGATTCCACCGGGCATCCAGCCCGGGAGTCAGATCGGTCATGGCATTCCTTTAAAAGTAGATTTCAAGCGGGAAAGGTTATCGCGTTCGGGTGCGCTTGCGCGCAAAAGGCGCGCCGCGTTTTTCCGCTATTGATTCAGGTCAAGGAAGACTCAATCCGGCTGAAAGGGAAGCGCGCCTTTGAGCCTTTGCGGGAGTGCAGGCAGGCCCTGCCGGAAGCACGGAAAAGATCACTCTGAAAGAAGAGTAGAGGAAAGAGGCTACTCCAAGAGCGCATTACAAAGAGACCCCACTCTCCATTCTGCTCCGGGCACTTTTCTTCTCCGTTATGAATGCAGTGAGGATCATTCATTTATTTAATTGTTTTATATGAATAAATTTCAAAATATCCAGAATCAGGATCATCGTTGAAGATCAACGATCGATCTTGAAAAATTCTTTCTCGTACACTCCTTTGACATAGAGACGCACTTTTCTCCTCGAAAGGAGGTTCCTCATGTCAGTCAGCATTCGTTTGAGCGCTTTCGCCGCAAAAGGCCGGGCCATCTTCTCCGCTTCCCAAACCGCTGAAGCCGGAAACCGCCTTGCCTGCGGGATCCGTGAGATCGACGACCTTCTCGACGGAGGATTCCCAAAAGCGGGGCTTACTGAGATCCTCGCGCCGGCATCCCGCCGCGGAGAAGTCAGGATGCTTCTCGGAGCGGTTTCTCATGCGGCTTCCGCCGTCTGGGTGCTCCCAGAGCGCGGCTTTGAGCCGTTCCTCCCGGCCTTCGAAGCGTTCGGAATCGATATTTCCCGGGAACTCTTTGTGGTGCCGCCCACGGCAGAGGAGGCTTTCGACGCGGCCGAGCTCGCGCTCTCAAGCGGCGAAGCCGAGGCCGTCGTCGCCTGGCTCCCTGCGCTCTCGCCGAAGCAGGACCGCATCCGCATGCGCCGGCTTCAGCTTGCCGCCCAAACGCACGGCGCCGCGCTTTTTGCAATCCGCCCGGCCGCACTCGCCTGCCTCGCGCCCGAAGGGGTCCTCAGGCTCCTCTTCCTGCCTGAGGGCGCTGAGTCAATCCGCATCCGGGCCACCCGGATGAACGCTTTTCTCAATACTGCAAAAGAAATTCTTCTCGAGCCGTCGAAGCTCGCCCTCGGTCAGCGGCCGGCGAATGCCCCGGATCGTCAGCCTTCCAAAGACGAAAGAACCTCCCGCCCCTGCCAGCCGAGTCTTTTCCCGGAAGCGCTCCCTGCGTTCTGATCCCCAAATCTTTTCGAGCCCGATCTCATGTCTCCGGATTTCACGATTCTCTTTTTCCCGCAGCTTCTTCTGGCGCTCAACCCGAAGCGCCACTCAGCCCGGTCTTCTGATCCCGCCGCGCTCGCGGTCGAAGGCCGCATCGAAGCAAGGAACGCCGCTGCCGACGCGCACGGGATCCGCCGGGGAATGACGGAGAAAGAAGCCCTGCTGCGTCTTCCCGGTCTCAGCCTTGAACATGCGAGAGCAACCGCCGCCGCTGAACTCACGACACTGATGCTTCTTCTTGCGCAGCGCTATTCAAGGGAAGCCCGGCTCATCCGTTCTCCCGGATCCGGCGCGGCGGCGCTCCTTCTTCTCTGCGGATGCGAGGAAGGCGAAAGAGCGCATGCGCGCTTTGAGGCGCTCGGTTTCGACAATTTTGCTGCATCCGCCTCCACCCTGATGGAGGCGCTTCAGAAAGCAGTGCGCTCGGCAGAAGACGAAGCGGAAGCCTTCGATGCCGAAGGTCTCGTGAAGCACGCCCGCGCATTCGGCGCGAGCGTCCGGAATCTTCCGGAAATGAATGAAGCCCTGGCGCTCCGGGCAACGCTCGACCCCGACGCAAAGCCCCTTCAGGCTGAGCGCATGGCTGCCGCCATCGCTTCGTGGGCGGCTGCTGAAGCATTCAATCAGCTCACGCTCGAGACGTCTCTTCGCGATGAAGTGGGCCGCCCGGTCAGGCGTTTTTGGGAGCACTCGCGCGTCTTCACCTTCGAAGAGGAAGACGCAGAAAAGCGAACCCGGGAACTCGCGCACTTTTTGCTCGAAGCTGCTTCCGCGACGCTGCTCGGGAGTCTTTCGCTAAAGGTGCGCGGCGAAAAGCGTATCCGAGAGGCGTCTTCCCTCGTCAGGCAGCTCGAGGAGCGCTTCGGCTCAAGGCGCGTCTTTCAGCTCGAGCGGACGGGAAGGATGCTCCCTGAAACGCTTCAGAGGCACGTGCCCGCCGAGACGCTTCGCCCTCGGGCGCACCAGCGCCCGCCGGTCAGAAGCGAGGCAGGCGGACTTTCCTTCCCGACGGAAGTCTTTGCGGAACCGCGCGAGCTCCCGCTCGGCAGCGGGCTTCAGCCGGTCCTTGAAGGGCCGCTCGAGCTCGAAGCCGAAGACCGCGCGATAAACGGAAGAACCTACTACAGCGCCCGGAGCGTTCGCGGCGAACGGCTCTGGCTCTACCGCGAGGATGCGTCCGGAAGATGGTTCCTTCAGGGGCGGTTTGCTTGATTTTCCATTGACCGGATACGTCATTCCGAAGAGGAGCGGTTGCTAAAATTTTGCTCTAAAAAATCCTGCAACCGAGACCTCCTCATGCCACGGCCTGTACTGCTTCACAGCTGCTGCGCGCCCTGCTCGAGCGCCATCCTTGAATGGCTCCTTCAGCACGACTACGCCCCAACCATTTTCTACTTCAATCCGAACATCTTTCCCCAGGAGGAATACCTCGTGAGGAAGAACGAATGCCAGCGCTATGCGGCAAAGCTCGGCGTCCCCTTCGTCGACGGCGACTACGACCACGCGCTCTGGCGCGAGGCAGTGAAGGGGCTTGAGAATGAACCCGAGCGCGGCGCGCGCTGCCGCGTCTGCTTCGGCGTGCGCATGCTCGCCACCGCCCGGACCGCGAAGCGCCTCGGCATTGAATCCTTTACGACGACGCTGGCCGGTAGCCGCTGGAAGCGGCTCGAACAGATCCGCGAGGCGGCCGAAGAAGCCGCGCGCCTCACGCCCGGGACGGCCTACTGGGACATGAACTGGCGCAAAGGCGGTCTGCAGCAGCGCCGGGGCGAGCTTCTCAAGGAAGAGGGCTTTTACAACCAGCTCTGGTGCGGCTGCGAATTTTCGATGGGGCACCTTGCCCTGCGCCCGATTGAGGAGATCCCGGTCTATGCGCGCGAATTCGTTCTGAAGCTCGGTGCCGGAACGAGGGAAGCGAAGAAAGAGGAGAAGCTCTCATGACCGCTCTCATTACCGTCCTCGGCTACGTCGCCGTCATCCTCATCGGCATCTTCATCCGCGCGCAGGGACTTGTTCCAAGAGATCTCGCGAAGCCCGTGGGATTCCTCGTTCTCAACATCACGCTTCCCTGCGCGATCATCACGTTCCTGAACGGCGTCACTCTTCCGGTCGAACTTCTCGCTACCATCCTCATTCCGATTACGGCGACCTGGATCATGATCGGCATTGCCTGGCTCATGACGCACCGGCGTCCCGACCGGGATAAGGCCGTTCCCTTCGCCATGCTCAACATGTCGAGCTTCAACGTGGGGACCTTCGCCATGCCCTTCACGATGGGACTGGTTTCGCCGCTCGGCTTTCTCGTCGTCTGCCTCTTCGATATCGGAAACGCCATCATGTGCACGGGCGGCACCTACGCCTTTGCATTCCGCGGCAACGGCGGCGCCTTGAAAGCCCTCATGAACGTCTTCCGCACGCTCGCGCACGCCGCCCCCATCTGGACGTACCTCATTCTCATCACGCTTTCCTTCCTGGAGATCAGGGTGCCCGGTCCCATTCTGCAGTTCTGCAAGATCGTGGGCGGCGCGAATACGTTTCTCTCGATGCTCCTCATCGGGCTCTCGATCAACCTCGCGATCAACTGGGAAAAGTTCGGCGAGCTTTTCAAAATGATGTGCGTGCGCTACGTCGTCAACGCGATCATCGCCGTCGGCCTCTACTTCCTGCTGCCCTTTCCCCTTGAAGTGCGCCAGGCAATCGCCGTCACGATGATGTCGCCGCTTCCCGTCATGGGCGTCATCTTCACGATGAAGGCGAATCTCGACTGGGAGGCCGCCGCCAACATCAATTCCGTTTCCGTCCTGGTATCGGTGGCCATCATGTGCGCCATGCTCGCCGCGTTTACGGGTTGACTTTTCTCAAATTCCGAACCTCCCCGACGCTCCTAAAATAGAAAGTTCCGATACGGAATTCTCTCGGAAATTTCAAAAAAATGAATATTTTCCTCATTCTCTTCCTGGCTATTCTCGCGATCGCAGTGCTTCTGCGCTTTCGCGTGATGATCGGCCTCGCCATTCTCGCGGCGGGCGCCGTCATGTGGATTCTGAACGACCGGTCGCTCGCAACGCTCTGGTCGAGCGCCGTGGAGACGGCGACGCTTCCGAGAACCTACGACCTCATCTTCGCGCTCTACTTCGTCATGTGCCTGGAGGTGCAGCTGAGAAAATCCGGAACGCTGAAAGGCATGGTCGAGGCCTTGAACCGGCTCTTCTCTTCCTCGCGCATCACGCTCGCCGTCATGCCAGCGTTTCTGGGGCTTCTCCCGTCGCTCGGGGGCGCCCGCTTTTCCGCCCCGATCGTTCAGGCGGCAAGCGAAGGGATGAATATTTCTCCGGCTCGGAAAGCCTCCATCAACTACTACTTCCGCCACATCTTTGAGACCTCAAGCCCGACGGTTCCCGGAATGCTCCTTGCCTGCGCGATTGCCGGCATTCACCTCTCCGACCTCGTGCTGCATCTCATCTGGTTTGCCGCAGCCACCTTCATCGTGGGCTGGTTCGTGCTTCTCGCGCCGCTGAAGGGCGAGGATCACGTCAAAAAAGAGGTCTCGACAGGGGCTTCGCGCCTTGCGGACTTCGGGAACGTCGCCCTTGCGATCTCCCCGGTCGTTCTCAACATTCTCCTCATGCTCATCTTCAACATGCCCGCCGGCATCGCGATGGGCATCGCCGTGCTCGCGCTCATCCCGACCTTCTATTTCCTGAAGCGCCCCGTGCCCATCAAGGACATCTTCCTCGAGGCCTTCGACAGGAAGCTCCTTCTCAACGTCGTGATGATTCTCTACTTCATTTCGCTTCTTTCCGGCACCGGAGTCCTTGACGAAACGCTCGCGGCCTTGAAGGCGCTCCCGCTTCCGACTCCCGTGATCTTCGCGATGCTCTCCGTCCTGGTCGGCCTTCTCACCGGCATGTCCCAGGGCTACATCGCGATGGCGATGCCCATTTGCGCGGCGATTGCCCCGGGAAGCCTCACCTACGCCGGCATGGCGATGGTTTTCGGCTGCATCGGCCAGATGCTCACTCCCGTGCATCTCTGCTTCACGATTTCGGTGGACTACTTCAAGGCCGACTTCTTCCAGTCCTTCAAGCAGATCTTCATCTGCGAAGCGATCCTTGCCGTCATCTTCTCCGCCTGGACCTACTTCACATGGGCCTAAGCACAAACGCTTAAGATTGAGCGTTCTAAAATATCCAATTCTTCTTTTCCGCTTCCCGGGCGGCCTTACTTAATCCACGCCGCCTGCGGAACGCGAACGAGTTTTTCCGGAGCTTTTCGACATGAAAGAAATTCGCACCCGCATCGCGCCGAGCCCCACCGGCATGATGCACCTCGGTACCGCGCGCACGGCCATTTACTGCTGGGCTGTCGCCCGTCACTTCGGCGGCAAGTTCCTCCTGCGCATCGAAGATACCGATCAGGTGCGCTCGACCAAGGAAGCCGTACAGGTGATTCTTGACGGCATGAAGTGGCTCAACCTCGACTACGACGAGGGCCCCATCTATCAGATGGACCGTCTTGCCCGCTATAAGGAAGTGGTCGACCAGATGCTCGCCGACGGCCGCGCCTACTACTGCTACGCGACCCCGGAAGAACTCGATGAGCTTCGCGAAGCGCAGCGCGCCCAGGGCCTCAAGCCCCGCTACGACGGTCGCTGGCGTCCTGAAAACTGCAAGGGCCGCCCGATTCCCGAAGGCGTGAAGCCCGTGATCCGCTTCCGCAACCCCGACGAGGGCGCGGTGACCTGGGACGATGCCGTCTACGGCCCCATCACGGTTCAGAATTCCGAACTCGACGACCTCATCATCATGCGCAACGGCATCCCCACCTACAACTTCGCCGTTGTGGTGGACGACTGGGACATGAAGGTGAGCCACGTGATCCGCGGCGCTGACCACATCAACAACACCCCGCGCCAGATCAACATCTACCGCGCGCTCGGTGCTGAGGTCCCCGTCTTCGCGCACCTTCCGCTCATCTGCGGCCAGGACGGCCAGAAGCTCTCGAAGCGCCACGGCACGGTGTCCGTTCTCGAATACGAAAAGAAGGGCTACCTCCCCGAAGCGATCTTCAACTACCTCGCGCGCCTGGGCTGGGGCCACGGCAATATGGAGAAATTCTCCCGCGAGGAGCTCGCCAAGGTCTTCGACCTCAAGGACTGCTCGCGCGCTTCCGCCCGCATCGACTGGAAGAAGCTCGATTGGCTGAACGGCCAGTACATGAAGGAAGCCGACGACGCGCGCCTGGCGGAACTCGTTCAGCCCCGCATCGAAGCCCGCGGCGGCCTCATTGAGAATGGTCCCGACCTCGTTCAGGTCTGCGGTCTTCTGAAGACCCGCAGCGCCACGCTTGAAGCGCTCGCCGACGCCGCGCTCTTCTTCTATGTTGAGAAGGATGCGGACCCCGAAGCCCTCGCTGCGGCCCTCGCCGACGGCGGCCGCGAAGCGCTCGCGCTCTTCGGCGAAAAGCTGAAGGCCCTCGAGGAAGTCACCCCTGAAAACGTCTACCACGCCATTCAGGCCGTCATGACGGAACGCGAAATTCCGATGAAGGTTCTCGCCACGCCGCTTCGCGTCGGCGTCTGCGTTGCCGACCGCACGCCGCAGATCGACCGCACGCTCTGCCTCATCGGCCGCGAAAAGGTGCTCGCCCGCATCGCGAAGGCGCTCGCCTAAAAGGAAGCAGTTTCCGACTTCTTTAGGAAAGGGACTGTCCGAAAGGATGGTCCCTTTCTTTTTTTCGAGCTTTTGGGATCGACGCACTTGCTTTTGTGAAGAGACTTCTGTATAGTTCGACCTCTCCGCAGTGATGTCCCCATCGTCTAGCGGTTAGGACGGCAGCCTCTCACGTTGTCAACTCCGGTTCGAATCCGGATGGGGACGCCAAGCATCACGGCGAAAAGAAACCCTGCTCTATCGGCAGGGCTTTTTTGTTTCAGGCGGAGCACTTTGGCGGAAGGCATTTCTCAAAGAGCCTCTTCGCGCCGATGTCCCCATCGTCTAGCGGTTAGGACGGCAGCCTCTCACGTTGTCAACTCCGGTTCGAATCCGGATGGGGACGCCAGACAAAATTCGAATCGAAAAGAAAACCCTGCGGCAGAACGTTCTGGAGCAGGGTTTTGTGTTTTTAGAATTGCCGATTATTGGGCGAGCCGGTGCTTGCCGCCGTGACGCCCGCAGGTGAGGAACCGCACGTCGCCCTGGCGCTCCGCGCGCATTCTTCTCGCTTCCCGGGGATCAACAAGAAGCGGCTCGGAGAGTTCAAGCCGGTCGCCGGGAACGAGAACGTCCGTGAGCTGCGCCCGGCGCGCATAAATTGAGAGGCCGAGTCCCGCCTCCTGCGGATCGCGCCCGAGCTTAAGAAGAGCAGCCTCGACCGTTGCGGCGTCGGGAAGTTCAATTTCGCGCTCGGCCGCAACGGCTTTCGCGCCCTGATGAGTAATCTCACAGATTGCAATTCGCATAGAAATCAGTTCGAACGCAAAGTCGATAGAATTTGGCTTCCCGTCAAAGGAAAGAAATCAAAGCATTATCGCGGGCGCGCGGAGAATTGCAAGCGTCTTCTCCCACAAAAAAAAGCGGCATTGGTGCCTTCCGTTTGAGAAGAACCGGACCGCACGCCCCAAGCACCCGAATTTTCAAGCAGGGCCACCTATGGCAACCAAAGCACAACAGAAAAACAAGGCCGGAGCCACCCCGCGCATCGTCAACAAGCGCGCGACCTTCGACTATACGATCGAGGAGCGCTTCGAAGCGGGCCTCGTGCTGCGCGGCTGGGAAGTGAAGAGCGTCCGCGCCGGACGCGCGCAGATCAATCTTGCCCACGTCTACATCCGCGACGGCGAGCTCTTTCTCTGCAATGCGCACATGAATCCCGCCGACCAGGTCTGCACGCACGAAACGCTCGAAACGAACCGCACGAGAAAGCTCCTCATGCACCGACGCGAGATCATGAAGCTGATCGGCCGCGTCGAGCGGCAGGGCTATACGCTCATTCCGCTCAACCTTCACTTCAGCAAGGGCCGCGTCAAGGTCGACATTGCGCTCGCCCGAGGCAAGCGCGAATACGAAAAGCGCGCGGACGAAAGCAAGAAGGAATGGAAGCGCGAGCAGGAGCGCATCATGAAGAAGGATTCGAAGGGCCGGAACGTCTACTGACCGTCTTCGCGAGTCCTTTCTGTGAGAAAACAAAGCGGAAGAAAAGCATCATGGGTTCCAGAATCAGAAGTTTTTCCGGCATTCTCCTCGCGCTCACGGCGGCGCTCGCCTCTGCGCGGACCGTCACGGACGACAACGGCGACAAGGTGGAGGTGCCCGATCACCCCGAGCGCGTCGTCGTTGCGAACATTCTTCCGCTCGCTCCCTATGCCGTCGCCTTTACGGGCGAGCCCTCGCGCATCGCCGGCATGCATCCGGCATCGATGTCCGCAGCTAAAGCCGGACTTCTCGGGAAGCTCTACCCGCAGGCGCTTCAGATCCCCACCCGGTTCATTCAGGGGGCAAGCCTCAGCATTGAGAGCCTGATGACGCTCAACCCCGACCTTGTCCTCGTCAACGCCCCCGACAAGCGCATGCTCGAGCGCGTGCGCTCGGCCGGGCTCACGGCCTTCGGCATCAGTCCCGTCAAATGGAATTACGACGTCGAGAAGACCTTCGACGGGTGGACCGAATCGCTTGAAAAAATTTTCCCGGACGCAAAGGCGCGGGGCGAAGTGCTCCGCGGCGAAATGAAGCGCGTTCGCGAATTCGTTGAAAAGCGCATCGACGCCATTCCGCAGACGGAAAGAAAGCGCGTTCTCTTCATCGTCCGTGCGGATTCCCGGGAGCTTGTGGTTTCGGGAAAGCGCTTTTTCGGCGAGTCCTGGTGCGCCCTTACGGGGTCCGAGAACGCGGCGGGCAGCATTGAAGCCGAAAACGCCAATGCCGCCGTCTCGATGGAAAGCGTCTACGCCTGGAATCCCGACGCCGTGATTCTCACGAACTTCACGCCCCTCATGCCTGAAGACATCTTTGCCGGGCGGGATCAGGGCCGCGACTGGTCGCACGTGAAGGCCGTTGAGGAAAAGGCGGTCTACAAGATGCCGCTTGGGCTTTACCGCACCTTTACGCCCTCGGCGGACGCTCCCGTCACGCTCCTCTGGCTCGCCAAGACCCTTTATCCGAAGGCTTTTGAAGACGTGAACCTCGTCGAGGAAGCCAAGCGCTACTACAGGACCGGCTTCGGCATGACATTGACCGACGACGAAGCGAAGGCCGTCTTCGAGCATGACGCGGGAAGCGCCGAAAACGCCTCCGCGTCGGTCCGGAGCAGTCGATGAGCGCAAGGCAGAAGCCTCTCGACTGCCCCCGAGCGCTTCTGGATGCCGAGAAGCGCTCTCGGCACTTCCGGCTCGCGCTGGCGCTCCTCATTCTGCTTTCCCTCGCGGCGGCCTTCCTTTCGCTCCTTGCGGGCCGCTACGGCTTGTCGCCCGCCGATACGCTCGACGCTCTTCTGCATCCGGAAGCGAAGACTCCTGCCTCGAGCATCGTCTGGAACGTGAGGCTCCCGCGCATACTCCTCGCCTTTATTGCCGGAGCGGGACTTGCCGCCTCAGGCGCCGCCTTTCAGGCGCTCTTTGCAAATCCCCTAGCCGCACCCGACACGCTCGGCGTCGCCACCGGCGCCTCCTTCGGCGCGGTGCTCGCCATTCTTCTCGGGCTCGGCGCCTTCGCCATTCAGGGGCTCTCCGTTCTTTCTGGGCTTGCCGCCATTGCAATCGTCATGCTCGTGGCCCGCGGACGAAACGGCGAATCGGGATCCATTCTGATGATTGTGCTCGCCGGCATGGTAGTGGGCGCGCTCTTTACTGCGTTCGTGAGCATCGTCAAGTTTGCAGCAGACCCCCAGGACGTTCTTCCCTCCATCACTTTCTGGCTCATGGGGTCTCTTACCGGCGCGTCGATGCGCACGATTCTCCCCGGACTTCCGCTCCTCATTCTCGGGGGCGCAATCCTCATGAGCCTCCGCTGGCGCCTCAACGCCGCGTCGCTCCCGAAGGACGAAGCCGAAAGCCTCGGCATCAACGTGCGGCTCATGCGGGGCACGGTCATTCTTGCCGCCACGCTCATGACGGCATCGGTAGTGTCCCTCTGCGGCCTCATCGGCTGGATGGGGCTTCTCGTTCCTCATGCGGCGCGTCTTCTCTTCGGCGCGGCCAATGAGCGGGTGCTTCCCGCTTCCATGGTTCTGGGAGGGCTCTTCCTCATCCTCATCGACACAGCAGCGCGCACCATGGCAGAGAGCGAGATTCCCGTCTCCATCCTCACGGCGCTCGTGGGTGCTCCCGCCTTCATCATTCTCATGCGCCGCGCCGGCAGACCGCTCTGAAAGAGGACCGGAAGCATCATGAACGTTCAGGTCAGAAACGGATCCTTTCACTATCCCGGGGGAGACCCGGTCCTCAGGGACGTCAATTTCACGTTTGACGGCCGCGGCGTCTTCGCGGTTCTCGGACCCAACGGCGCCGGCAAAACAACGCTCCTCAAGTGCCTCCTCGGACTCATGCCCTGGAGCACGGGCGAATCGCTCTTCAACGGGAAGCCTCTGAAGGAATGGCACAGAACCGACTTCTGGCAGCGCGCGGCCTACGTGCCGCAGGCGAAGCTCTCAAACCTCGCCTCGCTCACGATTGCCGAATACGTGGTTCTCGGCAGAAGCGCCCGGATCGGGCTCTTCTCCTCTCCCGGCAAAAACGACTGGATCCTCGCCCAGAAGGCGCTCGAGGAGGTCGGAATTGCGCACCTCTCGCGCCGCCTCTGCTCAGAGGTCTCGGGCGGCCAGCTTCAGCTTGCGGCCATTGCCCGGGCGCTCGCCAACGACCCTGAACTCCTCATCCTCGACGAGCCCGAAAGCAACCTCGACTTCCGCAACCAGGCGCTCATCCTCGAAGTCATCGACCGGCTGACCGAACAGGGTCCGGGGGTGATTCTCAACACCCACTTTCCCGCGCATGCGCTCTCGCGCGCGAAAACGGGCCTCCTCGTTCCCCGCGGGGAAGCGCCCGTCTTTGCGCCGGCAAGCGAAATCTTCACGGAAGAGGCGCTCTCAAGGCTCTTCGGGATCGACGTCAAGATCCGCACGCTTCAATTCGGCCCGAAGACCCTTCCCGTCGTCGCGGCGCTCCCCTGAAAGCTTCGTAAATTCATGCAGAAATCCGGATTCTGCACAAAACGCCGGCTTTGCAAAAACTACCCCTTAAAAAATAGGTTTATAGAGATTATCAACTAGTTCCCTTTTCAAAACCCGGTACTTTAGTTCTGCATTCCTTGACAGTTGCATTCACGCGGGAGTATGTTTCGCACACTGCACCCAACGACTGAAAGCAAAATTTTCAGTTTGAGCCGACAACAACAAAGGAAGAAGGAACATGGCTAGTCAGGACCGAGTAATCATCTTCGACACGACGCTGCGCGACGGCGAACAGGCGCTTCCGCAGAGCCTCTCCGAACGGCAGAAGCTTCAGATTGCGCTCGCGCTCGAAGAGCTCGGCGTTGACGTCATTGAAGCGGGCTTTCCCGTTTCCTCCCAGGGCGACTTCGAATCCGTTCAGCTGATTGCAAGAACGCTCAAGCACGCCGTTCCCTGCGGCCTCTCGCGCGCCGTGATCAAGGACATCGACGTGGCCGCTCAGGCATTGAAGGCCGCCGAGCACTTCCGAATACACACCTTCATCGCCACGTCCTCGATACATGTGAAGGACAAGCTCCGCAAGACCTTCGACGACGTGCTCGCCATGGGCGTCGCCGCCGTGAAGCAGGCGAGAAAATATACGGACGACGTCGAATTCTCCTGCGAAGACGCAGGGCGCACCCCGATCGATCAGCTCTGCCGCATGATCGAGGAAGCGATCAACGCGGGCGCCACCACCATCAATATTCCCGATACCGTGGGCTACACGGTTCCGACCGAATTCGGCGGCATCATCACCCAGGTCATGAACCGGGTCCCCAATGTCGACAAGGCGGTCATTTCCGTTCACTGCCACAACGACCTCGGCATGGCGACGGCCAATTCCCTCACCGCGGTCCAGATGGGCGCCCGCCAGATCGAGTGCTGCGTGAACGGCCTCGGAGAACGCGCCGGCAACTGCTCCCTCGAAGAGGTTGCCATGGCGATCAAGCTCCGCTCGAAGATTTTGGGCGGCGTCGAAACCGGCATCATCGCCAAGAACATCGCCCGCACCTCCGCACTCGTTTCGAAGATCTGCCACGAACCCGTGCCCTCGCACAAGGCGATCGTGGGCTCGAACGCCTTCTCGCATTCGTCCGGCATCCACCAGGACGGCGTCCTCAAGAACCGCGAAACCTACGAAATCCTCACCCCCGAATCGGTGGGCTTCAGCGGCAACACGATGCTGATGACCGCTCGATCGGGCCGCCACATGATCCGCGAATGCCTGAGGAAGCTCGGCTACGCCGACGACGAGTACGATCTCAACGACATCTACGCGCGCTTCTTGAAGCTCGCCGACAGGAAGGGCCAGGTCTTCGACTACGACCTTGAGTCCCTCATCTTCTTCACGAAGCTCGACGAAGAGGACGACACCTACCATCTCGAGCAGATGAACGTGACGAGCGGCACGGCCTCGGTCATTCCGACCGCTACGGTGCGTCTGCGCGTCGGCCGCCGCACCCGCACGGAATCGAGCATCGGCAACGGCCCTGTCGACGCCTGCTACAACTGCATCACGCACCTCACCGGCATCAAGTGCGTGCTGAAGAGCTACGAAATCAACGCCAACGGCGCCGGCATGGATGCGCTCGGCCAGGTGGACGTGACGGTCGAATACGAAGGCCGCATCTTCCACGGCATGGGTCTCTCGACCGACGTGATTGAATCCTCCGCGCTCGCGCTCCTCCACGCGATCAACAACATTGAACGCGCGAAGCGCATTCACGCCGCGAAGAAGCGCCCCTCGCGCACGGTGAAGGCCGCTGCAGACGAAGCCGCGAAGGCCGCTCAATAAAGCATCAGGCCCGGATTCCGGGTTGAAATGAGGGAAAGCGGAAAACGCTTTCCCTTTCCTCTCCGGCTCCCGGGCCTCACCCCATTACGACTGACCGCTTTCAGGAGCTTTTCTGAAGACGGCCGCCCTCTTTTTACCCCGTATTTCCTACCAGGATGACTGATATGACCCGCAACCACCGCATTGCAGTTCTCGCCGGCGACGGCATCGGACCCGAAGTCATGCGCGAAGCGCTCAAGGTGCTCGACGCTGCCGGCGCCCGCTTCGGCTTCACGCTCGAACGCACGGAAGCCCTCGTGGGCGGCGCCGCCATTGATGCGGAGGGCACGCCCCTTCCGGAAGCGACAATCGTTGCCTGCGACAAGGCTGACGCGATTCTCTTCGGTTCCGTCGGCGGCCCCAAGTGGGACCATCTCCCGCATTCCCAGCGCCCTGAAGCCGGCGCGCTCCTTCCCCTGAGAAAGCGCTACAAGCTTTTCTGCAATCTCCGTCCGGCCCGCATCTTCCCCGGCCTCTCCGCGCTCTCGCCGCTGCGCGCCGACATTTCGGAAAAGGGCTTCGACATGGTGATCGTCCGCGAACTCACGGGCGGCATCTATTTCGGCACGCCCAAGGGCAGGAAGGGCGAAGGCGAGGATACGACCGCCTACGACACCGAGGTCTATTCGAAGCGCGAAGTGCGCCGCATCGCCGTGGCCGCCTTTGAAGCCGCCCGCGGCCGCAGGAAGAAGGTTGCCTCTGTCGACAAGTCGAACGTCCTCGCCTCCTCCGTCCTCTGGCGCGAAACCGTTGAGGAGGTCGCGCGCAACTATCCCGACGTCGAGCTCTCGCACATCTACGTCGACAACGCCACGATGCAGCTGATCCGCGATCCGGCGCAGTTCGACATCATGCTCTGCTCGAACATGTTCGGCGACATTCTCTCCGACGAATGCGCCATGATCACGGGCTCGATGGGTCTTCTCCCCTCGGCTTCGATCGGCGAGGGCGGCTTCGGCCTCTATGAGCCGGCGGGCGGCTCCGCTCCGGACATCGCCGGAAAGGGCATCGCCAACCCGGTCGCGCAGATTCTCTCCGCCGCCATGATGCTTCGCTATTCGCTCGGCGAAAAGGAAGCCGCCGACGCCATTGAAAAGGCGGTTCTCGACGCGCTTGCCGCCCGCGAAGTCACGGCCGACCTTGCCCGCGCCGCAGGGGCCCAACCCCTCAACACGCGCGAAATGGGCGACGCCATTGTCCGCCGCATTGCCGAGGGAGCCTGAAAATGGGAACGACGCTCTACGAAAAAGTCTATGACGCTCACGTCGTGATGCAGAAGGAAGGCGAACTCCCGCTCCTCTACATCGACCGTCACATCATTCACGAAGTGACGAGCCCGCAGGCCTTTGCGGGTCTGCGCGCGGCCGGACGAAAGCTGCACCGCCCCGACCTCATGATCGCGACGATGGACCACGACATCTCGACCCAGCGCCCGACGCTTGAGGCCTGCATGCCGCTCGCAAAGAAGCAGGTGACGACGCTTATCGAGAACTGCCGCGAATTCGGCGTGAAGCTCTTCGGCCTCGGCGACGCCCGCCAGGGCATCGTGCACATCATCGGGCCCCAGGAAGGCTTTACGCTTCCGGGCACGACCCTCGTCTGCGGCGACTCGCACACGGCGACGCACGGCGCCTTCGGCGCCCTTGCCTTCGGCATCGGCACGTCCGAGGTCGAGCACGTGATGGCGACGCAGACCCTCAAGCAGCAGCGCCTCAAAACCATGCGCATCCGCTGCGACGGCAGGCTCGGGAAAGGCCTCTCCGCCAAGGACCTGATTCTGGCCATTGCCGGACGCCTCACCACGGCGGGCGGCACGGGCTACGCCGTCGAATTTGCGGGCGAAGCCGTCAAGGCGCTCACGATGGAAGGCCGCATGACGCTCTCCAACATGGCGATTGAAATGGGCGCCAAGGTGGGCATGGTTGCGCCCGACGAAGTCACGTTTGAATACCTGAAGGGCCGTCCCTACGCCCCGAAGGGCAAGGACTGGAACGAAGCCGTCGCCTACTGGCGCACGCTCGCTTCCGACCCCGACGCGAAGTTCGACGCCGAAGTCGTGCTCGACGCTTCGAAGCTCGAGCCGCAGGTCACCTGGGGCACGAACCCGGGTCAGGAAACGGCGATTACGGGGAACGTCCCCGTTCTCGAATCCTTTGAGAATGTCGTTGCCCGCGAAAGCGCCGAAAACGCGCTCAGGTACATTGAGCTCGAACCGGGCGCTCCGATGACGTCGGCGAAAATCGACACCGTCTTCATCGGCTCCTGCACGAACGGACGCATTGAAGACTTCCGCGCAGCGGCAGAGATCCTGAAGGGCCGCAAGGTTGCGCCCGGCGTGCGCGCGCTTGCGGTTCCGGGTTCCGCCCAGGTCCGCGAGATGGCCGAAGCCGAGGGCATTGCCCAGATCTTCCGCGATGCAGGCTTCGAATGGCGCCTCCCGGGGTGCTCCATGTGCCTCGCGATGAACGACGACCGAGCGGAACCGGGCTCCCGCGTGGCGAGCACCTCGAACCGCAACTTCGTCGGCCGTCAGGGGCGCGGCAGCCGCACGCACCTGATGAGCCCGGCCTCCGCGGCAGCCTCTGCCGTTGCCGGCCGCATCGCTGACCCGCGCGACTATCTCTAAAGGAATTCCGGCAATGCAGAAATTCACCGTCTTCACGTCTGTCGCAGTTCCTCTGAACCGCGCCAATGTCGACACCGACCAGCTCATCCCGAAGCAATTCCTTCTTGCCGTCGACAGGAAGGGATTCGGGCACCATCTCTTTCACGACCACCGCTGGCTCGACGCCGAGGAAACGAAGCCCAATCCCGAGTTCGTGCTCAACTACCCGGAATACAAGGGCGCCGGGATCCTCGTTGCGCAGGCCAATTTCGGCAACGGCTCGAGCCGCGAGCACGCCCCCTGGGCGCTCCTCGAATACGGCTTCCGCTGCGTGATTGCGCCCTCCTTTGCCGACATCTTCAAGAACAATGCCCTCGGGAACGGCCTTCTTCCGGTCGAGCTCAAGCAGTCTGAAATCGACGCGCTCTTCAGGAAGCTCGAATCCGAAAAGGGCATGGAAGTCACTGTGGACCTCGAAAAGGAAACCGTCACGGCGGGGGACCTCCACTTCAGCTTCAAGGTGGATCCCTTCCGCCGCTGGATGATGCTCGAAGGCCTCGACGCGATCGGCCTCACCCTGAAGGACGAGGACAAGATCGCCGCCTATGAGGCGACGATGCCGGCCTGGCGCGCTAAGCCCCTCGGCTGATCCGCGCGCCTTTTCCTCAAAAATCCCTTTTGCCCATGACTGGCTGCTTCCTCCTTCTGGCGGGGAAGCAGCCTTTTTTCGCTCTCGCGGGCTTCACGTGCGGGATTTCAGGCTTCCGGAAAGCCTTCAGCCTTCTCCGGGCGCCTTCAGAATGACATTTCCCGCTCTTCGCCTCCAGGTCCTGAAAAGCGCCCGCTCAATCCCGGGATAGCGCTCAAGCCACGCGGCCGCTCTGCTCAGGAAAACCCTCGAATCCCAGAGCATCACCTCGACATAAGCGCGGTCCTGCGACTGCGCTTCGCCGCAGACCAAGCCTTCTTCAGGAAACTCCGCGATCGCGGCTTTGAAATCCGCGATCGCGCGGCGCTCCGCTTCGTCCCGTGCCTCTCTATCCAGATCCGGCGCAAATTCAAAGGCAAAGAAGCCCGCTGCGGCGCCAATCCTCTGGAAGGCGTCAAGGGCCTCGGCCTCATCGGCCCGGTATTCATTCATGAAGGCCGCGCACTGCGTGAAGCCCGGACCGATGTCGAAGTAGAGTTCCAGCGCCCTCGGATCGGGCTTGAGCCAGAATTCAAGCTTCTCTCGGATCACGAGGCGCATGTCGAAATCCGCCGACATCGGCACGTGTTCATGGAACCATCGGGCGAGTTCATTCATCCTGATCCCGGGCTCACCGCGCTTCGCCTTCATGATGGAAATGCCGCGGACAAGGCGCATGCTCACGGCTTCGCCGACCGCATCCTCGATCATCGTGCCGAGATCCTCAAAGATCGCCGGGGCATCCTCCTCAGAGATCCCGCGGAAGCTCTCCGCATAAAAGCTCACCCGCCAGCCCGATTCCTCCTGGTCCACCCAGAGCGTGAGCTCCTCCGGACGGATCCCTGACCGGAAGGCGCCGCTTCCGATATGAATTCCCGGGCCGCGTCCCAGCTTGAGCGACCATTTCTCCGCGAGGGCTTCCGGCATCCGGTCGGCGAAATGCACGAGAGGGAATGCTTCGCTGAGCCTTCCCTTCGGCGAAAAGAAAAGGAGTCCCCGGCCGTGCTCATCCAGACCGAGCCCGAATCCCCAGTTCATCGCGACCGGGTGGAAAATGCGCTCTGCCCGTTCTCTCGCCTCGACCATCCGCCCTTCGCGAAGCAGATCCATGACGACGGCAGCTTCGTCAGAAAAGCGCCGCCAGACGAGCTTCACGCGATTTCTGAAGGGCTTGAGGAAGATGGGAAGCGTCACGCCGCGTCTTGCCGCCTCAAGGCGCGCAATCGCATCCTCGTCGCCGGGCTTCTTCTCGAGCGCCCTTTCGAAAAACCTGCGCGCTTCGCCGTCCCGGTCGAGAAAGTAGAGCGCGTAGCCCATGCGGTAGTTCCAGAGGAAAGTGCTCCCCGCGGCGCTTCGCGATGCGCCGAGGATTTCAATCGACCGTTCAAAGAGTTCGTCGTCTCCGGGCTCTGCAAGGTTGTTGTAGGCGCGGGCGAGTTCGCCCGAGAGCCGCCACGTGCGCTTTTCCGGAGGCAGCGCCTCCAGAAGATCAATGATTCTCTGGTATTCGGAAAGTTCGTTGAGAGCCTCCACCTTCTCGAGCAGCGCCTTCTCGCCGGGCTCGTATTCGGCGCCCTCCCCGCCGCTCCTCAGCTCAGACGAATCGTCCGTGCTGATATGGCTTAAGTCGTAGTATCTGACGATTTCCTCATCAGATTCTTCGTCTGCCGCATAGACGGCGACGATCCGGTTCTGCTGCACTTCAACCAGACGGGGCTTCTCAAAACTTTCGAGCGCTGAAGGAAGAAGGCGCGCGAGACCTACGAGCCACCAGGCCGGCATGTGCGAAAACCCGGCTTCATTCATGCGGAAAACGATTTCCACCTCGCCCTTCCCGAACGCAAAGACGCCGCGGCAGAAGGGATCGTCAGGCGGATCCGCCGGCTTCCAGTCTTTTAAGGGAAGCGCTCTTTTCGCCGCAGCAAGCCCCTCCGGATCCGTGAGGATGCAATGGCAGGACCGTATTTTTTCGAGAAGATCGTTCGAAGGGAGCGCATCCTCGCGCAATGCCTTTTCGGCTTCCGGGTCGATGAGGTGGTATTCCATCCGGGCGAGATCGGCGCCTCGCTCGATATCCTCTCCGAGCATCAGGAACTCCGGATCATCCGGCACGAGCGCGAGACCGCGCTTCTGCGCTTCCTGAGCCTCAGACCTGAGTCCGAAATGGGCGCAGAGCCTCCCGAGAAGAAGCCATCCCCAGGGATAATCAGGCTCCTCCGCCACGGCGCGGTCGGCCGCCTCCTTTGCCTCCTCGATTTTCCCGAGATAGTTGAGCGCCGATCCGAGCCGATACCAATAAGCGCCCGAGCCCGCTGCATTCTTCTCAGCACGCCGGAGAACCTTCACGGCCCGGACGTACTTTTCGTAGCTGTCCATGTTGTTGAGCGCATAGGAAAGCCGGAGCGCCGCCTCGAGATCCTCCGCGGCCTCTTCCTCCGTGAACCGGCCTTCGGCAATGCCCTTCGCAATTTTCTCGTCGATCAGATGCTCCACGCGCCAGGCATACATGGAAGTGCCGTCGTCAAGGGCATCAAGCTCCTCTCGATCCGCGTCGGTGAAGATTCTCCCTTTCGGGGCTGCCATGATTTTCTCCTTCCTCTCCGATTCCTTGGTTTGTTCTGCAGCGGCAGATGACTTTCTCCCATTAAATCAGATTGGAGCTCCAAGCGCTTTCCCAAAAAAATGAAGCCCGGCAGCGGAAGGCATCCGGCTGCCGGGCTTTCAGGCAATTATTCCCGAGAAAGCGCTTTATCGAACGGAGAGCTTGACGTCTTCCGTGATGGCGCCCGAGTAGCGGGCGATGTATTCGCCCTTTTCGAGCTTCGGCGGCACGAAGAAGGTGCCCGTCGAAACAACCTGACCGGCCGTGAGCTTCCTGCCGCGCTTCGCAAGCGCCTCGACAAGCCACTTGAGCGCATGAATCGGCTGATCAAGCACTTCAGTCGAGTCGCCCGACTTGATGACCTTGCCGTCCTTCAGGAGATCCACATGGATCTTGAGAAGGTCTTCGAGCTTCAGCTTCGTGCCGTCCACGGGCGTGCCGTGAATGATGTAGCCGCCGACGGCGCAGTCCGCGACGACGAGATACTTGTTGAGGGCCGGGAACCAGGCCTTGAAGCGCGCATCCGGAACCTCAATGCCGCCCGCGACGGTCACATTCCTGAGGAGCTCTTCGTCCGACATGCCGGGCTCGAGATCAACCTTCGGGATCATCGAGAGCTCGACCTCGATCAGAGGCTCATTCATTTCTGCCATCTGGAGGACGGCAGGCGCAGCAAGAATGTGCGAGGGGATCTGCTCGCCGAAGAGCGGCTCAGTCGTGCCGAACATGTCCTGCGTCGTCTTGCTCGTGAGCGAAATCTTGTAGCCGCCCGTAGGCTCTCCCTTCTGCTCGGCCACCGCGCGCTGAACCGCGTAAGCGGTTTCGAAGTCGTTGAGAATGCCTTCGCAGGCCTTCATTTCGAGCGGAGCGTTGTTCTTATATGCCTCAAAGAGCGCCTTCGGGAGTGTGGAAAGATTCATCGGCTTGCCTCATGAAATAAATGCGCAGCCTCGGGGTTTTCGCTTCCCGCTTAAACCCCCCTCTGCACAACCAAAAAGACGGGTATTTTCTCCTCACGGGACGGACATCCGGCGGACGGACTCCTCGAGCCCCTCCGGAAACGTGACATCCCGAATTTCGCAGAGAATATTCTTTAAAGAATATCGTCTTCACATCGTGAAAACACGCGCATCTCTAAGCAGAACCCCCGATCAGAGGGCGTATCAGCGCATAGAGCATCGCTTTCTCAGACATCAACCCGGGCGGCGCCAATCCGCGAAAACGCTGAGAGCCGGGCGCATCTTCGGGCTCTAAGATTTTGGAATCAGCCTCTTTTTGTCACCCGCTTTTCCCCGATCCGGCATGCACGACCTTTCCGTCTTTTTTGCCATCACCTTCGTTACCGTCCTCACCCCCGGCGCCGGCGTTCTCTTTACGATTTCCTCGGCACTGAGAGGCGGCATGCGCTCTGCCTGGCAGGCGCCCCTCGGCAACGTTCTCGGCTCCTTCGTGATTGCGCTCCTTTGCGCGGTGGGCTTGGGCGCTGTCCTCACCACATCGCCCGTTCTCTTTACAGCGCTCCAGGTCGCCTCGGCGATCGTCCTTCTCTACCTCGGCTGGCGCGCCTGGCATAGTCCGGCAAAGAGCTTCGAATCCCTCAGGGAAGGCGAAATTGAATCCGAAAAGGGACCGAAGCCCAGAGGGGGATCGCTCTTTCTCTCCGCGTTTCTGCTCCAGCTCACGAACCCGATGCTCTTCGTCTACCTCGTCTCGCTCCTGCCGCAGTTCGTGGCGCCCGAGGACCCCTACGTCGAGCGCATGGCGGTGCTCCTCGCCATCTTTGCGGGCACGGGCATCGTCATCCACTTCTGCTACAGCTACTCGGCCGCCTGGGCAAGACGGTTCCTTTCGGGCCCGAAAGCTTCCTCCATCATGAACCGCGTCTCGGGAGCGCTCTTCATCTTCTTCGGCGTGAGCGTCCTCGTGAAGGCCGTGGCCGCTCAGATGGCTTGAGGAATGGCTGAAAGCTTCTAAGGAAAAAGGCCGGAAGACATGCCTCCGGCCTTTTTTTTCAATTCGGAAATTTTTTGGGAGAGCTTCTCCCGGACTTTCTTCCGCTTATTCGTCGTAGCGGACGAGAGCCTCCGTGAGGACCCGCGCAGCCGCGAGGAAGTCGTCCATCCTCATGGCTTCATCGGGATTGTGCGATCCCTTCTGGTTGGCGATGAAAAGCATCGCAAAGGGAATCCCCGCCGCACCGAAATTCGCCGCATCGTGGCCCGCGCCCGAAGGCATTTCCTGAACGCCGATGCCGAGCGACTCGGCGCCCTTTCTGAGATGCGCCATCAGCACCGGATCGGAATGATTGGGCGGAATGATGATGGAGGGGGCTGCTTCAAAGGTGACGCCCATTTCCGCGGCGAGCTCGTCGAGCTCCCGGTCGATGACGGCAGAGAAGCGCGCAAAGGCCTCATCGTCGAGCGAGCGCATGTCGAGCGTCATCTCGCATTCGCCCGCAATCTTGTTCGGGATCGCCGTATCAGGCGTGCGGATCGAACCCGTCGTCACGACGAGGTCGTCGCCCATCGCAAGGGCATGCGCCCATTTGTCGTAGATGTGCGAAACAAAGCGCGCGCAGGCGCAGGCCGCATCATGACGGTAGGGGAAGTCGATTGCGCCCGCATGCGCGCCCACGCCGATCGCGCGGATTCTGCGGTTGAGCCGTATGCCGCGAATCCCGGTGACGAGACCCACGCGCGCGGTCTTCAAGTTGTCGAGCTTCGAGCTCTGCTCGATATGGGCTTCAAAGAAGGCGGCGATCTTCGTGAGATCCATCAGGGGTTTTCCGCCCGTGAGCTTCTGAGCATCCAGGCCGTGCCTGGCGAGAAGCTCGCCCAATGTGGGCGCCCCTGCAATGAAGCGGCGGTCGAGGTCGACGGGCTTCAATTTTCCGAGAAGCCCCGTGGAGCCCACCAGCCCCTGCTCCTCGCAGCGAAGAACGAGCACGCGGTAGTCGCGCGGGAGCACGATGCCCTGGGCCTTCAGCCATAGAACCGGGCAGAAGGCCGCGGCAATGCCGGCAAGCCCGTCGTAGTTGCCGCCGTCAAGCACGCTGTCGGCGTGGCTGCCTGAGACGAGCGCCGGAAGCGACCGGTCGCGGCCGGGGAGCGTGAGCCAGAGGTTCCCGGCGCCGTCCTCTTCCGATTCAAGGCCGAGCGCCTCGCCCGCACGCTTCAGGTATTCCACCGTCCGGTCTTCCTCGGGCGAATAGCCGAGGCGCGTGACGCCGCGTCTCGGTGCGGGCGAATGCGTGAGTTCGCGCACATCGGAAAAGAGTTTTTCAATGAAGGGTCCGCAGACGCGGGCGAAATCAGATGTGTCCTGAGTCATGGCAAAAATGGGGAAAACAGAAAACGAAAATCCCCGGAGCTTCTCATTCGGGAAAGGACTCCGGGGACCATTCAGGCGAGACGCGCCTCAGGCGTTACTTCAGGTCGACGCCGAGGAAATTGAGCGCCGTCTGCGTATGGAGCGCTGCGCCCTTCACGAGGACGGATTCATCCACCGTATAGCACATGTGGTGCTGCGGGTAGACGGCATTGCAGGCGGGGTTGCGGATGCCGAGGAAGACCATGGCGCCCGGAATCTTCTCCTGGTAGTAGGCGAAGTCTTCGCCGCCCATCGTCTGATCAGCCTCGACCACCTTGCCTTCGCCGAAGATCTTCGTCACGGCCTCAGCTGCCAGGTCGCAGATCTTCGGATCATTCGTCGTGACCGGAACGAGATACTCGTAATTGACTTCAGCGGTGCCTCTCATCGCTTCGGCCGTGCACTTCGCGATGCGCGTGATGCGTTCGGCGAAGCTGTCGCGGATTTCCTTCGAGAAGGTGCGGGTCGTGCCTTCCATCACCGCATCGCCGGCAACAACATTGAAGCGCGTGCCGCTCGTCAGTTTGCCGACCGTAACGACCGCCGTATCGATCGGGGAGAATTCGCGCGAAACCATCGTCTGCAGGTTCATGACGATCGAAGCGGCCATCACCAGAGCGTCCGTGCCGTGATGGGGCTGCGCGCCGTGCGTGGACTTGCCCTTCACGGTAATCGTGAACTTGTCGCCGCTCGCCATCGTCGGGCCCTTCCGGATGCCGACGGTGCCGGCCGGATAGTCCGCCCAGACGTGCATGCCGAAGCAGGCGTCGACCCCTTCGAGCGCGCCCTCGGTAATCATCGACTGCGCGCCGCGGCCGATTTCCTCGGCAGGCTGGAAGGCGAGCAGAACCGTGCCCTTGATCTGGTCGCGCACGTCGTTCAGCATATGCGCGGCGGTAAGGAGCATCGAGATGTGGCAGTCGTGGCCGCAGGCATGCATCACGCCCTTATTTTCGCTCGCGAAGGGAAGACCCGTTTTTTCCGTCACGGAAAGCGCGTCAATGTCGCCTCTCAGCATGATGGTCTTCCCGGGGAGCTTGCCTTCAATGCGCGCGAGGGTGCCAGTGCCCATGCCGCAAACTCTCCAGGGAATTCCAGCCTTATCGAGCTCCTCGCGGATGCGCTGGGCGGTCTTCACCTCCTTCGTGCTTTCCTCGGGGTGCTGGTGGAAATAGCGGCGCATCTCAACCTGATAAGCGCTGTACTTTTCAATAAGGTCCTGCAAAGTCATTTTTGATTGCGTCCGGATAATGACATAAGGCGCTCAGGCGAGCCTCTCCGGGAGAAGCTCCTGAACGCCTTACGTCAGGAAGAAATAGAAATCAGAGGAACTTGACGAAGATGCCGGCGAGCACCACGGAAGTAATCGTCACCGTAACGAACCCGCCCACGATCATCGAGGGGAAGAGACGGCTCATCAGATAGTCGACCTCTTCCTTGTTGGCGCCTTCATCATGGCAGATCTTTTCAGTCATGATCGCGTCGAAGGGGAAGCCGTAGAGCGCCGTGAGGCAGTTGGCATAGCCGAGCCACGGGGAAATCTTCAGGATCTTGCCGACGATGAAGGCCATGATGCCCATGCCGCAGAGGCCGATCACGAGAAGAATGAGCATCGGTCCGATCAGGTCGAAGAGGAGCGCCGGCGTGCAGTCGGCGAGGCCGCTGTAGACGAACATGATCAGAGTGAAGAAGAGAAGGTCCTTCGAACCGGTCTTGCTCAGCACGTCAGGCTCGAGGAACCCGAGGCGGCAGAAGATCACACCGAGAACGAGCGCCCAGATCGCGCCGCTCACGCCCGTGAGAATGCCGATCACAAGCGCCAGCCAGCCGACGAGGGCGAGCTTGAGCAGAACGAAGAAAGGCGTATTCCAGGCGTCCGGGACGGCAAGAATGCCGCGCTTTTCATTTTCAGGAAGCGCCATGGCGTCAGCCATCACGCGGCGGCTGTCGACAACGGCGCCGCCCTCCGGATGACCTTCGCGGGCTTCCTTCAGGAGCTTCTGCGCTTCACGCTTCAGGCAGATCGCGGTAAGCGGATAACCGGCAAAGCCCTGAATGCAGTACATCGAAATCGCAAAGACTGCCGCCACGGGGAGACCGGCGTCCTGCGCAGCCTTCTGCATCATGGTCGTCGCAACGATGCCGCCCGCGAGCGGGGGAAGGCCAGTAATGACGTGGGTCTTGTCCATGAGGAGCGGGCAGACGAACCAGGCGAGCGTGCACATGCCGAAGAGGCCCGCGAGGCAGATGATCACGGTCTTCCACTGCTCAAGGAGGCGCTTAAGGGAAAAGAGCGTGCCCATATGAGCAATCAGAAGGAAGATTGCAACGGTCGAGCCGAGCTGCAGGATCTTGGCGTCCGCCACCACCGTCTTCGGGAGGAAAGTCCAGAAGCAGAGAAGAAGAATGACTGCAGAAATGAAGACTGAGGGAATCCAGCCCTTGGTGAGCTTGGAGAGCCATTCGCCCAAGAGCACCACCACAAGGCAGGCCACGAAGGCGGACATGAAGTTGTAAAGCATGAGTATCTCCTGCAGACAAAGGCTGCGCGTCAGACGCGCGCTTTTCCTGCCTTTATCCGTAAGCCTGATTCTAGGTAGAACCCGTTTTCAAGCCCGTCTTTTCTCGTGCTTCTCTGATGATTCATGTTGGCAAATATTAGGTTTTACCTAGAAAAGCTTTCGCGAAAACGAGGAAAAAACATCGTCAGGCCGGAATCTTCCGTCCCTTCAGGAGCTCTTCACCGGCGTCGAGCAAAATACCGCAGCTAAACATTTTTTAGAAGGAAGTCATCCATGTCTCTCATCACCCGCCGCGAGATCTGCGCGCTTGCCGCCGTCATGCCGCTCGGCGCCATTGCCTCATCTGCTCAGGCGGCCCAGGCGAAGGCCGGCGCAGAGGAATCCAAAAAAGCAGAGCTCTCCGTGCTCCTTTTCCCGGGCTTTGAAACAATCGACGCCATGGGCCCGGTCGAAATGTTCGGGAACCTCAGGGACTTTTCCATGCGCTTCGTTTCTCTCGAGGGCGGCGTTGTGAAGAGCGCCCAGGGCCTTCCGGTGATGACGGAAAAATTCGGGATCGAAAACGCCTCGCCGCTCCTTCTCGTTCCCGGCGCGGCGCCCGCCTTCCTGCCGAAGGACCCGCGCTTCTTTGAAATGCTTAAAGCCGCAGCCCAGAAAGCGGACTGCGTGCTCACCGTCTGCACGGGGTCGCTCTCGTAGCGAAAACCGGACTTCTGAACGGAAGAAAGGCGACGAGCAACAAAAAGGCGCTGCCGATGGTGATGAAGGCGGTTCCGCAGGTCAACTGGCAGAAAAAAGCGCGCTGGGTGGTCGACGGGCGCTTCTACACCTCTTCGGGCATTTCGGCCGGCATGGACATGGCGCTCGGCTTCATTGCCGACCGCTACGGCGAAGAGGAAGCCCAAAGGATTGCGGGCTTCACGGAATACCGCCGCATTGCCGACCCTTCAGACGATCCCTTCGCGATCTGAGAACGCTCTGAAGCCTGAAAAGAGAGGCGCTTTTCCGACCGGGAAAGCGCCTCTTTTCCATGCGAACCGTGACGAAGGAAAGCCGAGTTCCGCTCAGTCCCTTGCGGCCGCCGATACCAGAGCCTTAAAGAGATTGAGCGCTTCGGGACGCTCGTGCGAGAGCATTTCCGGATGCCACTGCACCGCGAGCATGAAGCGCTTTGCCGGGTCGTTGAAGGACTCAATGATGCCGTCCTTGGTCGACCGGCCGTTGAGGACGAGCCCCTTCCCAAGCTTCTTCACGGCCTGATGGTGGCGGCTGTTGACGCGGATTTCGCCCGAACCCACGATCGACTCGAGAAGCGTTCCGGGCTCGACCGTAACGCCGTGCGTCACAATTGCGTAGTCCTCAGGCTGACGGTGAACGTCCATGGGGACCCCGAGCTCCGTCGGAATATCCTGAATAAGGGTGCCGCCGTAGACGACGTTGAGCACCTGGCAGCCGCGGCAGATGCCGAGGGTCGGGAGGTTGTGCTCGACGGCAAGCGCCCCAAGAACCATTTCGAGGCGGTCGCGCTCGGGTTCGAGCTCCCCGCAGGCGGGAGATTTTTCCTCGCCGTAGAGCGCAGGATCAATGTCGGCGCCGCCCGTAATGAGGAGACCGTCAAGGCGGCTGAAAACCTCCCTCATGTCCGCTTCATTGATGCTGATCGGCAGGAGCACAGGAATGCCTCCTGCGCGCGTCACCGACTGCAGATACTGATTGCGAACGCCCACGACGGATTCGGGCTTCAGGTCCGGCGTTACGCCGATCAAGGGCTTCATGGCGCTAAGATCCTCTGGAGACAAAAAAGAGAAGGGCCGAAAGGCTCCTCGAAGCCCTTCGACCCGATCGATTCTATTTTGAGGGGAATTTCCCCGAATCAGGCGGTTTGCTTATCCGAAGCGGTGTTCTGCAAAACCGCGCCCTCAACGAGCGCCTCATTGAAGGAGGCCTTCTTTTCAGCATCTTCCTGAGCGGTCTTGGCGGTTTCGACCTCGAGCTCCGTCTGAAGGAGCTTCACCATCATGAAGCGGTTGAGAACCTCACGTGCAAAGAGGAGGAACCCGAGGTAGAGCTCGCTCTTTCGGAGCGAAATATGCTCGTCGCCGATCTGCACGAGGAAGCTCTGCTGGGCGAGGTCGAGGTGCTCGAGCACGCGCGTGCAGGCCTGGGGACTGAAGTTGTCGCGCACCTGCTGCATTTCCTTGGCAAGAAGAATCGTGTTCTCGCGCATCTTGCCGTGGAAGGGCGAATGGCTGTTGGCGACGTAGTTTTCAGCGACGCCGAGCTGATCGCGCAGCGAATGGCTCACTTCCTTCATGTTGGTGAAGGCGCGGTAGTAGAAATTGCGCGCATCGCGGTCGCGCTTTCTGCCGCCCCCCTGAAGCGCCATGCTGTAGTAGATGCCGCGGCGCTCGGAGATTTCATCCATAAGGGAAATCGACTCAGCCTTGAGCTTGGCGAGGGTGGCGTCGTCTTCGCGCAGGAAGGCGACGAGGCCGTCGGAAAAGACCGTGAGCGTGCGGTCAAGGTAGTGATTGACGTTCGTCGTGAGGAGCTCGCAGATCGAGCTCTGGTCGCCCTTATCGACCTGACGCGCCGTTTCTTCGGTTTCTTCCGGAGCTTCCTTCGTGAAGAAGTTCGTGCGGGCGATCACGCAGAGCGCGAAGATCATGCCGATCAGAATGACGGGTTCGCCCCAGAAGGCCATGAGGGACGCCACGAAGCCGCAGGCGGTTGCCGCGCTGAAGGCCGTGAGGAACCAGCCCGTAATCACCGTGAGGACGCCCGAAATTCGGTAGACGGCGCTTTCGCGGTCCCAGGCGCGGTCGGAAAGCGACGACCCCATGGCAACCATGAAGGTGACGTAGGTGGTCGAGAGCGGGAGCTTCATGCTCGTTGCCGAGGCGATGAGCGCCGCTGCGAGCACCAGATTCACGCTCGCGCGCAGCTCGTCGAAGGGGAGCTCAATCTGACCGGGCTTCGGACGCGGCTTCACAAAGCGCGTGTCGAGCGCCGCAAAGACGGACTTCGGAATGATCTGATGAAAGACGTCGTTCATCCGGAGGGCGCTTCGAACCATGACGCGCGCCGGGAGCGAGGAGCCGAACTGTTCCTTGCCGCCGCGGGTAGCGGAGGACAAATTGACGGCCGTGCGGATGACGCGGTGCGCCTTTTTGGAGAACCAGAGCGTGAGGCACATCACAACGCCCGAACCCGCGAGGATGAGCGTGGGAGTATGCGTGATGTTTCTCAGGCCCCCCATCGTCATCACTTCCGGATCAGCGCCCGGCTGAGCAGTAAAGAGATGGAAGCTGTCGAGCGCCGCCACCGGAACGCCCACGAAGTTGACGAGGTCGTTGCCGGCGAAGGCGAAGGCGAGCGCAAAGGTGCCCGAAAGAATGATGAAGGGGAAGATGTTGGCGCGAAGGAAAATGATCGCGCTCTGGAAGACGACGAACCAGAAGGCGAAGACGCCGATCAGGATTTCCTCGGTATTTTCATCCATCCAGAGAATCCACTCGGGCTGCATGAAGCTCGCGCCGCGCGCGCCCTTCATGACGAGGAAGTAGAGGATGGCCGTGAGCGACACCGCGCCGAAGATGCCGCCCGCCCAGCGGTACATGCGCTCGTACTGGAACGTGAAGATGAGTCGCAGGATGTACTGGATGACGAGGCCCGCCACGAAGGCGATGATCACGGAAACGAGAATGCCCATGATCATGGCGAGGGCTTTGCCGGAATTGACGTAGCTCCCGAGCTCGGAGAAAGGCGCTCCGCTCATCCAGATCTTGGCGCAGGCGACGGCGAGCGTGCCGCCGAGAAGCTCGAAGACGATCGAAACCGTGGTGGAAGTGGGAAGCCCCAGGGAATTGAAAGTATTGAGGAGCAACACGTCCGTCACGATGACGGCGCAGAAGATCACCATCACTTCCTTGAAGGTGAGCATCTCCGGCACGAATACGCCGGTCTTTGCAATCTCCATCATCCCGGAGCTGAAGGTCGCGCCGAGCAGCACGCCGGCGCTTGCCACCGTGAGGATCACCCAGAAGGGAGCAGTGCGGGAGCCGACGGCGGAATTCAGAAAATTAACGGCATCGTTAGAAACGCCGACGAAGAGGTCGCAGATGGCAAGGGCTGCGATCAGGGCCAGGACGGTGTAAAGAAATATGTCCACGATTTGCCTTTATGCCCGCTTCTGCATGCCCTGCCCGGCACGGCCTTCCCCGCGGGAAGGCCTTCTTCTTGGAGTAGGCAGACGTGCTGACGAGCTCATTTCCGGAATGTAATAAATATGTAACCCGACATTTTAGGGAAGCATATGGGGCGGATCAATTAGGCCGAAATATTTATTCCGCGCGCGGTATGCCTCCCGCATGCGATCAAAGCCGGGTGCTCACGCCGCTCATGTTGGGCTCAACATGCGGGCGCTTGAGGTAGAGCCAGACCACCATCGGAAGCAGGATGAAGCCCGCGAGGAAGACGACGAACTTGATGCTGAACCACATGGCGAACATGCCGCCCGCGATCGGGCCGATGACGCTCCCCACCTGCTGTGCGGCATAGGAGAGGCCGAAGATGCGGCCGCGGTCTTCCGGACCCGTCGAATGCGTGAGAACGGCGTTGATCGCCGGGAAAATGCCTGCAAAGGCGAGCCCGCCCACAAAGCGCCAGGCGCCGAAGGGAACAATCGTGTCGGGGATCGCCTGAACCATGCCGAAGACAGCGGACCCGAGAAGCGCAAGGTAGAGCACCGGCCGGTAGCCCCATTTCTGCCCGGCAATGCCCCAGAGGGGCGACGCGATGACGCCGGAGAGCCCCACCACCGAGAAGAGGATGCCGGAAACCAGTACGAGCCGGTCCATGCTCCCCTGCAGTTCGCCGACATAGAGCGGCAGAATCGGCTGCAGGAGGAGAATCGTCATCTGGACGACGCCCGCCGTGACCAGCATGCGCTGCACCACGGGCACCTTGAGAAGATTCGTCTTCGGACGCGGCGCCCCGCTCTTCACGACCTTCTTTTTCTTCGGCTCGCGCACCTTGAAGATGATCATGAGCGAGATGATGAAGAGCGCCGCGGCGCCGAGGAAGAAGGTTGCCCGCATGCCGAAGGCTTCCGCGAGGAGGCCGCCGAGGAGCGGCCCCAGGACGCCGCCCGCAGTCATGCCGGACTGCATGGTGCCGAGCGAAAAGCCGAGCTTGTCCTTCGGCACCGAAGAGGAAATAATCGCGAGGCAGGCGGGCCAGAGTCCGGCCGCGAAGCCCTGGAAGGCTCGTACGGCAAGGAGCTGCCACTCGTTCTGAACGATGCCGCCCAAACCATAGCTCACCGCAAGGAGAACCGCGGCGCGCACCGCCATGAGCTTCTTCGATTTTTTATCAGCCATAGCGCCCCAGATGGGGGCCATGATGCCTGAAATCAGAAAGGAGACGGAAAAGACGAGGCCCGACCAGAGATTCACGTCTTCCTGCGCAACCTTGAGCTCTTCAAGGAGATACATCGGAAGGAAGGGAATCAGCATCGTGTAGGAAAGAGACATCAGAACGGATGCCGCCGTCAGAATCGTGAGCGTCATCTTCCAGTTCTGCAGGATGTCCTTCTGGAGCTCCTCTTCGGCCGCGCGTTCGAGCGCATCGTCGTCGGAATCGTTCGTTTCGGCAGGCGCTTCCTCCGCCTTCACATCCTTTTTGGCCGCGGGCTTCTTCGAGAAATCGATTTCATGGGGCTCGTCGTACACCCCTTTGGCTCCATTTTCAGCGCGGCGCAGCTCCTCGGCCTCATCCTGGACCGAAGCGGCTTTTGCGTTCTGTGCGGCTTCGCTCCCGGCTTCGTTCCCGGGAATTTTCTGATTCTCTTGGGTCATGAGCGGCCTCTGTCGATTTATTTTTCGCCGTGTTGTTCCGAAAAGCTGCTTTGTGGAGAAAGGGGTCGGAGGACGGGTTGGCAGGCTTAAAGAATGAAGCGCAGCTCGGGCGGTAAACGCACGAGGCTTCTATTCTGAAATGCTACCCCTGAAGGCGCTTTTGCAAAAGTCAGGAAAAACGCCTTTACTGTCTTTCAATGCAGTTCGGGAAAAAGCTGATCCACCAGATTTCGCGTGATGAGGTCGAGGTCGCCCCAGGCCCCCGCGAGAAGCGCATTGGGAGAAGCCTTCTGAGAGGCATGGCGCCAGCCGGCAGCCGTCGTCCCCGGATCCCTGCGCCAGACGGAGCGCTGGGTTTCGCCGGTAAAGAGATCGCGGTAGTCGAGCGTGATGGATGCGGGCAGATCGCCCGGCGTGGACATTTCAGACCCCGAAATGGCGACAAAGAAGCGGCAGCGGCGGGGATTGGGCTCTTCGTAGCCCTTCAGAAACGTCACAATGTAGCCGCGGTCGCGCAGCGCCCGGTGAACGGAGATGTCGAGTTCAGTGGAATGAAAGCTCCCCGCGGCAAGACACACTTTCTCGCCCTGAGCGGGAATGCCCGAAATGAGCCCCTGAGGATCCTCCGCGCGCGCATCCAGTACGGATTCCCTCTGAAAATCCGAGGCGCAGCCGGAAAGCATCATTAAAAATGCCAGAGCGCAGATGGATGAAACAGCAATTCGCTTCATAAGTTTTAATTTCGATATGTTGAATGCGAAATCTATTAATTAAGGTTAACTCAATTCCGAGGCATACGAAGAATCCGGGCGGCTCCCGCGCGAATATACTCAGTGCCTTCTTCTGAAACCCATTCACGACTCACGTAGCATCCAAGCATGTCTCAGCGTCCTCAGCTTTACAACCCCAAGCTCGTCTGCGCCGCCGCGCTTTTATTCACCCCTATTTTCGGCGCCGCGCTTCAGGCGAAGAACTGGATGGCTCTGGGCGAACCCGACAACGCCCGGGCAAGCCGCATGTGGATCCGCTCCTCGCTCTGGCTCATCGTCATGTACCTCGTCGTGCAGACGCTCTTTCGCAATGAGCCCGTCATGGACTGGCTCGGCCCCTACTTCCTCGTCGTGCTCTGGGGCGCCTGGATGCTGACGAGCGGCTGGCAGCAGCTCGTCGTCGTTTCGCGCACGATCGGCAAAAACTACGATTCGCTCCCGATGGGCCGCGCCATCATTCTGGGCGCCGCAGGCTGGCTCGCCTACGGCCTCATCACCGTTACGATCACGCTCGGCCTCGTGCTCACCGGCATTGAACCCCTGTCTGCCCTCACGGAAACGCCGAAGGAAGAACAGAACGGCGTCATCATCCGCGTTCCGAAGGAGGGCGAAGCGCCCATTGTTGAACCGCTTCCGAAGGAAAAAGAGGCCTCCGGCACGGCCGCTCAGCACTGATGCCCAAACGCCCGGACCCTTTATTTGAAATTCCCCGTCCCGCCGCCTTTACCGAGCCCGTTCTCGACCTTCTGGGCGGCGTGGCGCGGCCCCGTTCCTTAAGCGGGGAAGAAGCGATCGCGCAGCTCGCCCGCATTGAGGCAGCCGCGCATCAGGGCGACCCGGAAGCCCAGGCTGAACTTGCGCGCAGGCTTCTCACCGAGTCTCCCAATGCGCGCACCAACCGCCGCGCACTGATTCTTCTCAGGAAATCCGCCGCCCAGCGTTCGCCCGCAGGCCTTCATCTCCTCGCGCTCCTCAATCTCCGGGGCCAGGGGATGAAGAAAGATCCGACGGAAGGCGTCCGGCTTCTTGAGGAAGCGGCTTATCTCGGCAGCGCCGCCGCCCAGACCGATCTTGCCAAAGCCCTTGCGCTCGGGATCGGCACGGCCAAAGATGAAGGGAAGGCGCTCTACTGGCTCAGGCTCGCAGCCGCTCAGGGCGACAACGCGAGCGCGCTCAGCGCCGGGCGCATGTACCGCGACGGTCTGGGCACCCTGCAGAACGAAAGGGAAGCTCAGAAATGGCTCGAGCAGGCGGCCAGAGCCGGAATTCCCGCAGCGCAGTTCGAACTCGCCGAGCTCCTCAGGCGCCGCGACATTTCGCTTCGCGATATTCCCGGCGCCCGCCGCTGGATGCGCGAGGCAGCCTTTTCCGGCATTGTGGAGGCGCAGCTCAGGATCGGTATTGCGAGCTGGTCGGGCGCAGGCGGCGCAGTCGATCAGCGCGAGGCCGTCCGCTGGCTCTGCCGTGCGGCGGAAGGCGGTTCCATCAAGGCGGCATCGATGCTCGCAGGATTCCTTATGACGGGAAACGGCCTGCCCCTGTCGCTCCCGCGCGCCTGGACCCTTTTCCGCTGGGCTGCCGAACGCGGGGATGCCGGCGCCGAATCCACTGCCCGCATTATTGAGAATCAGATCTCTCAGGCCGAGCGCGCCGAAGGCGAGAAGCTCCTCAAAGATTTATCCCCAAAAGCAATGCTCGAGACCCTCATTCCCCGAAGCGACCGGTGAGGCGCATTCCCAACGCGCAAAAAAAGAGTCATTGTCGAAGATCTGTGCCTCCGGTCATCCGGACGCACAGGCATCCGAAGTCCTTGAGGGCAGTCTCTTCGAAGCAATGACTCCAGAAATACCACCAAAGGAGGTTGTCTCAATCGCCTGAGACAACTGCCGCGAAATTCGCGACATCTGTATTGTCGCACGATCTCATCTCATACAATTGAAAATTTTGCATTTCTTTCGTAAAAATTGTTTGATCCTTGCGAAGGCTCAAAGTTTCGGGGAGCTCAAACCTATAAATTGTATACATTGATACCTATTAATAGTCACGGAAATACCCGTGCGCTACATGCCGGGACATCCTTTCCTGACCGCCAGCGCATTTGTGCCTTCCTCGAGCCTTGGTGGAGACGCTGACAATTTTTTTGCGCGACCCCAAGGAAGATAGTGTTACAGTCTCTCTACGGCCATGGGAACAGCGGCTCAGGAAAACGTCTCAGGGGGAGAGCTTTTCCTGGCCTACACCCGGACCGACCCAGCAATCCGCCGGATATTTTTATTTCGTGCGGACTGAATTCATATCCAGGAACTCTCTCTCCCAAGGATTATTCAACATGAACCGTCTCGAACTCGTAGATCGCGTTGCTGCTCGCAATACCGCCTCGAAGGCTGAAGTGGACCGCATCATCGTGAGCGCGCTCGAGGAAATCATCTCGGCTGTCCGCGATGGCGAGACTGTTACGCTCATCGGCTTCGGCACCTTCAAGTGCGCCGACTGCGCTGCGCGTACGGGCCGCAACCCCTCCACGGGCGAACTGATCCACATTCCGGCAACCAAGAAGCCGAAGTTCATCCCGGGCACGTCCTTCAAGGAACTGCTCAACAGCGACAAATAAGCCGCTCGACCCCAACAACCATGTAAAAAAGCAGCCTTTCGGGGCTGCTTTTTTCGTGGAGGCAATTAAAGCGCCTCGTCACCGGTCGTTGCGGCGCTCAATGAAGTGCGGGAAATACCCCTTGAGGAGCGCTATCGCCTCTTCAGACGGATAGTCCGATCCCACGGCGGGAAACGGTGAAAAAAGGGTTCCCATGGGGCGCCGGTAGATCTGAAGGGCAAATGTATCGACGCCTTCCTCCCGAAGCCAGCGCGCGAGCTCAAGAAGCTTCTCTTCGGGCAGATAGTCCGGATGCGCCGTCGTGCGGCATTCAAACTTCACGCCGGAAGCCTGAATGAGCTTGAAGGATTCGAGGAAATGCGCGGCCGAATGAGGCCTTCCCGTCACCCGGTCATAGAGTTCCGCATCCGTCGGAGGAGCCTTCACGTCAAGCCCCACCCAGTCGATCAGGGGAAGAATCTCCCCGAGGCGCTTCGGAATAATGCCGCCGGTATGAAGGCCCACGGCAAAGCCCATGTCCTTTACCCTGCGCACGGCATCGGGAAGCGCCGGGTCGACGGTCGGTTCTCCGCCAGAAAACACGACGCCGTCAAGGAGCCCCTTGCGGCGCATGAGGAGCGACTCAAGCTTTTCCCAGGAGTCGTGCTCCAGTTCAGGTGAAAACTCCGCAGGCTGCATCCAGGGATTCTGGCAGTAGACGCACCGCCAGGGGCAGCCCTGAAGAAAGGCGACGGCGGAGAGCTTTCCCGGAAAATCGATCGTCGTAAAAGGCGTAATCCCGGCAACGCGCAGACGCGCTGCCGGGACCTTACCTTCCGACTCCCGGCTGCCCGCCTCCTCGAGACGAATCACCCGGGAGGTGTCAGAGGCGCCGGATTCCATCATCTTCAAAGGAAATCAGCGGCCGCAGCAGGTACGGTGAATTTCGCCGTGTCCCTGAGCGCTTTTTTCCGTAAAGCAGACGCGTTCCTCAAATTCGCCCTTCTTGCCGATGTTGAAGCTCTGAACCGGACGGTGGTAGCCCATCACGCGGGTCCAGACCTCGCACTTCTGGCGCTCGGAATCCTTGAGTTCGATCTGTTCGTTCTGCTGAGTCATGTTTCTTCTCCAGTCGATCGGGATGAAGCTTTCCGCCTTCAGCTGCAGTCGTGAAGACTGCAGTCCTGGTTCCTCCGCTTCATCCCTGGTGGGTGCCCGCCATGATAACAGGCGGGTCCGGGGATGCAAATTAAAAATTAGCTATCAACGCTATACAGAGTATTTCTTTTAGAGAGGACCTACTACATATAGTTTTCATGCGCTTAGAGCCCGCTCAGCTGGCAGCCTTCGCCTCTGCCGCAGATTCCGTTTTGCCGGCAAGCGCGCGGCGCTTCTTCGCAATCAGCTCCGCATCGCACTTCGGGCAGAAGTCGTGGCGGCCCGAGAGGTAGCCGTGCTTCGGGCAAATCGAGAACGTGGGCGTGATCGTGATGTAGGGAAGACGGAAATTCGTGAGCGTGCGGCGCACGAGGTCGCGGCAGGCTTCAGCCGAACTCACCGCCTCGTTCATGTAGAGGTGGAGCACCGTGCCGCCCGTGTACTTTCTCTGAAGATCATCCTGGCGTTCAAGCGCCTCAAAGGGATCGTCGGTGAAGTTGACGGGAAGCTGGGAACTGTTGGTGTAGTAGGGATGCTCGGGAGTACCCGCCTGAAGGATCCCGGGGAAGCGCTTTTTGTCTTCCTTCGCAAAGCGGTAGGTCGTGCCTTCCGCCGGCGTCGCCTCGAGGTTGTACATGTGGTCCGTCTCTTCCTGGAATTCGACGAGGCGGGCGCGGACGTGATCGAGGAATTCGAGCGCAAAGGCATGTCCCGCATCCGTCGTGATGTCGTCCGCATCGTTCGTGAAGTTGCGGATCATCTCGTTGATGCCGTTCACGCCGATCGTCGAGAAATGATTGCGCAGCGTCCCGAGGTAGCGCTTCGTATAGGGGAAGAGCCCCTGGTCGATATGGCGCTGAATGACCTTGCGCTTGATTTCAAGGCTCGTCTTCGCAAGATCGAGGAGATAGTCGAGGCGTTCGTAAAGGTGCTTCTTATCGCCCTTGAAGAGAAAGCCGAGACGAGCGCAGTTGATCGTCACAACGCCGAGCGACCCCGTCTGCTCGGCAGAGCCGAAGAGGCCGTTGCCGCGCTTGAGGAGCTCCCTCAGATCGAGCTGAAGGCGGCAGCACATCGAGCGGATCATGTTGGGCTTCAGTTCCGAATTGATGAAATTCTGGAAGTACGGAAGCCCGTAGCGCGCCGTCATGTCGAAGAGCCGCAGCGCGTTGGGGCTCTCCCAGTCGAATTCCGGCGTGATGTTGTAGGTCGGAATCGGGAACGTGAAGACGCGGCCCTTGGCGTCGCCCTTCAGCATCACCTCAATGTAGGCGCGGTTGATCATGTCCATCTCATCCTGGAGTTCACCGTAGGTGAAGGGCATGGTTTCACCGCCGATGAGGGGGTGCTCCTTCTTGAGGTCCTCAGGGCACGTCCAGTCAAAGGTGAGATTCGTGAAGGGCGTCTGCGTGCCCCAGCGCGAGGGAACGTTGAGGTTGTAGATGAGTTCCTGAATGCACTGCAGCACTTCCTCATAGGGGAGGTTGTCCTTGCGGATGTAGGGCGCAAGGTAGGTGTCGAAGGACGAAAACGCCTGAGCGCCCGCCCATTCGTTCTGCATCGTGCCGAGGAAGTTGACGATCTGTCCGGTTGCGGAGGAAAGGTGCTTCGGGGCATTCGCTTCAACCTTGCCTGCAACGCCGTTGAGGCCCTCCTGAAGGAGCGTTCTCAGCGACCAGCCGGCGCAGTAGCCCGAAAGCATGTCGAGGTCGTGCACGTGCACGTCCGCCTCGCGGTGCGCGCGGCCCACTTCCGGCGGATAGATGTAGTTGAGCCAGTAGTTGGCAACCACCTTGCCGGAAACATTCAGAATGAGGCCGCCCAGCGAATAGCCCTGATTGGCATTGGCATTGACGCGCCAGTCGAGCTGATCGAGATACTCGTTGATGGAGCTCTCCACATTGACCCAGCTCTTTTTGGCGTCGCGCGCCTTGGCGCGGGATTCGCGATAAACGATGTAGGCGCGCAGCGTCGGGAAGTGCCCGGTTTCAAAGAGCGCATGCTCGACGGCATCCTGCACCCACTCGATATTGGGGGTGCGGGACGCATCATGCTGGGAAAGACGGGGAAGCACATGCTCCTCAACCACGCGCCGGGCTTCCTTCTCATCGAACTCGTTGGTCGCACGTCCGGCCTTAGCCACAGCCAACACGATTTTTTCCGCATCGAAATCCCTGACGGACCCGTCGCGCTTGAGGAGATGCTGAGGGAGGGCGCTAGACATACTTCTTTTCCAGATAAATCACAAGAATATAAGAACTACAACCTATAGTTTGTCTAAAAAATAGACAGACTATAGATTGTGGTTCTCATGAGCAGGGGTGAAAACTATAACAGAGCGCCGGCACATGCGCCTACTCCCTTCGATTCAGTACGAAAGCTCACAAAAAACGCTTTCCTTGTCTGAAGCGACTTTATGAGACAAAAGCTCACCCGACAGGGTTTTCCCGGGTCATGTGGATCATCGACACGTCCTGAAAACCGCATGCTCCATCTACTCAAGGGATTTTCCTGAGGAGCAATCTACTCAAAAGTCCCTAGAATGAATATCGGATCAATTCCTCCTTCCGGCTCGCTCCGAGCCGGCAAGGCGTGCGTCGACATCGGACGCTTCCGAGGGGCTGTATTGGAATGACCGCCGAAAGCTTTGTGCCGGCCGTCATTGCTAATGCAAGCATGCCGCGTCCGAATGTTGTTCCAGCCCGCGATGTCTGAAGACACCGCGGGCTTTTTTTTCGCCGGGTCGGCCCGCAGCATGATTTTTCTACGCATAAATACGAATGCTGCTGAGCCTTCGGAAATGCCTTCAACATTCTCTTACATTTGCGAAGACGATTGACGGCCGTCAATGAGACGTCATCTCGCCTTCATCCCGTCGTCATGAAGGCCCCTCTGAATGCGGGCTGCCGCCGCCCTCCGGCACGCCTTATTGAGGCGAATGCGCGCAATGACGCTGCAAAGGGGAAAAGAGAAAGGAGCTTCCGTGCGCCTCCTGGAGGCTCCAGTGTCTCCCGGAACAAACTTCAGATTGAGGAGCCTTCAGGTTCCCGTGAGCCCGGGCGAAGCCGCGGCAGACCAGCGCTTTGAAGCCTGCCGCTCCAGAAAATGGATATGAAAAAGGCTGACGACGTCCCTTTTTTCCGTCGTCAGCCTTTTCTCGATGCAGCCAATTTGTAATGACGCGGGACCAACCACATCACTTTCTTGCGTTTGAGGAGCAACACATGACTTTGTTTTATTCGCTGCGGAACTAAAGTTACGCTCTTTGCCCCGTCCACGCAAACCCTAACCGTCTTTCCGCGACTCGCCCTATAACGGTGCAATTTCAGGGTTAACCATTAATCATAAAACACATCCTAAGATCTAAATTCATAGAAAAATACGTATTTATTCGTATATATTGCGAACCTGTCGGCCGGCTTCGACGCTTCGCCCTGAAGCCCGGGCTGAAGCGCATTCATTCCCCTTCATCCATCTGCATGAAAGCCTCTCAGGCGAGCGCGGCGGTGCTTCTCACGGGCCGGCACCGATACAATTCGAAGTACGTCTGACCACGCAAACCGCTGCCCGGGTTTGCCTTTTTTCCTTCACGGGCGCGGCTGAGCCTGCAGAACCTCAATTTCCTCCGCCACCCGAATTCCACCAAACAAATGAACACCATGTCTCGTCAAGAAGAAGGCCTTGAGCGCATCCGCGATCTGGATGTGCTCTCCACAATTCCCGAGATGCTCGCCCTCCAGGTTGAAAAGCGTCCGACTGCCATTGGCTGGAAGTCCTGGGATGCGAAGAAGAAGGCTTGGCGCGACTGGACCTTCCGCGAGGCATACGACGAAGTGGAGCGCTGGCGTCACGCGCTCGCCGGCATGGGGCTTGAACGCGGGGCGCGCGTGGCGATGCTGCTCCCCAACTGCATGGAGGCGGTGCTCTTCGACCAGTCGGTCCTTGCGAACGCCCTCACGCCCGTGCCGCTTCACGCCATCGATACGCCGAAATCCTCGGCCTACATCCTCAACGACTCGGGCGCCGAGGTTCTCGTCACCAACAAGAAGCTCAAGTGGCGACAGATCCGCGAATCCGGAGAGCTCCCGAATCTGAAGCTCGTCGTCATTACGGATGATGAATTCTGCGACGATCCGGATGCCGCCATTCCGACGATGTCGCTCGAGACGTGGCTCAAAAAGACGCCTGAAGCGCCGCTTCCCCCGGGACCGCGCTCAACCGACCTTGCCGCCCTCGTCTATACCTCGGGCACTACCGGGAGCCCCAAGGGCGTCATGCTCACGCACCGGAACGTTCTCTCTAACCTCCGGGGCGTTCTGCTGAGCCTTCAGCCCTGGAGCGGCGAAACGCTCCTTTCCTTCCTCCCGCTCTCGCACACCTTCGAGCGAACGGCGTCCTACTACCTCGCCGTGGGCTGCGGGCTCACGCTCGCCTTCAACCGCTCGATTGCAAACCTTGCCGACGATCTGAAGACCATCCGCCCGAGCATTCTGATGTCGGTGCCCCGCGTCTACGACATGATCTACGGGAAGCTGCGCGACGGGCTCGCGAAGCAGCCCAAATACGTGCAGTACCTCTTCGACTGGGCGGTCGAAGTGGGCTGGCGCCGCGTCTGCCGCGAGAACAACCTCCCCATTGAACCCTCGGGCCGCGCCTGGCTCGATCCCTTCGTCGCCGGGTTCCTCGACCGCAAGGTGGGCAAAAAGCTCCGCGCGGTCTTCGGCGACAACATTCACCTCTATATTTCCGGCGGCGCCGCGCTCAATCCCGCCGTCGCCCGCGTCTTCCTCGCGCTCGGGGTCCCCATCTATCAGGGCTACGGCATGACGGAAACGAGCCCGATCATTGCGGTGAACCGCATTGGAAGCAACCACCCGACCACGGTGGGACCGAAGCTCGACAATATTGAAGTGCGCCTCTCGCCCGAGGGCGAACTGCAGGTGCGCGGTCCCTCGGTCATGCAGGGCTACTGGCACCGCGAGGACGCAACGAAGGCGATTCTTTCCGACGAAGGGTGGCTCTCCACCGGCGACGTGGCGGAAATCTACGAAGACGGACACATCCGCATCACGGGGCGCATCAAGGAAATCATCGTGACCTCCTCGGGCGAAAAAGTGCCGCCCGCGGACCTTGAAGCTGCAATTGAATGCGACCGGCTCTTCTCGCAGACGATGGCAGTGGGCGACGACCGTCCCTGCATCGGCCTCGTCGCCGTCGTGAATCCCGACGAATGGAAGCGCCTTGCCGAAAGCCTCGGGCTCGATCCTGAGGACGAAAAGTCGCTCGCCTCGCGCGAAGCCACTCAGGCGGCGCTGCGCCGCATCAAGGCCGCTTCGGCGGGCTTCCCCAACTACGGCGTTCCGCGCGTCGTCACGCTCCTGCGCGACCCGTGGACGATCGAAAACGGCCTTCTCACGCCGACCCTCAAGATCAAGCGCGCCCAGATCGTGCGCCGCTACGGCGACAGGATCGACGCCATGTATGAAGCCATTGCTCCGAAGAAGAAGGCCTGACCGCACAAAAAATGCTTGATAGAGATCTTCCGACGGGGAGCCCCGTCACCATCCCACAGTACCTCGCGCGCACCGTGCGGGAGATGCCGGAGCGCGAAGCCTTCCGTCAGTTCGACTACGCGGAAAACCGCTGGATTTCCGTCACCTGGCGCGAATTCTGCCAGTCCGTGATGCGCTGGCGGCGCGCCTTTCATGCGGCGGGACTGCGCCCGGGAGACCGGGCGGCAATGCTCCTCACGAATTCCATCGACGCCGTGACCTTCGATCAGGCGGCGCTCGCGGCAGGCCTCGTGCCGGTTCCGCTTCACGCGATCGATACGCCGGGGTCCTCCTCCTACATCCTCCGCGATTCGGGAAGCCGCATTCTCGTGACGACTTCGAGAGCGCGCTGGAACGCCATTCATGCCGTTTCCGGGAAGCTTCCCGACCTCATGGAGGTCGTCCTCATCAACGACCTCGGAGACGAGGAAGAGGACGGCGTGCGCGTGTCGGGTCTTGAAACCTGGCTCGCCCGCGGGAACGGCATTCCCGACGACGCCCTGCCCGAGGGACCTAAGGCCGAAAGCCTCGCAGGCTTCATCTACACCTCCGGCACCACCGGACGGCCGAAGGGCGTCATGCTGACCCACGCCAATCTGGTTGCAAACGTGAAGCAGATTTCCGGACGCATTGAGGTCACGCCCGACGACGTCTACCTTTCGTTCCTTCCTTTCTCGCATACGTTTGAGCGCACGGTCGCACACTACGTCGCCCTCGCGCACGGGGCCTCCATGGCCTTCGCCCGCTCGGTCGCCCATATCGAAGCCGACCTTGCGGAAGTGCGCCCGACCCTGATGTGCACAGTGCCGCGCGTTCTCGAGCGCATCTACCAGAAGCTGCAGCTTGAGCTCTCGAAAGCGTCCGAGCACGATCAGTACATCGCCGCCTGGGCGGCCGAAGCCGGCTGGCGGCGCTTCTGCCGCGAGAACGGCCTTCCCGTGGAGCCTTCGGAGCGCGCGCAGCTCGATGAGACTGTGCTTCCGACCCTTGACGAGGATGTCGGCGTCAAGGTGCGCGCCGTCTTTGGCGGCCGCATGAAGGCGATCTTTGCGGGGGGCGCGAGCCTTTCCGCGACCGTTGCCCGCTACTTCTGCGCGATGGGGCTTCCCATTCGCCAGGTCTACGGCCTCACGGAAACAAGTCCCATCATTTCCTTTACCGCAGACCGCATGAACCACCCCGACTGCGTGGGCTGGCCTGTGGAGGATACGGAAGTAAGGCTCGGCGAACACGACGAGCTCCAGGTCCGCGGTCCCCAGGTCATGCAGGGCTACTGGCAGCGTCCGGCCGATACCGCCCGGGCCTTCACCGAGGACGGGTGGTTCCGCACCGGCGACCAGGCGGACCTTTCCGACGGCGGGCGCGTGCGCATCCGCGGGCGTCTCAAAGAAATCATCGTGACCTCCACGGGCGAAAAGATCGCGCCGGTGGATCTCGAATTCGCCATTCAGAACGACCCGCTTTTCGAGCAGGTCTTCGTCTACGGCGAAAACCGCCCCTTCATCAGCGCGCTCATCGTCGTGCAGCCCGAGCTCTGGCAGTCGCTCTGCCGGGAAATGGAGCTCGATCCCGAGGATCCAGCCACGCTCACGGACAGGAGCATGACGAGGCTCCTTCTGAAGCGCGTGCGCGCCGCGGCGAAGGACTTCCCTTCCTACGGCATTCCGCGCTCGATTGCCGTCGTGCGCGAACCCTTCACGATTGAAAACGGCCTCCTCACGCCGACCATGAAGCCGCGCAGAAAGGAAATCTTTGCCCGCTGGGGACACCTGATTGAAGCCATCTATGCGGGACACCCCGCAGCGTGATCCGCAAGGTATACCGCTCGTTTCGCCGCATACCCGGCCTATCTTCTCAAGCGCTCCGCACGCCATTCCCGGCATGCGGAGCGTTTTGCTTCAAAGCCGAGAAAAAAACTTTCGGCCGGACCACACGGAGAAGTAAAAAATCATTAGACTGCGTGCGCAAACCAATCTCGGATTTTCCTTCCCTGCCGCTCCGGTGCTTTTTCCGCACAGGCGGCATGCATCAAGAGGGGAGGAACATTCAGCCCGCGGGGAACGCCCGTTCCCTCCCGGCGCAGACTGAATTCAATTACGTGCCGTACTCCGGATTCCGCAGAGCAGAAAGCCTCTGCAGGGTTCGACCGGTGTATTTTTTTTTGCACTCAGAGGTTGTTATGCGACTCCTTCAGACGGCTTACACGTTCGACGACGTTCTGCTCGTTCCCGCCTACTCGGAAATCCTCCCGCGCGACACGCAGCTTCAGACGAAGCTCACCCGCGGTCTTTCGATCAACATTCCGATGGTTTCCGCCGCCATGGACACGGTGACGGAAGCGAAGCTCGCGATCGCCCTCGCTCAGGAAGGCGGCATCGGCTTCATTCACAAGAACATGACCGCCGACCAGCAGGCCGCTGAAGTCGCCAAGGTGAAGCGCCACGAAGCCGGCGTCGTTGCCGAACCGATCACGATCGGCCCCGACATGCTCGTCGGCGACGTGATTGCGCTCGCCCGCGAACACCGCATTTCCGGCCTTCCGGTCGTTGCCGAAGACGGCTCCGTCCTCGGCATGGTCACGAACCGCGACCTGCGCTTTGAAACCCGCATGAGCGTTCCCGTCCGCGAAGTCATGACGCCGCGCGAACGCCTCGTCACGGTTCACGAAGGCGCGTCGCTCGAGGAAGCGAAGGAACTCATGCACCAGCACCGCCTCGAACGCGTGCTCGTCGTTACGAAGGACTTCCACCTCGCCGGCCTCATGACGGTGAAGGACATCACGAAGGCGACCGACCATCCGTTCGCCGCCAAGGACGCCAAGGGCAAGCTCCTCGCGGGCGCTGCCGTTTCCGTCGGCCAGGGCACGGAAGAACGCGTTGAGAAGCTCGTCGACGCCGGCGTCGACGTGATCGTCGTCGATACGGCTCACGGCCACTCGAAGGGCGTTCTCGACCGCGTCAAGTGGGTGAAGACCCATTACCCGGATCTGCAGGTGATCGGCGGCAACATCGCCACCGGCGAAGCCGCTCTCGCCCTCGTCGAGCACGGCGCTGACGGCGTCAAGGTCGGCATCGGCCCGGGCTCGATCTGCACGACCCGCATTGTGGCCGGCGTCGGCGTTCCCCAGATCACCGCCATCAGCAACGTCGCCGAAGCCCTTCAGGGCACGGACGTTCCCTGCATCGCCGACGGCGGCATCCGCTTCTCGGGCGACATCGCCAAGGCGATCGCCGCGGGCGCGAGCTCCGTCATGATGGGCGGCATGTTCGCCGGCACGGAAGAAGCTCCGGGCGAAGTGATCCTCTACCAGGGCCGCTCCTACAAGTCCTACCGCGGCATGGGCTCGCTCGGCGCCATGGGCAAGGGCTCGGCCGACCGCTACTTCCAGGACAACAACCAGGGCAACATCGACAAGTTCGTGCCGGAAGGCATCGAAGGCATGGTTCCCTACAAGGGATCCATCTCCGCGATCATCTATCAGATGATCGGCGGTCTGCGCTCCTCGATGGGCTACTGCGGCTGCCGCACGATCGAAGAAATGCGCACCCGCGCCCGCTTCGTTCAGATCACCGCCGGCGGCCTGCGTGAATCGCACGTCCACGACGTGAAGATCACGAAGGAAGCCCCGAACTATCGTCAGGCCAACTGATAAAGCATCAGAACGGGATGCTCCCTCCTGCGGAGCCTCCCGATCCGGAGCAGAAAACGTCAAGGCGCCCGAACCCCCGAAGAAATCCGGGCGCGGGCGCCTTTTCATTTTGTTATAGTCTCGCCCGAATCTTCTTTAAGAGCGCTCTGCATTCCGCCAGGCGCTCTCAGGAAGAGACGAATACTTTTTCCCGAACTGCAGCGTACCCATGCAAACCTCTCACGACCGCATTCTGATTCTCGACTTCGGCAGCCAGGTGACCCAGCTCATCGCCCGCCGCGTGCGCGAAGCCCACGTCTACTGCGAAGTTCACCCGAACGATGTTTCGGCGGACTTCATCCGCGAGTTCGCCCCGAAGGGCATCATCCTCTCGGGCTCGCACATGAGCGCCTATGAGGAAAGCAACGACCAGGCGAGCCAGGCCGTCTTTGAAGCGGGCGTTCCCGTTCTCGGCATCTGCTACGGCATGCAGACGATGGCCCAGCAGCTCGGCGGCAAGGTCGAAAGCGGCACGAAGCGCGAATTCGGCTACGCTGAAGTGCGCGCCCGCAACCACACGAAGCTCCTCGAGGGGATTGAGGACTTCCGTACGGAATCGGGCGAAGGCATGCTGAAGGTCTGGATGTCGCACGGCGACAAGGTCACTGAGCTTCCTCCCGGCTTCAAGGTGATGTGCTCGACCCCGTCCTGCCCGATCGCCGGCATGTGCGACGAGGAGCGGGGCTTCTACGCCGTGCAGTTCCACCCGGAAGTCACGCATACCGTTCAGGGTCGCCAGATCCTCAACCGCTTCGTTCTCGACATCTGCAAGTGCCGTCCCGACTGGGTGATGGGCAATTACGTTGCCGAAGCCGTTGAAACCATCCGCCGCGAAGTGGGCGACGAGGAAGTGATTCTCGGCCTCTCGGGCGGCGTCGACAGCTCCGTCGCTGCGGCCCTCATTCACCGCGCCATCGGCCGCCGCCTCACCTGCGTCTTCGTCGACAACGGCCTCCTTCGCAAGGGCGAACGCGAACAGGTTCGCGAAACCTTTGAAAAGAACATGGGCCTCAAGCTCATCGTGGTCGATGCCGTCGACCGCTTCATGAATGCGCTCGCGGGCGTCTCCGACCCCGAGCAGAAGCGCAAGATCATCGGCCGCGAATTCGTGAACGTCTTCCAGGCTGAAGCCGAAAAGATCAAGAATGCCCGCTGGCTCGCCCAGGGCACGATTTATCCGGACGTGATTGAATCGGCCGGCGCGAAGACGAAGAAGGCGAAGGTGATCAAGAGCCACCACAATGTGGGCGGCCTTCCCGAGACGCTTCACTTGAAGCTTCTTGAGCCGCTTCGCAGCCTCTTCAAGGACGAAGTGCGCGAACTCGGCATCGAGCTTGGTCTCCCCGCTGAAATGGTCTACCGTCATCCCTTCCCCGGACCGGGCCTCGGCGTGCGCATCTTGGGCGAAGTGAAGCGCGAATACGCGGATCTTCTGCGCGAAGCCGATGCGATCTTCATCGAGGAACTCCGCAAGGCCGGCCTCTACGACAAGGTGAGCCAGGCGTTCGTCGTCTTCCTCCCCGTCAAGTCCGTGGGCGTCATGGGCGACGGCCGCACCTACGAATGGGTGGTGTCGCTGCGCTCGGTCCAGACCTCCGACTTCATGACGGCCAAGTGGAGCGAGCTCCCCTACGAGCTTCTCGGCACCGTTTCGAACCGGATCATCAACGAAGTCCGCGGCATCAACCGCGTGGTCTACGACGTGAGCGGCAAACCCCCTGCCACGATTGAATGGGAATAACCTCTCCCGGAAATCCTCGTCTTCAGCAGCCTGAGATCCCGCATTTCGGCTGCTGAGAGATCGAAAAGAAGGCAGTCCGCATCCAGACGGACTGCCTTTCTTTTTTGCTCAGTGCTCCCGCCTCTGCCGCCGGAATTTCCGGGCAGCGCTCAAAAAATCGGCGCCTTCCCCGCGCGAAGCAGGGAAAGCGCCGATCAGGCTCTGCGATTCTTCAGGTTTCAGTCAAGCGACCTGATGCTGCCCGAGAGCTGAGCGAGCTTCATCGCAACTTCCGCCGCCTTCTCGAGCGACTTCACGGGAATGCATTCGTAGATCCCGTGGAAGTTCATTCCGCCCGTAAAGACGTTCGGGCAGGGAAGACCGCGAACGGAAAGACGCGCGCCGTCGGTGCCCCCGCGAATCGGCTCCTCGATCGGGTCAAGCCCTGCCGCACGATAGGCTTCGCGTGCGATTTCAAGAACCTTGGGCGCCCGATCGAGGTAGGGACGCATGTTCTGGTAGCTGTCCTTGATTTCAAGCTTCGCCTTCGCCTGCGGATAGAGCGCATTCATCTTTTCGACGAGACCGGCGAGAAGCGTCTTCTTGGCTTCATAGAGCGCCGTATCGTGGTCGCGGATGAGAATCCTGATCTTCGTCGCAACGACGTTCCCCTGCATCATATTGGGGTGGAGAAACCCTTCATGGCCGGCCGTGCATTCCGGGCTCATCTCTGCGGGGAGCATTTCCATGAATTTCGCCGCGTAGCGCAGCGAATTCACCATCTTGTCCTTCGCCAGCCCCGGATGAACGCCCACGCCCTCGATCGTCACCATGGCCGTGCCGCCGTTGAAGTTTTCGCTCTCAAGCGTCCCCACTTCGCCGCCGTCAAACGTATAGGCATACTTGGCGCCGAAGTGCCCGATGTCGAAGTTTTCCGTGCCGCGCGCCACTTCCTCGTCAGGCGTGAAGCCGATCGCAAGGCGTGCATGCGGAATTTCCGGGTGCGCCGCAATTTCAGCGGCCATCGTCATGATGGCGGCGACGCCCACCTTGTCGTCGGCGCCGAGAAGCGTCGTTCCGTCCGTGAAGATGATGTCTTCGCCCGCGTACTTCGTGATCTCAGGGAAGTCGGCCGCCCTGAAGACGATGTTCTTTTGCGCATTGAGAACGACGTCTCCGCCCTCATAGCGCAGGATCTGCGGCTTTACGTTTTCGCCCGAAGCGTCAGGCGACGTATCCATATGCGCGATGAAGCCGATCGAGGGACAGGCCTCGCACCCCTTCGACGCGGGAATTTCGGCGTAGACGACGCCGCCATTGCCCACACGGGCATTTTCGAGACCGAAGGACTTCAATTCCTCAACCAGAGCTTCGGCGAGCTTCAGCTGCTTCGTCGTGGAAGGAGCCGTGCTGCTCTCACGTGCAGACTGCGTATCGAAGCTCACGTAGCGAAGGAATCGCGATTGAACCGTGTCCGTCATGATGATTTTCTTTTGCCTTTGAATGCTGTTTGAGAATTCATCTTTCCTGAGAGACAAGTACTTCAGGACCGGCGCCCGAGCGCTTCCGAAAACTCGAACCGTCAGGGAAAGTCACAAAAAATCCCGGCGCTCCGGAGATCAGTTCGAAGCGCCGGTTCTGTCAGAGAGAAGCGCTGAGGGTTCTATCAGGCTTTAGAAGTAGTAGGAAAGGCCGGCAACGGTGCTGAGCGAATCAGGCTTCACCTTCTTGCCGTCGTACTTGTATTCGCCTTCCGTGTAGCCGATGCCCGTATAGACGCGCGTGCTCTTCGAAAGGTTGTACTGATAGCCCAGGCCGGCGAACCAGGCCGTGGCCTTCACCTTTTCGTCGAACTCATCGGTTTCCGCCTTGAGGGCGCCGACGGAGGCGAGAACCTTGCCGCCCGCGAGCGGAGCGTCAAAGCCCACGATGCCGCTGTAGCCTTCGAGTTCATCGTATGCGGCCGTAATGCCGAAAGTGGTCTTCATCGCATCGCTGTTCCAGCCCTGCGTGCTGAGCGCATTGGCATTGCCGAAGCAGTGAGCAGCCGCATAGACGGTCATGAAGCCGAAGTTGTAGTTGCCGCCCAGGGTGACGCGCCACATGTCTTCCGGATTCTTTGCCTTATGGTCGCCGGTCTCCAGGTTCGAAAGCGTGCCTTCGTTCATGCCTTCATAAAGGAGAACCGTGCTGAGGGCGCCCACGGTGTAGGTTGCGCCGATGCCCATGTAGCGGTCGGTACCGGCCTTGTTTTCATAGTCGTTCGTACCCATCGCGTAGGCGGCCGTCACCTGGAAGCCCGCCATATTGGGGCTGCGGTACGTGAGGATGTTGTCGCGGCGGGAGGGATCGATCTTCGCAAAGACGATGCCCTGATTGCCGATGCTGCCCATGCCCGTGCCGAAGGGGTTGATGCCGCCCAGGAGATTGAAGCTCCCGCCGTCAGTGCCGAGGATCGCGGAGCGGCCGGCAGAGATCGTGCCGAAGGGGCCGACGAGCTGCAGGGTGGCTTCGCGGTCGAAAATCGTATTGGCCGTGCTCAGGGCGCCCGTATCGGTCTTGTAGCCGTTTTCGAGCACGAACTTCACCTGGTAGCCGTTCCCGAGGTCTTCGCTGCCGCGAAGGCCGAAGCGGCTCGCCGTGCCGACGCCGGAGTCGAGCGTGAATTTGTCGGTTGCGTCGCCGACGCCCGGATCCGTGTGTTCATAGACGAGGCCCGCGTCAATGCGGCCGTAGATCTGAACATCAGCGGCGGAAGCCTGAGAAGCCATGCCGAAAGTGAGGGCGGCAACCGCAGCGGCGAGAGCGATGTTGAGCTGTTTCATCGTTTTGTTTCCTGGATTTCACGGAGATGCCGGGCCTCGAAGGAAAAGCGCCGGATCTGAAATCCACCCTGCATTCCCCGGGAGGCGCTTCAAGACAACTCCATTTAGTGGTGGTCAAGAAGTCAGGGGATGTATTTTGAAATTGACTGCTTTCTTCGCCATTCATCGCGCAAAAAGCGTCTGACGCCATCCCCGGCATTGCTGCCGGTCCCCTGTATTCAGACGTCAGATGCCGAATGTATTTCGGTTTCTAGGTACTTTGCTATACGTGAAAACCAGACGTACTTTGACGACGAAACTGCCCATTTCTGCCGCACGCAGTCGGGATTGATCAATTCTTCAGCAGATTCAATGCGATATGAATTTACCTTTGATGACGACGCCTCAGGACGTTTTCGGGATGGCTGCTGTGCATTTTTCTCACACCAACAAAAAAGGACGCCTAGCGGCGTCCTTTTTTGGTGTTCAGACGGAAAGTCGGGATTACTTCATTGCGCCCGGAAGAATCAGCGTACGAACGTCAACCTTCTTTTCCATCATGCCGTTTTCAAGGAGGAAGGCCTGATCGGTTTCAAGGCTCTTCACATCGGCTTCGGTGAGGACGTCGTAGAAGCCCGACCAGTCGTAGAGCTTCTCGGCATCAGCCATGCTGATTCCCTGCTCCTTGGCGCCCATGGCAAGGGCCTCAGCCTTATGGGCTTTGATCCAGGCAAGCGCGGCGCGGTTCGTGGCCACGACCTTCTCATAAGCTTCCGGATACTGTTGAGCAAATGCGCGGCGAACCGTCATGACGAGGTTCGGAGAAACGTAGCCCTCGCAGGTGGCAATCGTCTTCGCGCCCGCGGCATTGGCCTTGATGATGAGGCCCGCGGCGACGAGACCCGCATCAACCTGACCGGAGACCACGGCAGTCATGGCCTTGCCCGGATCCATGTTGACGAAGTCGACATCAGAGATCTTCATGCCTTCCTTCAGAAGCGCGGCAACGAGGAGCTGATGGAGCACCGTGCCCTTGGGGCCGGCGACCTTTTTTCCCTTCAGATCCTTCACGGAATAATTCGTGCCGGGCTTGCCGATAAGGGCGAAGATCTTCTGCGGGTGAGCGACGCCCGAGGCAATGGCGATCGGGTTGCCGGCGCCGGCAGCCATCAGAACGCTCGCCGTATTCATCACGGCGGAGAAGTCGAGGTCGCCCGAAGCCATCGCCTGGCCCTGGACGGCGCCCGAATTGATGACGCGCCACTTGATCGAGACGCCGTCAGCCTTGAAGGCATCCTCGAGCATGCCGCGCTCCTTCATCACGATGTTCTGAAGGTTGAAGGGCGACTTCACGTAGGTAATGGAGATGCTCTCGGGCATCGTGGCGGCGGAAAGCGCCGTGCTGAGCGTAATGGCGAGCGCGGCAATAAAGGACTTGAATTTCATTTTGTGCTTGAAGCCAAAAAAATTTCTGAAGAGCGCACGAAAAAGCGGCGCCAATACGGAACTGGAGCCGCTTTTCCGCGCAGCCGCTTCTCAATGAGAATTGTCCTCAATTCTAGATTCGTCCCGCGCTACCGGCGCATCAGGATCGAAAGGATTTCTTCTTCAAGCTTTGCAACGCCCGGAGAGGAAAGTCTCCTCGGACGCGGGAGGTCGATCGCGAAAACTTCAGGCGCCCGGTCGGATTCAAGAATCACGGCAGAGTCGGCCATCCGGACGGCTTCGCGCACATCATGCGTAATCATGAGAACCGTCATGCGGCGCCGGGAGAAGACTTCGATCGATTCGTCCTGAAGCTCCTCGCGCGTGAGCGCATCAAGCGCGCCGAAAGGTTCATCCATCAGAAGCACTTCCGGGTCCGCCGCCAGGGCGCGTGCGAACCCCACGCGCTGTTGCTGGCCGCCCGAGAGTTCTCCGGGAAAGCTTTCCGCCCGACTCGAGAGCCCGACAAGAGCGAGTGCTTCCGAGACCCTGGGATCATGGAGAGCACTCTCCCCGCATTCAGGGATGAGCGAGAGCGCAACATTCTCCCTCACGGTCTTCCAGGGAAGGAGCAGAGGCTCCTGAAAAACCATCGAGAGCCTCGGGGCTTCTTTTCCGCCCGTAAAGCGGATCGATCCGCTCTTCTTTTCAATGAGCTTTGAAATCGCCTTGATGAGGGTCGTTTTTCCGCAGCCGGAACGTCCGAGAACCGCCGTCACTTTTCCTCCCGGAAGGGAGAGCGTGAGGTTTGAAACGGGGGGCTTCGCGAGTCCCGGGTAGCTGACCGTGAGATCCCTGATTTCGATGCCGGGAAGCGCTTCAGGGGGCTCCCTGCCCGCATCAGCCGTCCGGGTCGGCTGCTGTCCTCCGGGCGTCTTTTCATCATCAGACGCCGCAGCCTTGCGTGCGGACGTCCAGGGCGCGGCACGTTCTGCCGCAATCCGGAAAAGCTTGTCGCAAATGATGCCGAGAACGGCAATCGTCAGGATGCCCACCATCACGACGTCGGTTCGGGCGAGCGCCGAGGCATCCTCAATCAGGTAGCCGAGGCCTGATGCGGCGGCAATGAGTTCCGATCCGACGAGCGCCCGCCAGGCGTAGCCGAAGCCGAGCCTCAGGCCCGTGATGATCCCGGGCGAAGCGCCCGGAATGAGAATGTGGCGCGCCGCATCCTTTTCCGAAAGCCCGAAGATCCGGGCGAGATCGCGGTAGTCGTTCCTCGCTTTCGAAAGCGCCGTCAGAGCCGAGAGATAAATCGGAAAGAAGCTCGCAAGAACAACGATGGCGAGCTTCGGCGCCTCATCGATCCCGAGCCAGAGAATGAGGAGCGGAACGAGGGAGAGCGGCGGAATGACCCTCAGCGCCTCGAGCGTGAGCGAAAGAAAGTCGAAGAGCCGCTCGGACCGCGAAACCAGAAGCGCGAGCGCGAGCGCAATCGAAGCCGAAATCAGAAAGCCCGAAAAGACCCGCAGCATGGAGGTTGCCGCGTGGTGAAGGAGCTCCCCTGAAGCGAGGAGCGTCATGAAGCGCTCCGCCACGGCCGCCGGCCCGGGGAGCAGAAGCGCCGGAACGCTTCCGGTTTCGGTAATTCCCCACCAGAAGAGCAGAAGCAGGACGGGAAGCGCAAACGGGAGAAGCTTCTTGGTCATCAGCGAAGGGAAAAAGAAAAACGGGAGAAAATGCGTGAACGGGCGCCGGCAGCTGACTTCCGGCGCCCGTTCACTATTCTGGGCTTAAATATTCCTCAGCTCCACTCATCAGGCGAGGAAGATCATGTCCATGATGAAGAAGGTGGGGAAGAGAATCAGCACCGACCAGGCCATATAGCCGAAGAAGGACGGCATCTTGATGCCGCGTTCGTTGCAGATCGCCACCGTCATGAAGTTGGGGGCATTGCCGATGTAGGTGACCGCACCCATGAAGACCGAACCCATGGAGATGGCCATCAGCGTATGCGCATCCTCGTTCATGAGCACCGTCGGATCACCGCCCGCAAGGTTGAAGAAGGCGAGATACGTGGGCGCATTGTCGAGGAACGCCGAGAGCATGCCCGTGAGCCAGAAGAAGACCGTGTTGTTGAAGGTCCCGTCGGCGTTCGTGACGAGGGCAACGAGGGACGCAAAGGCGCCTTCATGGCCCGCACGGAGCATCTCGAGCACCGGCACGATGCAGCAGAAGATGCCGAAGAAGAGCTTCCCGACCTCGAGGATCGGATCCCACGAGAAGTGGTTGGCTTCGCGCGTCGCCTTCGAGGTAAGAACGAGCGAGAGCGCAGCAATCACGATGAAGAGGCCGTCGCGGCAGAGGGATTCGAGCGCGAAGTGAACGCCGAGAACCGTGATCTCAACGCCCGACTTCCAGAAGCCCGACATCAGAACCGCACCGATGATGCAGGCGAGAAGCGGAATGTTGACGAGGCCCTCGAGCGCAAACTTCGTAGACGGATCCTTAGGCTTGAAGCCGTCGGCCACGTCCTTCCTGTACATGATCGTGTCGATCACGTGATGGATGGCAAGAAGAATCGCGCAGCAGAGAAGCCACGGGAGAATGATGTGCTCGGTCGTCCAGAAGAAGGAAACGCCCTTCAGGAAGCCGAGGAAAAGCGGCGGGTCGCCCAAGGGCGTCAGCGCGCCGCCCACATTGGCGACGAGGAAGATGAAGAAGATGAAGGTGCTGATCGAGCGCTTTCTGCCTTCATTGGCATGAATGAGCGGACGAATGAGGAGCATCGCGGCGCCCGTCGTGCCCATGAAGTTCGCGAGCACCGCGCCGAGCGCGAGGAAGCACGTGTTGACGATCGGACGGCCGACGAAGGATCCCTTCACGTGAATGCCGCCCGCCACAATGAAGAGCGACCCCACGAAGATGATGAAGGGCACGTAGTCCGCGAGGAGCACGTGGATGATGGAATTGATGCCCGTCGAAAAGTCGATCAGAAGGCAGAGCGGCACTGCGCAGCAGAGCGCCCAGAAGAGAGCGACCTTGCCGAAATTCGCGTGCCAGAAATGCGGCAGGAAAAGCGGCATGAGCGCAATCGAAAGCAGAATGCCTGCAAACGGAATGGCCCAGCCGAGCCCGAGAGCGCTGCCGTCAAGGGAAGCGGCGCTCGCCGGCAGGGCGGCGGAAAGAAAGGCGAGCGCTGCGAGCGCACGGGCGGGGAAGAGAGACGTCACAAGGAACTCCCAGCTTTATGTTTTGTTTTTGTGGCCGGCCTTCGGGAAAAAACAGCGCCATGGATGGGCGTCAGGAAAAGAAGGCCAGTCGAAGGGCATTGCCGAAATATGTAAAGCGCGAGATGAGCCTCACGATTGCAGCATATACCGCGCTTAACCTTACACCGAAAACCGGGCGCAAGGCTTCCCTTCGCCCGGTTTATATGGTTGAAAACCACCCCTCTAATGCTTTGGGACTATCTCTTTTGTTGGAGTTCGTCGAGCCGGAAAACCTGCCGGAGATATTTGAGATAGCTTTCGTCCTCGCACATGCCTTTTTCGGGCGAATCGGAAATCTTGGCGACGGGCTGGCCGTTGCATTCGATCATCTTGATGACCACGTTCAGGGCCTGCGGGCCGCGGTCGTTCATGAGATTGGTGCCGATGCCGAACCCTAAGCCCACGCGGCCGTTGAAGCGCCGCCAGAGTTCAAGAATGCGCGGCACCGTGAGGCCGTCGGAAAAGATGAGGCACTTCGTTCTCGGGTCGCATTTGTTGGCCGCCCAGTGCTCGATCATTCGCTCGCCCCAGACGAAGGGATCGCCCGAATCATGGCGGGCGCCGTCAAAGAGCTTGCAGAAGTACATGTCGAAGTCCTCGAGGAAGGGCTTCATGCCGTACACGTCCGAGAGCGCAATCCCGAGGTCGCCTCGGTATTCCTTCGCCCACTGCTCGAACCCGAAGACCTGGCTGTCGCGAAGCCTCGGCCCCAGCGCCTGGCAGGCCTGAAGGTATTCATGCGCCATGGTGCCGAGAGGCGTGAGGCCGAGCTCCTTCGCAAAGAGCACGTTCGACGTGCCCGAGAGCCTGCTTCCAAGCCGGTCCTTCAACGCCTCGACCACCTTTCTCTGCCAGGCGCGCGAAAAGCGCCGGCGCGTGCCGTAGTCTGAAATGCGAAGCCCCTCGGCGTCGGGTTCATTCAAAAGCAGATGAATCTTCTCATTGAGCCTTCTCCAGCCCTCCGCTTCAGAGAGCCCGGGGAAGGTTCTGCGGAAGTAGACCTCGTTCACGATGGCGAGCACCGGGATCTCAAAGAGAATGGTATGAAGCCACGGCCCGCGGACGTGAATGTCGATTCCGCCGGGACGCGTCGGGTCAGCCTTCACCTCAATATATTTTCTCTTCAGGTGAAAGAGACTCAGGAATTCAATGAAGTCGGGCTTCATGAACCGGAGGCTTCCGAGATACGAGAGCTCGTCTTCGGTGAAGTAGAGCCCGCAGAGATAGTCGATCTCCGCATTGATCTCATCCACGAAGGGCGCGAGGTCCACTCCCGGCGTGCGGCACTTGAATCGGTACTGCACTTCCGCAGCCGGAAACTGATGCAGCACGCACTGCTGCATCGTGAACTTGTAGAGATCCGTGTCGAGGAGCGACTCGATAATCATGCCTTAGCCTCCGTGGGCTGTCTGTATCTGATCCTGACAGTTTAGCTTCTGCCCGCCGGCATACAGAAAAACCCAGATCTTTTTCAAGAGAAAAAGATGAGGCCCGGAGAAAAAAGAGCACTTTTCGGGAGGCGCACGGGCCTCCCGGCATTTCTCAGGGGACGGCGACCGGAATCAGGACGACATCGGCCGAGCGCATCCCGATCGCTTCCGGAAATGGAAGGAGCGTTGAAAGCGACTTTCCTTCATTCATCCTCATCTCGAGCACCTCTCTGATTCCCGCACTCATGGCGCGCTTCACATCCTCAAGGTCTTCGCCCATGAAGGAAAGGGACGGCGTGTTGCAGGTGAGAATATAAGCGCCGTTCCCGAGGACCCGCAACAGGTCGCAGGGATAAACCAGTTCGGCGTCCCCCTCCGGCTCAACGCGGGCAAGACGCCAGTCGTGAAAGCTCTCCGGCATGGGCACGCATTCGAGTGGCATCGGCTCGGGTTCAGCCTCTCCCGCTTCACGGAGGCGCTCAAGCCTCTCCCCAAGCGCCTCCCGAAGTTTGCTGAGAAGCTCTTCCGGCGTTGCAGCCTCCGCCTCAAGCTTCTCGAAATCCGGCGCAAACCCGCGCCAGAGACCATTTTCCGACGCCATTTCAATAAGGACAAGAAACTTCTTCATTCTTGCTGCTCTTCTCTTTCAGTGTCCGAAAAGCACGCCTTCCCCTTAGAAGCGTGCCCGTTGAATACGGGGAAAATTCTGAAGGACCTTGCGTCAGAAAACGGCTCAGAAAAAACAATCAGGCCCGGAAATCTGCTTCCCGGGCCCGATCTCGCATGACGCGTCAGAGGAGACCTGCCGCCCGAAGCTGCCTCAGGGCTTCCTTCCAGCGCTCCGTGCTTCTCAGGGCCTCAAGCCCGAGAGGCGTCCCGGAGTCAGGGAGAAGTCCGGCCAGGCGCTCAGAGAATCGCTCAGGCCGCTCCCAGTCGAGATCGCGAAGAATCTCATCGACCTCATCGGGATGATTGCAGTGAAGCACCATGTCGCAGCCTGCCGAAAGCGCCCGACGGGCCCGGTCCGCCACGGATTCAGAGCTGCCTGCCCCCTTCATGGAAAGGTCGTCCGAGAAGACGAGGCCCGTGAAGCCGATCTCGTCGCGCAGAATTTCCTTCAAAAGCGTCGGCGAGAAGGTGGCCGTTTCGCCGTCAAATCCCTCATAGGCGACGTGCGCCGTCATGAGAGAGGAGAGTTCTGAGGCGAGTCCCCGATAAACATCAAGGTCCGAAAGCACTTTTTCCCTCGGACGTTCGTCCGCGGGGAGCGCCACGTGGCTGTCGGCTTCCGCCCAGCCGTGTCCCGGAAAGTGCTTCCCGCATGAACCCATGCCGCCCGAACGGAGCCCTGAAATGAGGCCGCGCGCATTGCGTTCAACCTCTTCGGGCGTTCGGCCAAGCGAGCGGTTTCCGATCACCTTCGAGCGTCCGTAATCGATATCGAGTACGGGCGTGAAGCTGAAGTCGACCCCCACGGCGCGAAGTTCAGAGGCGAGAATGAATCCCGCCTGAGCGAGAAGCCCCGGCGCACGGGAACCGAGCCGCAGGAAGTCCCCCATGGGCGGAATCTCGGTAAAGCCTTCGCGAAAGCGCTGCACGCGCCCGCCTTCATGATCGACCGTGATCAGAATGCCGGGGCGGACCGCATGAATGGCGCCCGTGAGCGCAGTGAGCTCCTCGGGCATGGAATAGTTCCGCGTGAAGAGAATTACCGCGCCCGTGAGCGGATGCTGAAGGCGCTTGATTTCATGAGCGCTGAGCGTCGTGCCTTCAATATCGACCACGACGGGGCCGAGCGATCGAGCGCGTTCGAGCTTTTCAAGCGTGAGCATTCGCTTACTCCGCGGCGATTTTGTCGAGGAGTTCGTTGTAGCGGCGCACGGTCTCGGCAAAACCGAACTGGAGCGCCTCAGCCGTAAAGGCGTGTCCGATCGAGACTTCGAGCACATTGCCGCAGGCCTTAAGGAGCGGCTCAAGATTTTCGAGCGACAGATCATGGCCGGCATTGACGCCGAGCCCCACTTCATCGGCCAACTTCGCGCAGTCGGCATAGGGCGTGACGATCGCGTCCGCAATCGGCGTATTCCAGGCGTCCGCATAGGCTTCGGTATAGAGCTCAATGCGGTCGGCCCCGACTTCCTTGGCAAAACGCGTGTATTCGGGCTCCGGATCCATGAAGAGGCTCACGCGGCAGCCGTATGACTTCGCTTCCTCGATCACGGGAACGAGCCTGGCGCGCACTTCCGGATCAGAAAAGTCAAAGCCGTGGTCTGAGGTTTTCTGGCCCACGGCATCGGGCACGAAGGTCGCCTGATGCGGGCGGATGTCGCGCAGGATCGGCATCAGATTTTCGAAAGGGTTCCCTTCGATATTGAATTCCCGGCCCGGATATTCCTTCACGAGGTCGCTCAGGGGCTTCAGGTCGCTCACGCGGATGTGGCGCTCATCGGGACGCGGATGCACCGTGAGTCCCGCAGCTCCCGCCTCGAGCGCGATGCGGCCGAAAAAGACCGGATCGGGCCAGTTGCCTTCGCGGGAATTGCGGATAAGCGCGACTTTATTCAGATTGACGGAAAGCTGAGTGCGGACCATAAACGCGAAACTCCAGAGCAATTTGAAGCCGGATGCCTTCTGAAGAAAGCTTTTCGGCTGAGATAGAACCTTCGAGCATAACACGCGCCCAAAGACACGGAAGTATCCGTCTGTTTCCCGGAATGACGGAGAGAAAAACCGTCAGAGGCGCTTCAGTTCCGCGAGCACGCGCCGCGTCCTGAGCGGCCGGCCGTCAAGCCTCAGCTCAATCGCCTCGCGGTAGATTTCCCGCGCGGCACGGAGCGCTTCCGGGCGTTCGAGTCGTCCTGCGAGGACGTCGAGCACATCACGTCTCTCCCACGTGCGGATTTCATTCCCGATCGTTCCGGAAACGCCGGCAAGGTCACCAGTTGAGCGGAGCGCAAACCTCGGCGCATCCTCGCCCTCGGAAATGAGCACCTGCCAGCCGCAGATGCGAAGGAGCTCCGCCTCAAAGCGCCTCAAGCCCCGCTGCTGAGCAGCAGGATCGGGGAGCGTCAACGCTTCAAGCACGCGCACGTAGGCCGGAAAGAGCCCGGGATGGACGTCCTCTCGCTCAGTGAGCCGCATGAGAAGTTCGTTCACGTAAAACCCGGAAAGGAGCGCTTCTCCTCTCAGGGGCGGAAGAATGCCGAGCCAGTCCGCCCGCGTAAGGATCTTCGCTTCCTTGCGTCCCGTCCAGGAAAGCTTCAGCGGAACAAAGGGCATCAGCATCCCTTTAAGCGTGGAGCCCGGGCGCTTCGCGCCCCTTGCAATGAGGAGGAGCCGCCCGAAGCGCGCGGTAAAGGCGTCGAGCACAAGGCTCGATTCGCTCCAGGGGTAGGTGTGCAGAATGAAGGCGGGCTGCCCGGCGGGTCGTCCGGTCTTTCTTCCCGACGGGCGATCGCTTTCGGCTTCAATTTCAGAAAGGATCTCGAGCGCTGCGCGCTCGTTCCCGATGAGGTGCGCGATGCTTTCCTCATCGTCCCGGCGCTTTGCGCGGAGCGCAGGCGCCGGGGAAGAAGCCTCTTCGGGAAGCTTCTTCTCCGGCGTCGGGTTATCTGCTCCTGAACGTTCCGTCACGAAAGATCCGCTTGTGATGGAAGTAGATCAGTCGTAGCCGAGCGTCTTCAGCGCCTTCACGTCGTCGGACCACCCGCGGCGCACGCGCACCCAGACTTCGAGGTGCACGGGGCAGCCGAGCTGTTCGGCGATATCCGCTCGCGCAAGACGCGAAATTTCACGGAGCTTCGCGCCCTTTTCGCCGATCACGATCGGCTTGTGGCTCTCGCGGTCAACAATGAGCGTGGCGACGATGTCCGCGTGGCGTTCGCCGTTTTCCTCGGTTTCCTTCCAGCGGTCGATCGTGACCGCCGTTCCGTAGGGAAGCTCGTCGCCCAGAAGCCTGAAGGCCTTCTCGCGAATCGTTTCGGCCGCCATGAAGCGCGGCGACTTGTCCGTGTAGAGCTCGGGATCAAAGTACGGAATGCTTTCCGGAAGAAGCTTCTCGATCTCCTTCAGGAGGTCGTCGAGCTGACGGTGCTTCTCCGCCGAAACCGGAACGATGGACGCAAAGGGGAAGCGCCTCATGGAATCGGCCATGAGGGGAAGCATCGCGTTTCTGTCCTTCGCAAGATCAGTCTTGCTGATGGCGAGGATGACGTTCGAAGCGTCCTTCGGGATGAGCGAAAGCACCTCGAGGTCCGCAGGCCGCCAGCCGGAGGACTCGATAAGGAGCACGATCGCGTCCACCTCGCCTAGGGTCGAGCGGACGGAGCGGTTCATGCGGCGCGTAAGCTGAGTCTTTACTTTCGTCTGAAAGCCCGGCGTGTCGACGAAGATGAACTGCGCCATCTCGGTCGTGAGGACGCCCAGCACTCGGTTGCGCGTGGTCTGGGGCTTCTTCGAGGTGATCGAAACCTTTTCGCCCACAAGCGCGTTGATGAGGGTCGACTTTCCGACATTCGGGCGCCCCACCACCGCGACGTAGCCGCAGCGGAAGCCTTCGGGGACCTTCACGGAATTGAGCGCGCCCGCACGGGCAAGCATCGCCTCAAAGTCGCTCTCGGACGATTCCGCGGGCTCCTCCTTTTCGGGGAGCTCCTGCGGGTTCATGTTCTCTTCAGTCATTTCGAGCGCTCCTTCACCAGTTGAAGGGCCGTCTCGGCGGCTGCCTGTTCGGCAGCGCGGCGGCTTGCGGCCTTTCCGGTCGTAATGATGTTGAGGGAATGGATGCGGCACTCGCATTCAAAGGAACGCTCATGCGCCGCGCCCGTCGTATTGACGATCGCGTATTCAGGACGCGGAAGATGCTCGCCCTGAAGGAGTTCCTGCAGGCGCGTCTTCGGATCCTTGCTCATTTTCTCCGGCGTGAGCGCCGTGAGAATCGGCTCGTAGAGATGCAGAATCACGCGCTGAGCGGTCTCAAAGCCCGCCTCGCGGAAAACCGCACCGAAAATCGCCTCCATGGCGTCGGCGAGAATGGACGGGCGGTGAGCGCCTCCCGTCTTGATTTCGCCTTCGCCCATGAAGAGAAATGAGGAAATATCGATTCGGGTCGCAATCTCAAAGAGCGTTCCCTCGCAGACGAGGTTTGCGCGCACGCGCGACAGTTCGCCCTCGTTGAAGTGCTTGTCGCGCAGAAACAGCGCGTAGCCGATGACGCAGTTGAGAACCGAGTCGCCCAAGAATTCCAGACGCTCGTTATGCTCCTGAGCGAAGCTGCGGTGGGTGACCGCACGCCTCAGGAGCTTTTTATCGGTGAATTCATATCCGATGCGTTCTTCGAGCTCTGTAAGCGGAAGCATGTCTTTTTAGTCTTCTATTATTAACGAAGCTATCATTTAGTTGACGCAACTCAGATAACATCATTGATTAACTTGAATTTTCATTGATCCATACGTAACTAATGGATGATTGCCTTAATAATACCTGGGGGTCACATTCGGAACCATTTCGGTCAGCGGAAGCTGCCGATGCGGGTCATGTCTCCGAAATTGGCCCAGATGAATACAGCCCGGCCGACCAGATTTTCGTCAGGCACGAAGCCCCAGTAGCGGCTGTCCTCGCTGTTGTCGCGGTTGTCGCCCATGACGAAGTACTTCCCGTCGGGAACGGTGCAGACGAAGCCGCGATTGTTGTAGTCGCAGGTCTCTTCCTTTCTCATGACGGCATGCATGGGAACCCAGCTCGGACGACGGTGGTCGAGCGCCATGAGGTGCGAGACGCCCGCGAGATCCTCGTCGCGTTCGTCAAGGGTCACCATTGTGGATTCGTCGACGAAGTCGCGCGGATCGCTCTGCTTCTGCTCGACGCCGTTGATGTAGACGACCTTGTCGCGGTATTCCACGCGGTCGCCCGGGACGCCCACAACGCGCTTGATGAAGTCGACGTTCTCATCCATCGGATAGCGGAAGACGACGACATCGCCGCGCTTCGGCGCGCCGAGGTCGATCACCTTCATGTTCGACACCGGAAGACGAATGCCGTAGTCGAACTTGTTGACGAGGATGAAGTCGCCGATGTGGAGCGTCGGCAGCATCGACCCGGAAGGAATGCGGAAGGGCTCGAAGAGGAAGCTCCTCAGAAGGAAGACCACCAGAATCACCGGGAAGAGCCCGGCGGTGTATTCGAGCCACCAGGGCTGACGAATCGCCCTGGCGCGGATCGCACGGTATTCCTCGGCAACCGAAGCTTCGCCGCGGCGCAGCGCCTCGCGATTGGCAGCCTCGAACTCGCTCGCGAGCGCCTCGGCCTTCCTCACCCGGGCGGGATAAAACTTCACGCGCTCGAGAATCCAGAAAATGCCCGTGAAGATCGAGAGGAGAAATAGGATCAGAGCAAAATTCATCTGAGTCTTCTTAAAAAATTACTTTTCTTCCGTCTGGAGGATCGCAAGGAAGGCTTCCTGCGGAATCTCCACGCTGCCCACCTGCTTCATGCGCTTCTTGCCGGCCTTCTGCTTTTCAAGGAGCTTGCGCTTGCGGGTGATGTCGCCGCCGTAGCACTTCGCAAGAACGTTCTTTCTGAGCGCCTTCACATTCTCGCGGGCGATGATGTTGGCGCCGATTGCCGCCTGAATGGAGACTTCATACATCTGGCGGGGAATGAGCGTTCTCAGGCGCTGCACGAGCTCGCGCCCGCGGGGAACCGCATTGGAGCGGTGCATGATCGCGGAGAGCGGGTCCACCTTGTCGCCGTTGATGAGGATGTCGACTCGAACGACGTCAGCCGCACGGTACTCCTTGAACTCATAGTCCATGGAAGCATAGCCGCGCGTCAAGGACTTCATGCGGTCGAAAAAGTCAAGAACAATTTCAGCGAGCGGGAGATCATAGGTGAGATGCACCTGACGGCCGTGATAGGCGAGATTTGTCTGAATGCCGCGCTTTTCCTGGCAGAGCTTCATCACGGCGCCCACGAATTCGTTGGGCACGAAGATCGTGACCGAATCGATGGGTTCGCGGATTTCCTCGATCTTGTCGACGGGAGGAAGCTTCGAGGGGTTTTCAACCTGAATCACTTCGCCGTCGGTGAGGAGCACCTCATAGACGACGGAAGGCGCCGTCGTGATGAGGTCCATGTTGTATTCGCGCTCGAGACGCTCCTGGACGATGTCCATGTGAAGGAGCCCGAGGAACCCCGCGCGGAAGCCGAAGCCGAGAGCCTGAGAGCTCTCGGGCTCAAAGCGCAGCGCCGCGTCGTTCAACTGGAGCTTCGTGAGCGCGTCGCGAAGCGCATCGTACTGGTTCGACTCAACCGGGAAGAGGCCCGCGAAGACCTGAGGCTTCACGGCCTTGAAGCCCGGAAGGGGCTTCTCGGCGGGCTTCTGGGCGAGCGTCACCGTGTCGCCCACGCGGGCGTGCTTCAGTTCCTTAATGCCGGCAATAACAAAGCCCACTTCACCCGCGGAGAGCGCATCGCGAAGCTTGCTCTTCGGCGTGAAGACGCCCACCTGTTCAACGAGGTGCGTGGCGCCCGTCGCCATCAGCTGAATCTTGTCCTTCGGACGGATCGTGCCGTTCACCACGCGCACGAGCATCACGACGCCCACGTAGTTGTCGAACCAGGAGTCGATGATGAGGGCCTGGAGCGGCGACTCAGGATCGCCCTTGGGCGCGGGAACGTCGCGCACGACGCGCTCGAGAATCTCGTCGACGCCGAGACCCGTCTTCGCAGAACAGGGAATCGCATCCGTCGCATCGATGCCGATCACGTCCTCAATTTCCTCGGCAGCGGCAATCGGATCCGCGCTCGCAAGGTCCATCTTGTTGAGGACCGGAATCACGGAAACGCCGAGATCGATCGCGGTGTAGCAGTTGGCAACCGTCTGCGCCTCAACGCCCTGCGTCGCATCGACGACGAGAAGCGCGCCTTCGCAGGCGGAGAGCGAGCGGCTCACTTCATAGGAAAAGTCAACATGCCCCGGCGTGTCGATGAGGTTGAGCTCATAGACCTTTCCGTCCTTCGCCTTGTAGCGAAGCGCAGCCGTCTGGGCCTTGATCGTAATGCCGCGCTCCTTCTCGAGATCCATGCTGTCGAGCACCTGCTCGCTCATTTCACGGTCGGAGAGGCCGCCGCAGCGCTGAATCAGGCGGTCGGCAAGCGTTGACTTGCCATGGTCGATATGGGCGATGATCGAAAAGTTGCGAATGTTCTGCATCGTCAGGGAAATGGTGTTCAGTCGGGGCGAGATCATTGCTCGGCGGTTGGCGAGCGATCAGGAATAATCAGATCGAGCGGCCGTCTGCAGGGCGCTCGGAATCCGCGCTTTCCAAATTAAGTCAAGGCGGCAAAAATCCCCGGAATCCGGGATTTTACAGCAGATGCGGCACCCTTCTCTCGCCCGCAAGAGAAAAAGGACGCCTCCCCGTAATGAGAAGACGTCCTTTCCGAAATCAGCGCGTTTTCAACGCGGCAATCAGGCTTCGTAGCGCTTGTAGATCACCGTCGAATTCGTGCCGCCGAAGCCGAAGGAATTCTTCATCGCCGCGCGGATCGTCATCTTTCTTGCCTGGTTGGCGCAGAAGTCGATCCCCTCGCACTCCGGATCAACCTTGTCGAGGTTGATGGTCGGGGGCGAAACCTGTTCGGCAACGGCCATGACGGAAAAGACGGACTCGATGCCGCCCGCGCCGCCGAGAAGGTGACCCGTCATCGACTTGGTGGAGTTGACGACAAGCTTCTTCGCGTGTTCGCCGAAGACCTCGCGGATCGCCTTCACTTCGTTGGCGTCGCCCACGGACGTGGAGGTGCCGTGCGCATTGAGGTAGTCGATGTCGTCGGGGTTCATGCCGGCATGGCGAAGCGCCATGCGCATGCAGCGGACCGGACCGTCGGTGGCAGGCGTCGTGATGTGATGCGCGTCGCCCGAGAGGCCGTAGCCCACGACTTCGGCATAAATCTTCGCGCCGCGTGCCTTGGCGTGCTCAAGCTCCTCGAGAACGAGAACGCCCGAACCCTCGCCCATCACGAAGCCGTCGCGGTCGACGTCGAACGGACGGGAAGCCTTCTCAGGCTCGTCGTTGCGGCGCGAAAGCGCGTGCATGGCGTCGAAGCCGCCGATGCCCAGCTTGCAGACCGTCGCTTCAGCGCCGCCCGCAATCATCACGTCCGCATCGCCGCGGGCAATGATGTACATCGCCTCGCCGATGGCGTGAAGACCCGTCGAGCAGGCCGTGACGTGCGCAATGTTGGGGCCCTTCAGGCCCTTCATGATGGCGAGCTGACCCGAAACCATGTTGATGATGCAGCCCGGGATCATAAAGGGAGAAATGCGGCGGGGACCGCGGCTCACCATCGCGTCGTTGTTGGCGCAGATGGAGGGAAGACCGCCGATGCCCGCACCGATCGCAACGCCCGTCATCGGAGCGTTTTCCTCGGTGATCTCGAGGCCGGAGTCCTCAAGCGCCATCAGGCCGGCGGCAACGCCGAAATGCACGAAGCGGTCGAAGCGGCGGACTTCCTTGACGCCGAGATACTTCGCGGCGTCAAAATCCTTCACTTCGCCTGCAATCTGGCAGCCGAATTCTGAAGAATCAAAGGCGGTGATGCGGCCGATGCCGCTCTTGCCTTCAAGCGCATTCTTCCAGCTTGTCGCGAGATCCGCGCCAAGGGGGGAGACCATGCCGAGGCCGGTCACGACTACGCGGCGATTCATCATTTCCAAAAACTCCTTGCTTCCCGCCCTGAGCATCCAGAAGCTCCGACGGATGGATTAGCAGAAACTCGGGATATCCCTGTCCCCGCAAACAAAGCGGGACCCGTTACCGAGTCCCGCTGATGCCTGGCCTTCCTATGAGGATGACTCCAAAGTCCGAAATTCCTCTTTGCAGAAGCGCACAGGCCGGCTCTCTCTAGAGAGAATGCCGATTACTTGTTGACGGCAGCCTTGACGAAGTCAACAGCCTGCTGAACCGTGCGGAGGTTTTCCTGCTCGGTGTCAGGGATTTCAATGCCGAAAGCGTCCTCGAGAGCGAGGGACATTTCAACGGTGGTCAGGCTGTCGGCGCCGAGGTCTTCGATGAAGGAGGATTCGTTCTTGATGTCCTCTTCCTTGATGCCAAGCTGTTCGGCGATGATCTTCTTGACCTTCTGTTCGATTTCGTCCATTTTTAATTTCACTCCGTAGGGGTTGATTTCACTTTGGGAAAACCCCGTGCTTATGGAGCAGGCAGGGTTGAAAAAAGTTTATCCGGTGATTTTAGCAAAAGCCTTTCTGAGGTGCTTTTGAAAATCAGCCCATAAACATGCCGCCGTTCACATGGAGCGTAACGCCCGTCAGATAGGCGCCCGCAGGCGATGCGAGGTAGAGGCAGGCATTGGCGATGTCATCCGTTTGACCGAGGCGACCGAGGGCGATCTGCTTGAGGAGCGCTTCGCGATGATCCTCAGGAAGATCCTTCGTCATGTCGGTATCGATGAAGCCGGGGGCGACGCAGTTGACCGTCACGCCGCGCGAACCGATTTCGCGCGCAAGCGCCTTCGTCATGCCCATGAGGCCCGCCTTGGCGGCGGCATAGTTCACCTGACCGGCATTGCCCATGGCGCCCACAACGGAACCCATGGAGATGATGCGGCCGGAGCGCTGCTTCATCATCGGACGAACGCAGGCGCGGGCGAGCCGGAAGGCTGCCGTGAGATCCGTTTCAATCACGTCTTCCCAGGCGTCGTCCTTCATGCGAAGAACAAGGTCGTCCTTCGTGATGCCGGCATTGTTGACGAGAATGTCGATTCTGCCCTTTTCCTTCACGAGGTCGGTCACAGCCTTCTGGGAAGCCGCCGCATCGCAGACATTAAGCACGATGCCCTTGCCGGAGCCGCCGAGCGCCTCTGCGCGCTCGGTAATCTTCTGCGCGCCCGCTTCAGAGGTCGCCGTACCGACGACGTAGGCGCCCGCCTTCATGAAGGCTTCCATGACCGCAGCGCCGATGCCGCGGGAAGCGCCCGTCACAAGGGCCACCTGGCCGGCAAGCGCGTCGGCAGCAAAAATCATCTTTTCCATTTTTAAGATCCTTATTTCCTTTGAATTCGGGGCTTACTGCGCGGCCTTCAGCTTCTCGAGCGCGGCGGCCAGCGTCGCCGCATCCGAAATGCCGTAGATGCGGATTTCAGGCGCAATGCGGCGGATGAGGCCCTGGAGGACCTTCCCCGGACCGCATTCGACGATGTCCGTGACGCCGTCGGCCGCCATCTTCTGGATGGTCTTCACCCACTGCACTGGCGAGGAAACCTGCTCGGCGAGCACCGTGCGGATTTCAGCCGGATCGGCATGCGTCTTAACGTCCACATTGGCGATAACGGGAATTTCCGGCACGGACAGCTCGACTTCCGCAAGCCGGGCGGCAAGCTTTTCGCCCGCGGGCTTCAGCATGCTCGAATGGAAGGGACCCGAAACGGCAAGTTCAATAGCGCGGCGGCAGCCTTTAGCCTTGACGAGTTCAATCGCCTTCGCGAGGGCTTTCTTTTCGCCCGCGATGACAACCTGGCCGGGAGAATTGAAGTTGACGGCTTCCACCGGCCCCGTTTTGGAAGCTTCCGCGCAGCATTCAAGCACATCCGCGTCGGAGAGGCCGATCACGGCGCACATGCCGCCGACGCCAACGGGAACGGCGCTCTGCATCGCTTCGGCACGGAAGCGCACGAGCTTCACAGCTTCTTCGAAGCCGAAAACGCCGGAAGCAGTCAGTGCGGAATATTCGCCGAGCGAGTGGCCGGCCATCACTTCGGGCTTCATGCCGCCGGCAGCGAGCCAGGCTTCATAAAACGCGACGCTTGCCGTGAGCAGCGCGGGCTGCGTGTTGACGGTAAGGCCGAGCTCTTCAGCAGGTCCTTCCGCAATCAGCTTTGAGATCGGGAAACCGAGCGCCGCATCCGCGCGCCGCACGTAGTCCTCAACAACCTCGTTGCCGGAAAAGCCGTTCAGCATGCCGACAGACTGGCTGCCCTGGCCGGGGAAGACAAAAGCTAGACGCATAGTCCAGGCTCCTAGTAAAGAATGAAAAAGAGACTATCAGACGTTTGCACGCCACTTGAGAATTGCCGATCCCCAGGCCATGCCGGCGCCTACCGCCTGCAGAAGCACAAGGTCGCCGTCCTTCACGCGGTTTTCCTTCACGGCAGCGTCGAGCGCCAGAGGAACGCTTGCGGCGGAGGTATTGCCGTGCTCGCTCACGGTCCTCACCATCGCCTCATCAGGGATTCCGAGCTTCTTCGCGACCATCGTCATGATGCGCAGATTTGCCTGATGGGGAACAAAAAGCTTCACTTCCGAGGGAGAGACGCCGGCAAGACGCGCCACCTCTTCTGCCGATCCCGTGAGGCCGTCGACAGCGAGCTTGAATACCTGCCTGCCGTCCATATTGATGTAGGGCGAGCCGGCAATCCGGCCGTTGCTCAGGCAGGCGGTAAGTCCGAGCACCTTTTCATCGTAGCGCCCGTCGGCATACATGCGGGCAGCGAGAATCCCCGGCGCGTCGCTCGCCTCGAGGGCAACCGCACCCGCACCGTCGCCGAAAAGAACGCACGTGGATCGATCGTTGAAATCGATCACGCGGGACATGGTTTCGGCGCCGACAACCAGCGCGCGGCGATAAGGACCGGCGCGGAGCATCGCGTCCGCTGCGTTGAGGGCGTAAATAAAGCCCGCACACACGGCCTGAACGTCAAACGCCGCGCACCCGGTGCAGCCGAGCATCGACTGAACGTGCGCGGCCGTCGACGGGAAGACCATGTCGGGCGTCGTGGTCGCAACCACGATGAGATCGATGGAATCCGGCTCGAAATGAGCGCGCTCCATCGCCTCCTTCGCAGCTGCGGCAGCTAATTCTGTGGTTGTTTCACCGAGTGCAGGATCTGCGAAGCGCCGGGCTTCAATGCCCGTACGCGTGCGAATCCATTCGTCATTGGTTTCCACCCCGATCGATGCGAGGCGGGTCGCTAGCTCGGCATTGGAGATCCGAGTCTTCGGAAGCGCAGAGCCCGTTGCGGCAATGCGTGAATACATGCTCATGTGGCGGCCGTACCGGTAATTATCTGAATCAATAGATATTACACGTACAGATTTCTGCGGGAACGGCGTTCTCATCGCCCTCACGGCGTAGCGTCTACTTGGTATTTCCGTCATCCGGCCATAAAAAAAGGGACCCCGTCAGGGATCCCTCTTTTTTCGCTTTTCTGCGCCCTCGTAATTCTTGGCCTTCGAATCACGCGTCAGCTTCCAAGCCTCTTGCGTCGAGCACAATCACCGTGGGGTGCGCGCGGCATCTTCGCGCGAGGCTTCTATTGAATCTGAACGTTCAGGGCTCAGCCTCAGCCAGGATTATTCGTCCTGCTTCGTCGCGATGACCTTCTTGCCGCGATAGAAGCCGGTCGGGCTGATGTGATGACGACGATGGACTTCGCCGGTCGTCGCTTCGACAGCCGTCGGAGGATTCTTCAAGAAGTCATGAGCACGGCGATTGCCGCGACGGGCGACCGATTTCTTATTCTGCTGAACAGCCATGGCTAACCCCACGTAGGTTTAAGCGAGTGTCGAAAAAATTTGCTTCCGTGACCAGGCACTCGTTCCAGAACACGGAATTCCATGATTGCACTGCAGGTTCCCTTCCGGGTACATGCAGCAAGCGGCGGATTTTATCAAATCTCCAGAAAAATCTCAGCCGGAGATCAGATATTTTTATTCCGAAGCCTTACAGGAAAAAAGGGGAAGCCTATCGACTTCCCCTTCTCTAAAAATCTGGAGCGGGAGACGAGTCTCGAACTCGCGACCTCAACCTTGGCAAGGTTGCGCT